>Ga0209712_10000870_pt1 | contig 26116 bp, 19 predicted proteins | sample ArcOceMetagenome_FD_187443 | JGI IMG/M metagenome (GOLD analysis project Ga0209712, IMG submission 187443) | Marine eukaryotic phytoplankton communities from Arctic Ocean - Arctic Ocean - Greenland ARC118M Metagenome (SPAdes) (version 2) | ecosystem: Environmental > Aquatic > Marine > Oceanic...
TCCATATTTTTGTTTTATCGGCCATAAAAGAAGTCTAGCCTTATCTAAATTCCCGTTATCTGGCCAGCTATTTAGCGGTGCAAAACGCTGCGAACCGGAACCAGAGCCACCTCTACCGTCCTGGATTCTGTACGTTCCAGCGCTGTGCCATGCCATACGAATAAAGAAAGGACCATAATGTCCGTAATCTGCAGGCCACCAGTCCTGAGAGTCGGTCATAGAATTATAAAGGTCTTTCTTTAGTTCGTTTAAGTCTAAGCTTAAGAACTCTTTATTATAATCAAACCCTTTTTCCATAGGGTCAGATTCTGAGGTATTCTGTCTTAATATATTTAGGCTTAGCTGATTTGGCCACCAATCTTTATTGGTCGTTCCGCCACCTGCACTGCCACGAAGACTTCCACCCATAAAAGGGCAGTTACTGATGTCTCCATTTTCATTATGATTTTGATCGCTCATAGGGTTTCTATTTTTATTAGGGTTTAACTGAAGGAGAGTGAATCGAGTAACTCTCTACCGAGTAAAAATAACGAATAGAACTGATAGATTTTATCAATTTATACTATCGCAACCATAGACATAGTCAATACTAAGTGCCCGTAAATAAAAAGCCCCTGAAAAACAGGGGCTTTAACTCATAGATGTTTTCGTTGTCTTATTTCAAACCATCAATCTTGGCTTTCATAGCATTATAATCGTCCATTCTTTCGAAAGCGAAATAGATACTTTTAAGTGAGTTCATCACTTGAACATTCCCTGGCTCTAGCTCTAAAGCTTTTTCTAAGAAGGGAAGAGCCGCAGCTAATGCTTCTTCAGACTCTTTCTCTAAATTTTCAATTTCTGCTTTATCACTTCTAAAGTCTAACTCATTTATTTTTTCTTTTAGAAAAACTGAATTATTCACGTAGCTGGCCCCTAAATTATGATATGCGTCTAGATAACCTGTATCAATAGCGATGGCTTGTTTATATGCCTCAACGGCTCCAGAGTTATTCCCTAACTGATCCATGGCAGTTCCTAATACAAAATGAAGCATTGCATTCTTAGGGTCTTTTTCAATAGCCATTTTCAAATTTTCTTCAGCTTTTTCAAATTCTTTAGCTCTAAGGTAATAGTTCGTTTCTTGAATAAGGAATTCTGACTCCTCAGGGAACATCTCTTTGCCTTTTTTGATATACGTCAAACTAGCCTCTAAGCTATCTGCATTTTGGTACGCTCCTATTATTCTGTAATAGCACTGTTTAGCTTCATAACCAGTTTCTGCGCAACCTTCATACATTTCTAGAGCTTTATCTAAGTTCCCTGCACTTTCAAAACTCAAAGCAGCGTTAAACAATGAGTACATATATAAGGAATCCTTTTTGCCCGCATCGGCTAAAGTAGTAGCTGATAATTCGAAGTTTTTAGATGCTTTATCATAGGCCTTACCATTATATGCATTTAGCCCACTGTTATAAGCTAGAGTAGATACGGCATTTAAACCAAAGATTATTTCATCTTCTTTTAGCCCTTTTGTATCTACTTCTTTAGCTTTTAAATAGGATTCTTTAGCTATAGTTAATGCTTGACCGCAAGTGTTATTTTCTGCAGATGCCATTAAATAATATATATCACCTCTATACACCCAAGTCTTAGATTTTAATTTTGACTTCTCATGCTTAATGGCTCTATCAATATATTTGGCAGCTTCTATTGGGTTATTTGAATCTCCACCTGAAAGGCTACATTTAGTGTATGCCGTAGTTACGTCAGAAGATTTAGGTGTTCCTTCGACAGCATCAGGACATTGTGCCGACACTCCGTATGCTGTTGCCAGTGCTATTATTAGATTGATACTTTTCTTCATTTTTTTAATATTGCTTTATTGATGTCAAAATTACTAATTTTCCATAGGATGATAGACAATTTCAATGCCAGAATTCTAATAGCGTATTCTATTACCTTATAAAAAAAAGCCATTCTAAATTTAAGAATGGCTTTTTTAAAACTTTAATATTCATTTATTCTGCTGAATTATTTTCAGGAGAATCATCTTCTTCAGATTCGGATTCGCCATCTTCAGAAGTTGGTTCAGGAACGATAGGATCTCCGTTCTCATCTAGCTCGACATCATCTTCTTCATCTTGTCTAATTACCTTAGCCACTGCAGCTATCTCATCATTTCCTTTTAAGTTTATTAAACGAACACCTTGAGTGTTTCTACCCATCGTCCTTAAGTCAGAAAGTTGTAACCTAATAGCGACACCAGATTTATTAATAATCATTACATCATCTTCATCTGTCACATTCTTTATAGCTATCAACTCACCAGTTTTATCCGTGATGTTGATGGTTTTAACTCCTTTACCACCTCTGTTGGTTACTCTGTAATCAGCTATAGCAGAACGTTTTCCATACCCTTTTTCTGCTACTACTAGAATGTCAGACTCATCTCCACTGGTTACACAGATCATACCGATAACTTCATCTTTAGGACTTTGAAGAGTAACCCCTTTAACTCCTTGTGCAGTTCTACCAACAGCTCTTACCTTTTGTTCTGGGAAACGAATAGCTTTACCGCTCTTTAGGGCCATTACTATTTCATTTTCGCCATTCGTGAGTCTAGCTTCTAGCAGCTCATCATTGTCCTTAATAGTGATTGCATTAATTCCATTAGTTCTAGGTCTAGAATAGGCTTCTAATGTAGTTTTCTTTATCATTCCCTGCTTCGTACACAGAATCACATTATTTCCATTAATGTACTCCTCATCCTTAAGGTTTAATACAGGTATGTAAGCTAAGACCTTGTCATCAGACTCAATATTTAGTAGATTCTGAATAGCTCTTCCTTTAGAAGTTTTACTTCCTTCTGGGATTTCAAATATCCTCATCCAAAAACACTTCCCTTTTTGTGTGAAGATTAGTAAATAATTATGATTAGTAGCTCCAAATAAATGCTCTAAGAAATCTTCATTTCTTGTAGTACTCGCTTTACTCCCTACTCCTCCTCTATTTTGGGTCTTATATTCTCTTAAAGAAGTTCTTTTTATATATCCTGCATGAGAGATGGTTACGATTACATCTTCATCAGGAATCATATCTTCTATAGAAAGGTCAGCTCCAGAATATTCGATTTTACTTCTTCTTTCATCACCATACTTTTCCTTGATTTCTGCAAGCTCATCTTTGATGATCTGAAATCTTACTTCTTCACTTCCTAATATTTCTTCTAAACGAGCGATTGTTGTCATTAGCTCGTCATATTCTGCTTTGATCTTTTCGCTTTCTAGGCCAGTTAATTTCTGAAGCCTCATATCCAGAATAGCTCTGGCTTGAAGTTCAGATAATTCAAAGGTTTTCATTAACCCCTCTCTGGCTATCTCGGGAGTCTTACTAGCTCTTATTAACTTGATTACTTCATCTAAGTTGTCTAACGCTATTAATAACCCTTCTAATATATGTGCCCTCTCTTGAGCTTTTCTTAGTTCGTATTGAGTTCTTCTGATTACAACTTCATGCCTATGTTCTACAAAGTTTGATATTAAACTTTTTAAGTTTAACATCTCAGGCCTTCCTTTAACTAGAGCGATATTGTTAACTGAAAAACTAGATTGCAACGCTGTAAACTTGTATAATTTATTAAGCACTACATTAGGAATAGCATCACGTTTAAGTTCATAAACGATTCTCATTCCATTTCGGTCAGACTCATCTCTAATTTCAGATATGCCGTCTAGTTTTTTATCATTAACAAGGTCTGCTGTTTTCTTTATCATATCTGCCTTATTCACTTGATAAGGAATTTCATCTACGATAATCATTTCTCTCCCAGACTTCATCTCTTCAAACCTAGCTCTCCCCCTCATTACGATACGCCCTCTGCCAGTTTCGAAAGCATCTTTGACACCTTCATAACCGTATATTGTTCCACCTGTAGGAAAATCGGGAGCTTTCACATGCTGCATTAACTCCTCTATAGTAACATCATTGTTTTCTATGTATGCTATGGTACCGTCTATTACCTCACTTATATTGTGAGGAGGCATATTAGTAGCCATACCTACTGCAATTCCGCTGGCACCGTTACACAATAAACTTGGTATTCTAGCCGGCAGTACTACGGGCTCTGATAAAGAATCATCAAAATTTGGTCTAAAATCAACAGTCTCTTTATCTAAATCTGCGAGCATTTCCTCGGCTATCTTTTTCAACCTAGCCTCAGTATATCTCATAGCTGCAGGATTATCTCCATCTATCGAACCGAAGTTTCCTTGTCCATCTACAAAAGGATATCTCAATGACCAATCCTGGGCCATTCTTACCATAGAGTCGTATACGGAAGTATCTCCATGCGGATGGTACTTACCTAATACTTCTCCAACAATTCTTGCAGATTTCTTATGAGCTCTATTGCTTAGGACTCCTAAATCCAACATTCCGTATAGAACTCTTCTATGAACAGGCTTTAATCCATCTCTAACATCGGGTAACGCCCTAGAGACTATTACAGACATCGAATAATCGATGTACGCTGACTTCATTTCTTCTTCTATACTAATCGGTACTATTTTTTCTCCGTCTGCCATTTAGTCTGTTTTAAAAATTTAGCACGTCATTTGATATTAATTTATTTCAGACTAATTAAGTGAAAAATACTCTTCAAAACATTAGCCTAAATAAACATCAAATTTGCTCAACGCGCGAAGGTAAATCAACCGTTAGGACTAAGCCTCGGATTTAAGGTGGAATTATTCACAAAATTTGGTGAAAAATTGACATCTACGTGACGCATCAGTAGTCTTCCAATATTTAAATTTGATAATACCGTGTAAGAATGTATATTGTGAAGTAATAACAAGTAAAGAAAACGAATAGATGGACGCTAAATTTTCAAAGAAAGTACGATCAGTAATAACTAATAGTAGAGAAGAAGCTGTGAGGTTAAATCACGGTTATATAGGTGTAGAACATCTTTTACTTGGAATAATTTTAGAAAATGACTGCATGGCGGTAAAAATTCTAGAATCATTAGATGTAGATATAAAGAAACTGAGAAACCTTATAGAGCTCTCTACTAAATCTTCTACCCCCTCCGTTACTGGTAATAAGAATACTATTCCTCTAGTTAAACAAGCGGAAAAAATATTAAAAATCACATATTTAGAGGCCAGACTTTTCAAAAGTGCTATTATAGGCACTGAACATTTACTCTTATCTATTTTGAAGGATCAAGATAATGTGGCTACAAAGTCATTAGCTCAATTCCAAATCGATTACGATTTGGCTAAAGATGAATTCGAATCAATTATAGCAAACGACAAAGAAATGGATATGCCAAGAAGTGAATTCCCAGGGTCCCATGATGATGAAGATGAGATGCCTTTCAGCTCTGGAGGAAACGGAGGAAATGCAGGTGGAGGAAGACAAGGAAAGAAAGGTGACCCTAAAAGCAAGACGCCTGTTTTAGACAATTTCGGAAGGGATTTAACTAAAATGGCTGAAGAGAACAAGTTAGACCCTATAGTAGGCAGAGATGCTGAAATAGAGCGTGTTTCTCAAATCCTTAGCAGAAGGAAGAAAAACAATCCTATTCTCATAGGTGAACCCGGTGTTGGTAAATCTGCTATAGCTGAGGGCTTAGCGCTTAGAATAGTTCAAAAGAAAGTTTCTAGAGTCTTATTCGGAAAAAGAATAGTAACTCTAGATATAGCTTCTTTAGTCGCAGGAACTAAATATAGAGGTCAATTCGAGGAAAGAATGAAAGCCGTGATGAGCGAGCTTGAAAAAACAAGAGATGTAATTCTTTTCATAGATGAGATTCACACAATAGTTGGTGCAGGTGGCGCCTCTGGTTCGCTTGATGCTTCTAACATGTTTAAACCTGCTCTGGCTAGAGGAGAAATTCAATGTGTAGGTGCTACTACTTTAGATGAGTACAGACAGTATATAGAGAAAGACGGGGCTTTGGAAAGAAGATTCCAAAAAGTTATCGTAGAACCTACAAGTGTAGAAGAGACTATTCAAATTCTTAATAACATCAAGGAAAGGTACGAAGATCATCACAGTGTTACTTATACAGAAGCAGCGATACAAGCGTGTGTTAAGTTAACAACTCGATATATCTCAGACAGATTTCTTCCAGACAAGGCCATAGATGCCTTAGATGAGGTAGGTTCCAGAGTGCATCTTCAAAACATTAATGTTCCTGAAGAAATTCTGGATGTAGAAAAGCAGATAGAGGAAGTTAAGGAAGAAAAAAACCAGGTAGTTAAAAGTCAGAAGTATGAAGAAGCTGCTAAGCTTAGAGATAAAGAAAGACAACTCGGAGAAAAACTAGATGAGGCTAAAAATAAATGGGAAGAAGATTCTAAAAACCATAGAGAGGTAGTTACCGCTGATCATGTAGAAGAAGTCGTGGCTATGATGACAGGAATTCCTGTTCAACGAATAGCTGAGAAAGAGAGTGGGAAGCTTGCTAGAATGGAGGAAGATCTCCAGGGTACGGTGATAGGACAAGATGAGGCGGTAAAGAAAGTAGCTAAAGCCATAAAACGTAATAGAGCTGGATTAAAAGATCCAAATAGGCCGATAGGTTCTTTTATCTTTCTGGGTCCAACAGGCGTAGGTAAAACTCAACTAGCTAAAGAATTATCTAAAAATCTTTTTGATTCTGAAGATTCACTTATCCGTATGGATATGAGTGAGTACATGGAGAAATTTGCAGTTTCTAGATTAGTAGGAGCTCCTCCTGGATACGTAGGTTACGAAGAAGGTGGTCAATTAACAGAAAAAGTTAGACGAAAGCCCTACTCTATAGTATTATTAGATGAGATAGAAAAAGCTCACCCTGACGTATTCAATCTACTTCTTCAAATTTTAGATGATGGTCAATTGACTGACTCTTTAGGAAGAAAAGTAGATTTTAAGAACACGATTATCATTATGACTTCTAATATTGGAGCGAGACAACTACAAGACTTCGGAACTGGTGTAGGCTTCGGGACTGGAGCTAAAACTGCTAACAATAAGGATGATCAGAAAGGTGTTATTGAAAATGCATTAAAAAAGGCTTTTGCTCCTGAGTTTCTTAATAGAGTGGATGATTTAGTTTTATTTAACTCACTTACTAAAGAAGACATTCATAAGATTATAGATATTGAATTAGCTAAACTTTATAGCAGAGTAGAAGATTTAGGATATAAACTAAAGCTTACAGATGCTGCCAAGGATTACATCAGTGATAAAGGATACGATGCTAAATTCGGAGCAAGACCTCTTAAAAGAGCTATCCAGAAATATGTTGAAGATGCTTTAGCCGAAGAGATTATTAACTCTAATATCCAGGAGGGTGATTCTATTTCTATTGACTTCGATAAGAAGAAAGAAGAAATCTCTATCAAAGTTAAAAAAGGAGATAAGAAAGAATCTACAAATGAGGATGAAGATTAATCTTAATGAACACAAAATAATAAAAGCCGTTTCTATTTATAGAAACGGCTTTCTGCTTTTTGGCCTAGCCATTTTTCTTTCCTTGTTATCAACTTCGAGTTATGGCCAAAACCCTTCTGATTTAATCTACCAAAAGGACTCGTTAAAAGCAGACCTAGTGGACTTAAAAAAAATGCTTTATGAATCTCATGAGAACCCGTTCTTCTATGTCGATTCTACCACATTTGAATTAACATTTGATTCAATTTATCAAAGTATAAACGAGGATATTAGCCTAGCTGAGTTTAGCACTAAGGTTAGTAAACTATTACAGCTATTGAAAGATTCACACACAACGCTAAGCTTAAAAAGATTTTTTAATTTCACTCGAGCGAACGATGCGCTTAACTTATACTTTATAACTTCAAGGATAGGTGACGATTTAATTTTGAGAAAAGACTACTTGGACAGCATACCTTCAGGGTCAGTCATAACTAGTATCAATGGAATAACTTCAGAGAAGATTTTAAAAGATGTAGAGCCGTATTATTTTTATGAGGGCAATTCTTTAGAGCAAGCGCCTTTGCTATTAGCAGGCATTGCTCCTAAGATATTCGCCTTAAACTACGGTGTAGAATTATTAAACAATATAGAATTTTCTTACAATGGTGTTCCCAAGAGAATCGATTACCCTGGCATTACTTATAAGACAATCAAGAAGGATAAACGAAGCGACAGTCCCAACCCATATAAGATAGAAACCGAAGCTGGAACAGCTTTTCTTAAAATAGGAAGTTTCTCTGCTAAATCTGACAGGCATTACGAACGCTTTTTAAGAAAGAGCTTTAAAAAAATAAATAACCAAAAGACTGATTCATTAGTTATAGACCTAAGAAATAATTTAGGAGGAAGTGTCTGGAGAATGGAGGAGCTCTTCACCTATTTATCTGGACCAGACGTCCTATCACCTCATAGTATCTCCATGATTAAAAGTCCACTTAGCAGTAAAAAATATGAAAAACTGACTAAAGGCATTGGAGGATGGATTAGAGTACACCTTTTTAAAAAAAATGATAAAATGCGCGTTTTTAGAGAAGTTGCAGGCACTCCGCTTCACCAAAGGGATACTTTTATTTATAAAGTTTACAGCGCAAAGAAGAAACATGCTTTTCATGGAACTAAAACCCTTTTCATTAATCATTTCTCTGGCAGTGCGAGCGTCCTATTTACTTCGCAGTTTAAATCTCTTGGGTTTGGAAAAACCATGGGCACACCTTGTCTAGGACCTTATGGAGGGACGTGGGGTGATGCTACTCCTTACATGTTAAATAGAAGTGGATTACTCGTGAGTATATCTGTATTAAAATTACATTTAAACTCTTCAAAAGGCTCTTCACCAGAGAGTATTCAGCCAGACGAATATTACTCTCCAACTATTAATGACTTACAGCAAAATATTGATGGATTAAAGCGATATTACAGCTCCAAAGCTATGAATCAATAGCTCACAATCTGCTTTACGCCCTTCTTGAAAAACACATTAAGCTCTCAGTATAATCTAAAAAAAACTGGTAAAAAAAGTTTAACGCCTCCAGCTTAAAGGCTGCTTAGAATAGTTATTTCAACTTCTTTAGGTCTCTAAGTAAGGACTTTTTTATGTCATAATCTTTCACAACTAAAAGCGAACTATTTTGTTAGCATTAGATACTAAGACTCGCTTACTTTTACTTCAAAAAAAAGTATGTCTAATATTTTAATTACAGGTGGCTCTGGACTAGTAGGAACTGCCCTTTCCAACTTATTAGCCGAACAAGGTCACTTGGTAAAGCACCTGAGCAGAACTAGAAACCTAAGTGCCGCTATTCCTGCATACGAGTGGAACCTCAACGAAGGGACAGCAGATGATGAAGCTTTTCATGGTGTGGATTATATTTTCCATCTAGCAGGCGCGAATATATCAGATGGAAAATGGACAAATGAGAGAAAGAAGATTATTACTGACAGCAGAGTTAAATCTGGGGAGCTACTTGCCAAAAAAGTAAAGGAATTAAACATTCCTTTGAAAGCCTTTATAGCAGCGAGCGCTACAGGGTACTACGGGAGTTTAACTTCTGATAAAATATTTAATGAGACAGACTCTGCAGCTGATGATTTTCTAGGAACCGTCTGCCGGAAATGGGAGGATTCTTCCCTAAAGTTTCAAGATATGGGTATTCGAACTGTTTTACTGAGAACAGGAGTAGTTCTTGCGTTAAATGGAGGGGCTTTAAAAAAACTTTATACTCCAGTTAAATTAGGAATAGCATCTCCAATAGGCAGCGGAAAACAATATATGCCATGGATACATATAAAAGATTTGTGCAAATTATACTTAGACGTAATGAATAAAGACGGTTTTTCTGGTCCATACAATGCTGTGTCTCCTAATCATATCGATAATAATACATTCATTAAAAAGCTAGCAAAAACAGCAAAAAGACCGTTTTGGCCATTAAACGTACCTAGCTTTATTCTACAATTACTCTTTGGAGAAATGAGTACGATTATACTTAACGGCAGCAGAATATCCTCTTTAATGGTTGTTAAACAAGGGTTTGTGTTCGATTACGCGGATTTAGAAATGACTTTTAACGATTTAATTTAAATAAAACTATTATTTTTTGTCGAGTGTATGAATAACTCCACGACATTTGCCGAATAAATAAAACATATTATGAGTAACGGAACAGTAAAATTTTTTAACAATGCCAAAGGTTTTGGCTTCATCACTCCAGAAGACGGAGGAAAAGATGTATTTGTACACGCTAACAACTTAAACGGTGACATCACTGAAGGAGACAAAGTTAGCTTCGACATCGAAGAAAGCCCAAAAGGATTAAATGCAACTAACGTAAGCGTTCTATAAGAATATATACAGTAAGTTTTAAGACTTTAAAAGCCTCTCATTATTGAGAGGCTTTTTTTATGCCCCTATTTTTTCCATTCGAATTCAGATTATGAGTCTTTGATAGAATTAAACTCTAATGATCCGCCTCAATAAATACCCTAGAACTAATTTGAGTGGATAAGTGGCGCCTCAGACAATTATTGCAACGCGGCTGAAAACTGCTGAAAATTTTTATAAGCCAAGGATACTTCTTCTCTAATTCCGCTGTAACTTTGAGACATGTACTTTACCCAAGACTTTTTGGACTTTTTTATAGAGCTGGCTGCAAATAACCAAAAGGAATGGATGGATGACAATAGAGCGAGGTATCATTCTTCTGTAAAAAAGCCATTCGAGAACTTCGTAAGTGATTTGGTCATTGGTTTGCACAAAATTGACTCAAGTATTCAGCCTAATCCTAAGGATTGTATTTTTAGAATTAATAAAGACATTCGTTTCAGTAAAGATAAATCTCCTTATAAAACTGACCGTTCTGCTGTACTCTCTAAATTTGGAAGAAAGAACAAGGAATATCCTGGCTATTATGTGAGACTTTCTCCGGAAAGTTGTCAAATAGGCGGAGGAGCTTATTCTCTTCAGAAAGAAAATCTGTTATTTCTTAGAGAGAAGATTCTCTTTAAGGCAGATGAATGGCATGAACTTATAGCTGACAAAAACTTCATAAAACATTTTAAAAAAGGTGTACAGGGAGAAAAGAATAAATTAATACCTAGAGAGTTTAAAGGGAAAGAGCTTACTTCTGATTACATTATGAATAAACAGTTCTACTTCATGTCTGATCACTCTCCTGATATAATACTGAGAAAAGACTTAGTCCAATACTGTGTAGATCGACATAAAACAACCTTAAAAATCAAAAACTTCATGGCCGAAGTATTCGAAAGTTAACACTCATGGAAACATATGCAAATGCTCTTCTTATAGCCATTCCGGTATTTATAGTTCTTATGCTGATAGAATTGCTCTATGGTTATTTCAAACAGAATCAAACATACACCATACTGGATACCGTAGCAAGTATCAGTTCTGGTCTTATTAATGTATTGAAGGATTCTCTAGGACTTATCGTTATTCTTGTATCCTACCCTTTCCTTTTAAGTCATCTTTCTGTTCTAACTCTGGAGGCCACTATTCCTACTTTTATTATCGCATTTATCTCTCTGGATTTAGCTACTTACTGGAATCACAGGCTGAGTCACAAGGTAAATGTATTTTGGAATTTACACGTGATTCATCACAGTAGTGAGGAATTTAATCTCGCTTGCGCTTTGCGCCAACCGATTTCTAACATTTTAGGATTCTTCGCTATATTTTTAATTCCTGCTGCTATTTTAGGCGTTCCTAATGAGCTAATACAAGTGCTCACTCCTGTGCATTTATTTCTACAGTTTTGGTATCACACTAAACACATAGGGAAACTAGGATGGTTGGAATATGTCTTAGTTACTCCATCGCAGCATAGAGTTCACCATGCCATTAATGAAATTTACCTCGACAAGAATCTTTCTGCCATATTCAGTATTTGGGATCGAGTGTTCGGTACATTCCAAGAAGAGTTGGAAAGTGTACCTCCCGTATATGGTGTGCTAAAACCTGTGAGCACATGGAACCCCGTTATCATTAATTTTCAGCATTTATATGGAATAGCTAAAGATGCTTGGAGAACTAAAAACTGGACTGACAAATTTAAAATATGGTTCATGCCTACTGGCTGGAGGCCAGATGATGTAGCATTAAAACATCCTATAGAAATAACTAAGGACCCATACGCTCAAGTAAAATACAGAACTACTTACTCTAACCTATTCTCTGGATATTTTATAGGTCAAATGCTTTTTACTGTTATTGGAATTCTACTCCTTTTCTATTTCTTTGGGGAGTTGACTCGTATTCAATTATTGTGCTCAGGAATATTCCTATCCATAGGGATATTTGGCTATAGCGGCTTAATGGACCGGTATAGATGGGCAGGCATATTCGAATTAGGTAGAGCGGTTTTAGGATTAATAGTGGCTTTTATATTTCCTGAAATCTTAGGATTAACAATTTTCCCTGAATCCATTTTAAGCATTTTAACAACTTACTTCGTGCTTAGTTTCGCATTTACGTTTTACTTCGCGTTTTTAGATAAAGGATTTTCTTTATCTGCGGTGCAAACGTCTTAGTTAATGAACATTTATTACCTCATTTTATACCTCACTCCTCTTCTTATTCTTTACAGCTACAGGTCAGTTCACCTGGTTACTGAGGGAATGTCTCCTAAATCAAAATGGGTTATCAGAATCGCCTATCTATTAGTAACTGTGCTCGTTTATGCATCTACTACTTACCTAGCAGTAAATAGAGAGAAGTACGAGGGAAATGATTTCATTAGACAATACACCATTATAGGCGCCATCACTTTATCGGTAACTATTCTTAGTATTTCGGCATTTCAGCTTCTTTCTGATTTAGTTCTGGGAGTTAGACTAGCTTCTGTCAACATATCAAGTAAATCCAATCCTGGAGAACCTATCTCTAGATGGACCTTTTTATCGAAGGTGGCATTAGGCGCTGGGGGTGTTATGCTCGGTTCTTTTTTATGGGGTACGACCAAAGGAATTTATGGATGGAGAATTCTAGTCAATAAATGCTCGTTTAAAAACCTGCCACAAGCTTTCGATGGAACTAGAATAGTTCAAATATCAGACTTGCACTTAGGCAGTTTTAGAGAAAACTTCGGCCCATTAGAAGAAGCTGTAAAATTAATCAATGATCTAAACCCAGACTATATTTTCTTTACTGGAGACTTAGTGAATGAGGAGCCAGAAGAAGCTGCTCCGTGGATTCACGTATTTAAGAAACTGAAAGCTAAAAATGGGAAATATGCCATTCTCGGAAACCATGATTATCGATGGGGAAAAACAGACCCTGAATTAGAAGCAAAAAACAGAATAGGAGTGAAAACTATTTTGGAAGAAATGGACTTCACTCCGCTATTAAACGAGCACAGAGTTTTAGAGAAAAATGGAGAAAGAATAGGGCTCGTGGGAGTAGAAAACTGGGGATATTCTCCAGAAGGATGGTTTCCTACCTATGGAGATTATAAAAAATCGGTGGAAGGAATGGAAGAAGTTCCTTTTAATATATTACTGACTCACGACCCTACTCACTGGGAGCACCATATAAAAGGGAAAGAAGCGGTAGACCTCACTTTATCTGGTCATACGCATGGTGGACAAATGGGGATTACTATTCCTGGGTTGTTTGAGTTTAGCGTAGCCAAATTTCTATACAAAAGATATGCTGGTTCATACTCAGAAGGTGATCAGCATTTATACATAAACAGAGGAATGGGATTTTTAATCTTCCCTGGGCGTGTAGGTATGCCACCAGAGATAACACTTCACGAGATTAATAAAGCGTAAAATTAGAGTAGTATTTATTTACGCTAGTATACTTAAAGATCTTTTATCTATTCTTAAATAAATCATTTTAAGGCCTTTTCAGAGGAGCGTTTGAAAAACCACTGTTGACAAATTCCGTGATACTTTAAGAACACTAAGGAGATAAATGAATAGATTGCAATAAGAACTAACAATTTAATCTTAAAGATATGGAATGGTACTTAAAAGTAGTTAGAGACAACTACGCTAACTTTAATGGTAGAGCAAGGAGGAAAGAATACTGGATGTTCGCCTTATTTAATTTCATCTTTGCTATAGTCGCTATGATACTGGATAATGTGACAGGCTTGGCTATGGAAAGCATAGGATATGGAGCCATATATATGATATATGTCCTTGCTACTTTAATACCTAGCCTAGCTGTGATAGTTAGAAGACTTCATGATGTAGGTAAAAGTGGATGGATGTTTTTAATTTCGTTAATACCACTAGTAGGTAGTATTTGGCTTTTGGTGTTATTGGTTACTGACAGTAAACCCGGAGAAAACAAATGGGGACCTAATCCTAAAGAAGTAGATGGCTCATTTGATTCTGGAGATATAACTTTAGATGAGAATGTTTAATTTATAAATTCAACTCATATTTTAAAAGCCTTCCTTCGTGAAGGCTTTTTTGTTTGCTGTAGTTCGATTCTTAAGCTTTAATCTCAAACCTCTTCTTACAGGGGCATCCATCTTTCTAAGTGATTCTTTCGTGAATTAATTTAGCTTTTTGGTGAGGTTTCCGGCATAACTAAAACAAGGCTTGAAGCGTTATTTGCATTTATATAAAAAACATATGCCAGTCTATCAATTTTATAAAGAGCAGAAAATACATACCACCGTAGATGAAATATGGGATTTTGTTTCATCACCAGGAAATTTAAAAGAGATTACTCCTGATTATATGGGATTTGAAATAACTACTGGCCACACAAGTGACGTCATGTACCCAGGAATGATTATTAGTTATAAGGTAAGTCCGGTTTTTGGAATTAAAATGCCTTGGGTAACGGAAATAACTCATGTTTCAGAGAAAGATTACTTCGTTGATGAACAGAGAAAAGGTCCTTATAAAATGTGGCATCATGAGCATAAAATCATAAAAACCGATGATGGTGTGATTATGAAAGATCTAATCACTTACGAGCCTCCATTCGGCTTTTTAGGCGGTATAGCTAATAAACTGTTTATTAAAAAACAGCTTAATGCCATCTTCGAATACAGGAGGAAAATAATAGACGAGAAGTATAACAGAAATGTGGTCACGTTGAAGCAGGAAAAACGAACTGCCTAAACGAGAAAAATCCTAGAAATTCAATAAGAGATACTCGCTGTCTTTATCAAATCTTGAACATCTGTATATGAGGTATATCATCTTCTAGATACATCTCTCCGACCTTCTCAAAACCTAGCCTTTCATAAAACTTCCTAAGATGCTCCTGAGCAGAGATTCTTATCTCAGTTTCTCCCATAGACTCTATATAATCTATCCCATCCTGCATGAGTTGGTGTCCAAGCTTATATTTTCTGTAGGATTCTTTAATAATCACTCGACCTATAGCTATCTCTTTATAAGACACGCCTTTATCTAAAATTCTAATGTACCCGATAACATCTCCTTCTTCGGTCTCATAGTAAAGATGAGTAGCATTCTGGTCTTTATCATCTAAATCTGAATACGGGCAGTCCTGCTCTACCACGAACACATCTATTCTTAGTTGAATTATTTTGTACAATTCATCTAAGCTTAATTCACTAAATTTTTTAACTCTTCTATGATGTTTACTCTCTTTCATATTTCTTTTAAGCGTTGTGATGTAATGTTTATGTCTAAATATCAGCTAGTTAAAGGCATTCTCAGGAATAACCCTCAATTACTGTAACTAATTCTTTCTTATCCCCGTAAAATTAAGAGAATTGGTTATTCAAAATGAAGTTAATAGTTAATAACAGCGTATAATAATTAAGATTAAGGTTTAATAGAGAAGGAGCCCAGATTGTAAAAAGTCTGGGCTTTTTTCTTGGTCATTATTTTAAGCGAAGTCTAACTAGATTTGTATTCATGGCTAAATCCATAAAAAAATAAACCCTGTTCCCGCAGATTAGGACTTAGGTCATCAGGTGCTCCTGAAAGAATAAGCCGGAGTAGTGTTTCTGATCAGATTATCTCTGTAATAAACATAGAAATTCGTAAAGAAATTCTTAGTAAATGGAATTAATCTTATTCTTCTGTTCTTTGTAATCTTTACCGTATTTACGTTTTACGATATAGAAACTCTTCTTAAACCTAATGCACCCTCCTTCTAGAGGTGTATTAAAAGAAGCTAGAAATCTCCGAAATAAAGTGTCCTATGAATTTGTAGTTCACTGCCAGGATAAATACCACTCCGAATATAGCTCCTGAAATATGCGCATCATGGGCTATACCAGTCCCTCCTCTCTTATTCATGTACGCTTCATAGATAAAAAGACCTATACCCATCACTATAGCTGGAATAGGGAACGGAATAAACATAAGATGTAACGTGTTTAATGGAAACAGTACAATATAAGCCAGCAGAATAGCAGAAACTGCTCCTGAAGCTCCTAAAGAATTGTAGCTAGGATTGGAAGAGTGTTTTCTCATAGCTGGAACTACAGCGTATAAGAACCCTCCTACGTAGAGGATAGTGTAAATTATCCTTCCCTTAAGTACTCCCCAAAAAGGGATATCAGGAAAAGTCATCGTCCATAAAACGGGGTCAGTAAACACCTGCTCTAACGTTAAGCCAAAACCAAAAAACACATACATATTAAATCCTAAATGCATATAATCTGAATGGATGAATGCATGGGTAAATGCTCTATACCATTGGTTGTGTTCTTTTACTAAGTAAGGATTAAAAAGCCAATTGCTCTTTAGTTCTTTGTTATTAAATGCTGCGAATGAAGCTAGAATAGTAATGCCTAAAATGACAAACGTGATGGGAGTCTCTGAAAAATTCATGTGTTAGCTTGTATGATCTGTAACTATTACCCAATGCCCTGCTATTTTTTTCAAAATAAGCGAAAAATGACCTCCTACATCTAATGTATCTCTTTCTATATTCCATGAACCCAGCATATAGGCAGCGTCACTCGACAGAACATCCAATTTCTTTATTTCAAACTCTAAAATTCCCATTTCTTTCTGAGTAGGATACCCCGCTTTATAAGCGTCTAACGTCTGCTGCCATCCATATGTCACACCTGTTTTACCCATAAAAGCCATAGAATCACTTTTCCAGTAATGCTCCATAAATGTTGAAAGATCACCAGTGTTCCAAGCCAATTCTTGAGCTTCTAGATTGGTTTTAATAATTGAAATGGTTTCAGATTTATCGTACTGTATCTCCACCTTATTCGTTTGACAGCTAAATAAGAGTAGACTAAACCCAATTAAATTTAATTTCTTCATTTTATTTTTATTAAAAAGCTTCTCCAATGGTAAAATAAAAATTGGTTCCCTCAGGAGTAAATGCATAATCTACTCTAATTTTAATCCCTTTATCTTGGTCTAAGGTATAGCGTAGACCAGCACCATAGGTATATCTCCAGTTACTATTAGCTAACTCCTTTAAAGAAGGCATTACACTTCCTGCGCTCAAGAAACCTACTCCACCTATTCTTCTCCATATATCTCTTCTAACTTCTATCTGCGGAACTATAGAAACATCATCTATGTATCTACCCTCTAAATATCCTCTTAATCTTTTAGTTCCACCTAGTCTAGCTTTTTGAAAAAACGGAACATCTCCCCAATTAATATCTCCGTATAACTGTGCTGCCAGGGTTACTTTCTTCAAACTCCAAAACTTCCTAGCATCTAAGCGCACCCGACCGAAGTCAAACTCGCTGCCTATAGACTTATTAAACCCTTGATAAAGAATGCTCACATAACTTCCTTTAGACGTGCTGTACACATTGTCTCTTTTATCTAATCTAACTACCGGACCAAATCCACTTATGACACCCCCTGTTTCACCCAGAACATCATAAGAATCTAAAATCCCTCCTGCTTCCATTTTATAGATATCAGGAGTATCTATCCAATACCTAAAACCAGCAAAAATATCTTTTTTCACTTTCTTCAAGCCGTCTATTTGAAACCTAAAATAGCGAGAATTATAATTTTCAAAGTCCTCTTTTCTGCTCTCATCACCTAGGCCATAGAAAGGATATATATAATCATAATATCCAAACTCACCCTCTATTACATTACTCCACTCATCCAAGTAAATATTAAAAGGCAGATAAATTAGCACCTGTTTACGCTGAGTATATGAAGCGGCTAACTGCAGTTGGCTAGATGGACTAATGCTATCATTCTTGTCTATATAAAAATTATATATTCCTCCTGCACCGAAACCCCACTTGGTTTCGGGAGTGTAATATGCCGCTGGAAATCCTATTAATAAATTCTTTCTTTCGCTACTAGTTGTGACGCTTTCCTGCGTAGCAATATCTGTAACTTCTTCCTGACCGTTTCCGTGGAAAAAGCTCAAGAGAAAAAATAAAAGAAGGAAATTCTTAAACATTAAGCCAAGATACTATGTGAATGTTTACTTTCGAAAACGATTGAAAAAAGATATACCTATTGCAACGCAGATATTATAAATTCAACAAGCCTTACGGCTACCTATCACAGTTTACTGATGAAGGGAAATGGAAAGGTCTCTCCCAAATTCTAAACCTGCCTGAAGATGTATACAGTGTGGGAAGATTAGATGCCGAGTCTGAAGGTTTACTTCTTTTAACGAATGATACGTCTATTAATCAGCGGCTTCTACTGCCTAAAAATAAGCATGAAAGATGTTATTATGTTCAGGTAGATGGAGAAATTACCGAAGAAGCTCTAGCTCAACTCGCTAAATCTGTCACTATAAAAGTGGGTAAAAAAGCCTATAATACATTGCCTGCCAAAGCCAGCGCATGTGGGAAGCCAGATTTTATTTGGGAAAGAGAACCACCTATTCGAGTAAGGAAATCTATTCCTACTTCATGGGTGAAACTCATACTGAGTGAAGGTAAAAATAGACAGGTAAGAAAAATGACTGCGGCTGTCGGGTTTCCTACGCTTAGACTGGTTAGATTTTCTATAGAGGAGCTTTCTTTAGCTTATCTGGAACCCGGAGAAATGAAAGAATGTGATGAGAGTGAATTTAAAAAGATGCTCCACTTGTAATTTTACTAGATATTAGCGGCATGAAGTATATCATAAATATCATTCGATTAATCTTAATAGTAATTATAGCAGCTTATGGCTCTACGATAGGGCTCATCATTCTGCTATTTACAGGTTCTACGGATAAATGTATTAACACTGCGGTATACTTATTCTCGAACGGTGTAATGTTTGTGTGTGGTGCTAAATTTGAGAAATATGGAAATCAGGATATAGAAAAATCTCCTGGTAAAATTTATATTTCTAATCATGAGAGTCACTTAGATCCTCCTGCTGTTTCGTTGGCTTGTTCACACCCGCTATATTACATAGCTAAAAAGGAAATGAAATATGTACCATTCATAGGCTGGTACATCTGGTTAACAGGAATGATTTTTATAGATAGAAAGAATAAAACAAAATCTCAAGAGTCTATAAAAATTGCAGGTGAAAAAGTTAAGAACGGAAAAAATGTAATCTCATTTGCCGAAGGAACGAGATCTAAGACAGGTGAACTTATGCCTTTTAAGAAAGGTGCTTTTAGAATGGCCAAAACTCATGGGTTAGATATCGTGCCTATTGGTATTTTAGGAAGCAGAGACATTCTGGCGGCTGGAAGCTTAAGGATACACGCTGGAAAAACACTTAAAGTAAATATAGGAGAAGTCATAAAAGCAGAAGATCATGCAGACTTAACCTTAGACGAACTATCAAAACTAACTCGTGAGAAGGTCAAAGAGCTTATAGAAGAGCTGAAAAGAAAGTAGAAATCAATGCAAGATTACCTGTTACATCTTAGGAAATTAGGCTTAGGGCCAGACGCTTCGATGGCTGAGGTAAAGAGCGCTTTCAGAAAAAACGCGAAGCATTTACACCCCGATGTTAATCCTTCTGCCAGTGCGAAGGATGAATTCGCGCGGCTTAGGTTCTCTTATGATTTTATTCTTTCCTTCAGAAATACTAAGAGAACGCAACAGAATTATAAGAAAAGAGAACCTATAAAAAAAGATGACGATATTAATCTCAAAAAAAAATACGGGACTCATAAAAACTGGGATATCGAAGAAACGCGAAAGAAAAGAGCGGATGCACAAGAAAGAGCAGAAAACCTAAAACAGGAGTATTTAGCCTCTGAAGAATATACACTAAGAGTAGTGTTTAACCATTTCTTTAATTATGTGGCACTTTTTTTATTGATGATTATTATAGGTTTAATGATTAAGTTTCCACTAGAAAGGGGACTGGGGGGATTTTTAACATTTCCGATATTATTCGCTATCGGTTTTCCTTTGTGGTGGGCTTATGTAAGGAAAACATTTAAAGACCTCTCCATTGAAGATTTCAGACAGTCGCTCAGCCAGGTGAGTAAGACCTATAAATTTTGGACTTACACTATGGTGATCACCTCTTTTATCATATTTTTTACTGCTACCATGCGCACTGTGGTGAGCTCTTCTTTGATTATCTCTCTCTTTCTTCTTCTAGGTATAGGAGCTAAATATGTTACTGGAACTCTATTTAAATACAAGAAAAACAAACAGAATTATATCTCGATTGGCTTAATCCCATTTGCCCTTAGCTTACTTTTCTTGACGAATTTCGTTCTTTCGCATTCTCCTAAAGAACAAAAACACGCTTACCAATTTAGCCCTTACGAAGGTGAGCCTTCTTCTATGGCAGAAGGTCTAATCTATCTTGAGGATGGAGTATGGGCGGATGAATATTTACTAAGGATGTACTTCGAGAAAGAGGTTCAAAGAGCTTCTCACATTATTGTAAAAACAGAGAAGGGTTTATTTGGAATAGATGTTCTTAAGGAGTATAACTTTTCAGGAAACAGATAAACAAGTCTAATATTAAGACAATAAAAAAGGCCAGCTATGCTGACCTTTTTTTGTAGGAGTATTTTCTATTACCTAATAATAGTAATGTGTCCTTTCTTAGTAATGTTTCCTAATTCATGATATGACTTCGTAGTTATGATGAAATTATATACATCATCTCTCACATAATGATTTCCACCCAGGAATGAACCATCCCAGCCTTCATAAGGGTCTTTAGTTTCGAAAACCACTTCTCCCTGTCTATTGAATATAATACAATGATATGCTTCTGGATCGGCTGCTGAAGAAACGGGCAGCCAAACCTCATTTAATCCATCTTGATTTGGAGTAAATGTATTAGGAATGAAAAACGAAAAATCTATCTGCTCAAATACTGCTACCACAGTATCTGTTTGACCAAAGTTAAATACTACGTTAGCATTATCGTTTGATGGTGTGGGTGCATGAGAAGAACTTGTCCAGCCTATAAACTTGTAGAACGGATTCTCTACTGCAGTAAATGCAGAAGGTACATTCCCCTGAATAACTCCCGTCCATTCTGTGCTTGTCACATATCCTAAATCAAAGGTTACGACACCAGCATTTTGAGGTTTCACCTGGACTGTAATGTCATAATTCTCTAACTCAATAAACACTGCTACTATAGCGTCACCAGATTGAATGCTGGCTGAAACTGCCGTCTGTAGGTTATCTGGTGTAAATAATTGACCTGCAGCCTCCCAATGACTGAAATACCACCACTGATCTATAGGCGTAGCTATTAAATCTATATTATCATTAATTGTATACGTCTCTATCTGAGGATATGTAGTTAAATCTAACCCATCTAGATTAACTGTTCCTGAACCTATAGGAAAAACATCAATAGATATATCCCAGTGCTCAGTATAAATAAATACAGCTGTTATAGTTCCATCTCCGTTTATAATAAAATCTAAAAGAGCATCCGTGTCATTTCCATCTATAATCACACCGCCTGAAGTCACCCAGTAATCAAACTCGTACCATTCATTAGCAGTTACATTTAAGCTTAATGCACCTCCTTCTATAATCTCTATAATATCTCCAGCTTCATATTCATTACCAGAGCTTGTAATTATTCCAGCATCAGCATCTGAAAGATCAATGACTACTGAGAAAGTAGGGACTTCCTCGAAAATAGCTATGAGTGTATCCTCTACAAGAAAATCAAAGTCAACGATAGTAGAGAATTCATCTGGATTAAGTACATGATTATTTAACTGCCATTCAACAAACTGCCAAGACGCATCTGCAGGAGTAGCTTCTGCATCAATATTTAAATCAATGGCAAAATCGTCAGTGGTTGGATAAATAGGAATAACTAATCCCTCTGCTGTAATGGTCCCAGAACCAACAGGCATGACGTCAAAAGTTAGCTGATCACTTAAAAACACATCAAATTCTGCAATAATCGTATCATTTTCACAAGCATTTAATGAAATAACTGCATCATCATCATCTCCAAGAATTTCATTATTGATTACTTCCCAGTTATCGAAAATTTCAAATCCACTTTCTATAGCTGACAGTTCTAATTGGGTGCCTGCTGTATACGCATATGTGCCTGGTGTAGTAATCTCTATTCCATCTATCATTATACCTCCGAATCCTGGAGGGTCTGTTTGAAAATAAATATCAATAGGAGCATTATTAGGAATGAATGTCGCTTCTACGACTAAATCACTAGTTAAGTTCACTTCTTGATTAAATGCCATAGGGTCTGCAAATACCGCATCACCAGAGACTACATTCCATCCAGTAAAAGTAGAACCACAAGTTTCAATAGCTTCTAAAGAAATAGTTAATCCTCCAAAATAAATTCCTTCGAATGTATCTGTTACAGATGTGGTACTGAATAGAATCTCTCCTACTCCGTTTACATTAGCGGTAACATTAAAAGGGCCTTCTAAATCTGGAAAACAATCTTGTATAACAGTATACACAAAATCATATCTGTCACAATTGAATTGTCTAATAGCGTCAACATTATCTTGCCACCCTGCTACACTTCCACCCCATCTATCTACTTGGCCTTGCATTTCAGGAAGCATCTCAGCCTCGAATTGGTCTAAGAGTGCGGTCATCGCATCACAATGCAATGCCCCATTTAATAAGTCAGTATATCTGTTAATATAATCTTGGAAGAATGATTCGTTCTCTAATAAGTTCCGGTAGATTTCCGAATGACCTACATCGGAATTCCATGACGGTCCATTTCCGAATACTGTAGACACCTCGCAAACTGTTGGCGATTCAAAACCGGTCGAACTCCACCCGGTATAATTCTGTCCTAAATCTGAAATGTTATCCATATCCCATAAGGCATATCTCCAAGGCATAGGATTATTTGCATCTAATCCTTGCCACCATTTCGTGTTCCAGTTTAGCCAATCGGAATTCACGAAAAACGTGTTAATTATCATGTAATCGATAAAACTTTCTTTACTAATCAATTGCAACGCTGCTTGATAATTAGCGTCTACAGTCATATCATTCAAACGAATGAAATCATACGTATCTTCCCAGTTCTGCAGTGTTCCATATTCTACATCTACTCCTCCCCACTGCTCTAACATATCCATCTCATTTCCAGATGTATTATAATATTCTTGAGTAAAATCTTCGTCTATTCTTTCTCTGTATTCATAAACTCCCCAATACTCCCCATTTAAGTAGTTTATAGTGTGCTCATAAGTTCTTTCATCTACTTCTAAACCTGCATTATGACTCAGAGTTTGTACCCATCCATCTCTTAAGTGAGCTGCGGTAGGGGCTGGCGACCCCGGATAATTATCAGAACCCGCTGCTTTGATTATTATCACATCAAAATCTGTTCTATCTTTTACAGAAAACATCTGATGATCTATCTTATTGGCATAGCCATATTCATCATGAACATGAAGCCTCATTCCTCTTTGATTATAAGCCCATGAATCATTTCCATGTCTTCTCATTTCTCCTTCTAACTGCCATTGTCTAACTCCAGCTTCATCGAAAAATTCTACAGAAACGATGTGAGGACCTCCACCTCCTCCCCAGCCTCCGCCTCCTCCGCCACCAGAACCTCCGCCTCCGCCCCATATCTCTAATTGGCCGTTGACAGAGAATGTAGAAAACGTGTGACTAACTGCTATAAAGTATGTATTAGTCGCGGTAAAACTTTCAATATGATCAGAACCTCCATCAGAGAAACTTCTAGCTCTTAATGTAGTTACATCTGCTAAATTTACTGGAGCAGCATATAAAGCTGAGCCAGCATCAGGCTCTGTTCCATCTGTAGTGTATCTAATATCGAAGCCTGAATCAGTAGTTATGGAAATGTTTTGTGCTCCTCCGTAAAAACCTGCTGCTTGAGAAAAAACAGGAGTAGGTGCATAACCAGTAACTCCACCTGAATTCGGATTTCCTGGTGTAGGGTTTTCGAAAACTCCCCACACTTCACCTCCATCAGTTAACCTCCCTGAAGAGTGGCCTAGCTTGTTAGGAGATTCTATCCAAACTTGATCTAGAATAGTTAACCCAGGATCTGATAGAATAATAAACTCTTGACGCATTTGCGTTAGTTTAAAATCTGCATGATGATTAACACCATCTGACTCACCTCTACCTGAAGCCCAAATTCTTACTGTTTCTCCAGCATTAACGGTAAATCCCAATGGAATCTCCCATTTATCTAAATTATCCGGATTATCGGTTAGAAAATACCCCCCTAGATTAACCGCAGCTCCTCCAGAATTATATAGCTCAAACCAATCTGGATCATCTCCATAATTATCGGTCCAAACGTCTCTATTGGCCGCGCTGTATTCATTAATAACAACTTGTGATTGAGCGCTTATAGTAATAAGTAAAAATAACGCTAATGCTGTTTTTTTCATGTATTCAAATTTATCGGTGCAGGTGTCCTTGCAGTAACACGAATGTAGTACAAGAATGGTTGCTTAAACCCTCATTAATTATCCCTTAGAAACATTCTAATTGTTGGTTATTAATTAACCCTAGACAGGTTAAAAGAAGTTATTTGATAATAATAAAAGAATTAGTTAGTACTAAGCAGATAACTCAATTATTTTTGCACCGCACTATAAAAAGTACTCCAATGTCAGAACATACAGATCATCAAGAGCCAGAACAGAATGAAATCGCTGGTCCAGTGGTGTTTGCCCTTAGCTGTTTCGCTATAGTTATAGCAGTTATCTACTTTATTTCTTAAGGACTCTTCTCAAGATATTAGCGCTCCTATTATCTGATATTATCAAGGTATAAAAGCCTACATCATGTGAACTTACGTCTAGCGTAAGCATTCTCTGACTTCTTATACCTTCTAAATGAATAGTCTGACCAAGATTATTGATTAACCTAAGTTTCCCTGTAAATGACTGATTAAATTCGATAGTCATTAAATCTTCTGATGGATTAGGGTAAACTATAAATGCTAAAGATGTATTTTCCTCTATTAAATCTGTTAAACACTCTCCTTCAATCCAACTAGTTACTCCCGAATTAATAGCCCCGCACTCATTAATATAAGTTACAGAATCACACCCACAGACTGGAAGGTACTGTCCATCACAGATTCCATTAGGATCTACTTGCTGAGGATTAAAACACGCTGATTGATCACAGCCACTGCAGCTAGCCATATCAGTGAAGAATGATTCTGAATAATCTACCCCATCACTAGCCGTATAGCTGCATCCACTTACATAAGTGCATAGGCCATCTACTATACCTACTCCTAGAAGCATGTCACAAAAACCGAAATCTATATTGGATAGTTCATCACACGGTTCTATTTGAGAAGAACATGGGCCATCTGTGTAAGTTGTAATTCCATAATAATTTTCAGCTTCACACGAGTTGTTATAGGTTATTCCATCGCATCCGCATACTGGTATTACTACAGTAGGACAAATGGCTTCTAAATTTATTTGAGTAGGATTTACACAAGAACCACACTCTGAGCTACAGTCCTCATAAGAAGTGAAAAAATATGCTGAGTAATCGACTCCATCAAACCCAGTGGTAGAACATCCAGAAATATCCACACAGCTGCTATTAATCACACAAACACCTAAAAACATGGCACACACGCCAAAATCTACATCTTCTAGGTCTAAGCATTCAGTGGTTTGAGCGTTACAATTAATTAAAAGATTAATAGTATAACGGCAATCTCCATCTGTAACAGTAAGTACCACATGATAATCTTCATTTACGGGTTGACCATCAGATATGGTAGTAAAACTAGCACACGGGCTTAATTCTGAAGAAGTTTCACCATTTCC
>Ga0209712_10000871_pt1 | contig 26113 bp, 24 predicted proteins | sample ArcOceMetagenome_FD_187443 | JGI IMG/M metagenome (GOLD analysis project Ga0209712, IMG submission 187443) | Marine eukaryotic phytoplankton communities from Arctic Ocean - Arctic Ocean - Greenland ARC118M Metagenome (SPAdes) (version 2) | ecosystem: Environmental > Aquatic > Marine > Oceanic...
TTACGCCTTTACCAGGTGCAGTGGCTACTAAGCCGGGTTCTGCAACCCTGCCATTTTTTGGGGTGCAGCCGGCATTAGTGGATAATGAAGGCCGTGAACTCGACGGTGTTGCCGAAGGTAACCTCGTCATTAAAGACAGTTGGCCAGGTCAAGCAAGGTCTATTTGGGGCAATCATCAACGTTTCCAAGAAACCTACTTTGCGACCTTTGAAAACTATTATTTTACTGGTGATGGTGCACGTCGAGACGAAGACGGTTATTATTGGATTACGGGGCGCGTGGACGACGTGCTTAATGTTTCTGGTCACCGCATGGGTACGGCAGAGATAGAAAGTGCTCTGGTCGCCCACGAGTCTGTGTGTGAGGCTGCGGTAGTGGGTTATCCCCATGAGATTAAAGGTCAAGGCATCTACTGTTACGTCACCTTACAAGACGGTGTTGATAACAGTGATGAACTGTTGCAGGAATTACGCCAGTGGGTGAGGGCCGAAATTGGTCCGATCGCCTCACCTGATTTAATTCAGTTCGCGCCTAACTTGCCTAAAACTCGCTCTGGAAAAATAATGCGCCGCATTTTGCGTAAGATTGCCGCCAACGACTTTGGTGAACTTGGAGATACGTCGACTTTATCAGACCCAGGGGTAGTGACTGAACTCATTGATAATCGCTGCAATAAATAACTTAATAAAGTATTACATATCAAAAAGGGTGCACGTTTATGTCGAATAACTACACCATTATCGTAGCCGATGACCACCCCTTGTTTCGGGTCGCCTTAACTCAAGCGATTGGTGCTCAAGTAGAGGGTGCGCAGGTGCTAGAAGCAGAGCACCTACAGCACTTAGAGCACCAAATGAGTAATGAAATAGATTTGGTGATGTTAGATCTGCATATGCCTGGTGCTAATGGTTTTTCTGGCCTCATATACTTGCGTACACATTTTCCCAGCGTACCAGTGGTGGTGGTTTCGGGTAATGAGCAGGCCAGTGTTATTCATCGCGCTATGCATTTTGGAGCGGCGGGTTTCATTCCTAAGTCATCTTCTATGGCAGATATTATTGCTGCCATTAAGGTGGTGCTTGATGGAGGACAATGGGTGCCGGCAGACTTACCTGAAGCCAACCAAGAAATGGATGCTCAAGACAGTAAGTTTGCCGACCAGTTATCCAGTTTAACACCCCAACAATTTAAGGTGATGGTGATGCTGACAGAAGGTCTGCTGAACAAACAAATAGCCTATGAGTTGAGTGTGTCGGAAGCGACGATTAAGGCCCATGTGACGGCTATATTGCGCAAACTGGGCGTGTATAGCCGCACTCAGGCAGTGATTATGGCTGCTCGGTTACGTATAGAACACCCTCAAGATCAGACCATTAAGTAAGGTTAACCAAATTTACCTAAGGCGGCCAAGGGTGGCCCTAAGTGCTGCTGGTTTGAGGGGTTTGTTGAGTAGCAGTGCATCCTCATCTTTTACCGCCTTAGCCACCGCTTCAGTTCTATCTGCAGTAATGCAAATGGCTGGTATTTTGGTTTGGTACACTTGCCTTATCCTGGCGATAGCCGCCGTTCCAGTCTGGCTCTGGTCTAAGTGGTAATCGGCTATTATGACATTGGGCTGTATGTCCTCATCGGCAAGATGTTGCAATGCTTGAGACATATTAAGGGCAGTAATGACGGTGCAGCCCCAGCCATCGAGTAGCTGCTTCATGCCCAATAGTATAGACGCTTCGTTGTCGATACACAGGACCGTCATATCAGTGAGATTGCCGCCACCGCCGCCGTAGTAACTATTGGTAGTAGCTTTGGCAATGATCTTTTGGCTATCACCAATAGGCACAGTAATGCCAAATAAACTACCTTTACCCTGCCAAGATTTGACCGTTAAAGGGTGGGCCAGTAACTTAGCAGTGCGATCGGCTATAGCAAGTCCTAAACCCAATCCCCGTATATCCTGTGTGGCAGGATGATCTAAACGCTTAAATTCCTCAAATACTTCATTGAGCTTTTGTGGCGCAATACCAATGCCGGTGTCCCAAACCTGTATTTCAATGTTATTTTTTTTGAGTCTGCAACCCAATAAAACTTTACCTTCGGTGGTATAGCGCATGGCATTGGTTAAAAAGTTTTGTACGATACGGCGCAAGTGCTGCTCATCACTGTAAACAGTCACGTGACAAGGTACGTAGTGAAATTCAATGCCTTTTTGTTGGCATAACAAAGTCAGTTCTGCGGCCAGTTTTTGTAACATGTTGTCAACTGGAAAATGACTCAGCTTAGGAGAAATAGTGCCCGCATCTAGGGTAGAAATTTCGATCAAGGTACTGATGAGCTCTTCTGCAGCACCCAGGGAGTCGTCTAGATGGTGGAGGGTATCTGCCAGTTCACCCTTAGGATGCTGCTGTGACAAGGAAGAGGAGAAAAGTCGCGCTGCGTTAAGAGGTTGCATTAAGTCATGGCTAGCGGCTGCTAAAAACTGTGTTTTACTTTGGTTGGCCTGATCCGACCCCGTTTTGGCGCGACTTAATTGGTCGTTGGCCACCACCAGTTCTTTGGTGCGGTCTTCTACTCGTTGTTCTAAGGTCTCGTTGGTTTCCTTTAAGGCGGCTTCAATGCGCTTATGGTTAGTGATGTCCATGTAGGTGTTGACGTATCCACCGCCCAGCATGGCATTGCCTCGCACTTCAAATACTGCGCCATCAGCTCGATAGCGCAGGTGGGTGTTGGTAATGCCTTGTTGTAACGTACTGAGGCGGTGTTCGACTTGATCTTCCAGTATTCCAGGGCCATAGTCTCCGGTGAGAGCGTTGTGGCGTATGACTTCCACAATAGGTCTGCCGATGGTGATCAACCCTTCGGGGAATTGAAACATTGCTTGATAACGTTGGTTCCAAACCACTAAGCGCATGTCTTTATCCACCACGCTGATGCCTTGGTCAATATGCTCGATGGTTGATTGCAGCATGGAGCGGTTGAATTTGTAAAGGGCAGATGCTTCGTCTGCAATCGATACCACGTCACCTAAGTGCATCTGGGTACCCTGCAAGCTAGAAGCAACAATGATGCGTGCTGATGATGCGCCAATAACGCCGGCTAATAAACGTTCGGCATAGCTGGCGATTGCTTGGTCAATAGGGTCGTTGAGGCTCAGTTCTCGTTTTTGTAGGCGGGCAAATTGGTGAAACGCCTCATGGGTGCGATTTGATCCCAAAAATCGTTCACACAGAATTTGAAGATCACTAAAATGAGTGTTTTCGAATTTTGTGTCAGGGCTAATAATAGAGTGACTTAAGCGTAAATCAACAAAATGGTCGGCTTGAATGCGGTCTTGCAGGCGCACTTGGGTTAAACGAGATACCCATACAAAAGCCAAAATATTCAAACTTAAGGATAATAAAGTGGCGTGAGTGATGGGGTCTAATCCACTTAGACCAAACATAGACGTGGGCCTGAGCCAACTTAATCCAAACAAACCCTGTTCTACCAAGGTTAAGGTGTCAAACCCTAGGCCGCTGAGATTGGGGACCATAAGGGTGTACATCCAAATGGTAAAGCCGGTGCCCAAACCCGCCAATGCGCCATAGCGGTTGCCCTGACGCCAAAATACCGCGCCAATTAAAGCTGGGGCGAACTGGGCCACTGCAACAAAGGCCGTTAAACCTAAAGACACCAAACTTTTGCCATCGCCAATCAGTAAAAAATAACCATAGGCAGCTAGCAATATAGCCACAATGACGACTCGGCGGACCCTCAGTAATAAGCGGCCAATATTTTTATCTTCAGAGGCTTGCAAGGGTGATAGATGGAAGATCACAGGCATGATAATGTCATTACAAATCATCGTGCTGATGGATACCGTGGCCACAATAACCATGCCTGTGGCAGCGGAAAGGCCACCAATGTAAGCTAAGGTGGCTAAGCTGTGGGCACCTTGGCTAAGGGGAATCATTAATACGTAGGTGTCTGTGGCAATGCCTTGGCCACTAAAAAGAAAGCTGCCAGCTGCAGCAATGGGCAGCATAAAAATACAGAAAATGACTAGATAGAGAGGGAATAACCAGCGTGCTGTATGCAAGTCATTGGGATTTGTGTTTTCAACAATACCCACCTGAAACTGTCGAGGAAGGCACAGCATGGCTAATAATGCGAGCAAAGTTTCGGTCAGAAAACTCACCCTTAATGGGTTAAAGTCATCGAGCTTTTGCTTTAACCCACTCTGATTAATATGGCTACTTAAATCACCCACACCGTCAAATAAGAAAAAGGTGACAAAAATGCCTACGGCTACAAAAGCAACAAGCTTAACAATGGATTCAAAAGCAATGGCGAGCACCAAGCCACGGTGATGTTCACTGGTGTCTATTTGACGAGTGCCAAATAAAATCGCAAATGCTGCCATTAATATGGCAATGACGAGCGCCGTATTACTTGACCCAAAATCGGAGTTGCCAGAGCCTGACACCATAATGGTAAAGCTTTGGGCCACAGCTTTGAGCTGCAAAGCGATATAGGGCAGTATGCCAAAAGTCGCCATTACGGTAATGACAATGGCTAAACTGCGACTCTTGCCATATCTAGATGCAATAAAATCAGCAATGGTCGTCAGGTTTTCTTGCTTGGCAATAAGTATAATCTTGTAAACTAAGCCCCACCCAAAAATGAAAAGAATGATGGGGCCTAGGTAGATGGATAAGAATTCCCAGCCTTGAGTGGCCCGTGAAACGGAGCCATAAAAGGTCCATGAGGTACAATATACCGCTAACGAAAGGCTATAGATCACCGGCTGACTGAGTAACTTGGAACCGTATTGGCCGCGGTTATCACCATAGTAAGCTATACCAAATAGCAAACCTACATAGGCTAATGAAATGAATAGGATGAGCCAAATATCAAGCATGTTATGCCTATTGTATAAAAAACGAAGGTGAAGCGGCGTGAGGTATTTATAACACGCTAGCTAGTTTTATGCCTTAAAACTCACTTTTGTTAAACTATATTAAAATCAAATACCTATGATTTTTTCTACAAGTCGCTATACTAAAGTATAAGGATCGTTTTTATGGTTTAGTGCAAACTCTTGGTGTGGGCCTTTAGTCGACAATGTCGTTGCCCTAAATGTCTCAAGTGGTTATGATTAAGAGCATTAAATAATAATAATAAAAGGCATGTTATGAAACAAAATACTAATACAGCAGAACAATATTGGCGGCGTAATTTACAAATCATTTTTTCCTACCTAACCGTTTGGTTCGTAGTTTCCTTCGGTTGTGGCATTGTTTTTGTGGATGAACTTAATCAATTTAGCCTGTTTGGTTTTAAACTGGGTTACTGGTTTGCTAATCAAGGCAGTATTTTAGTTTTTTGTTTACTGACGATAGGGTACGCGGTGCGTATGAGTCGCCTTGACAATGAGTTTGATGTGCACGAATAAGCCCATGTAATGCTTGTCTTCAATCACTGGTTTATTAACAACAGGAATTCAACATGAGCCTAGAACAGCTCACTTATTTATTTGTGGTAGGGTCTTTTTTTATCTATATTGCGATTGCGTTTTGGAGCAGAGCCTCTAGCACGCGAGAGTTTTATGTAGCAGGTGGCGGCGTAACACCGTTAGCCAACGGCATGGCCACGGCAGCCGATTGGATGTCAGCGGCGTCGTTTATTTCTTTGGCGGGTATTGTCTCATTTGCAGGCTATGACGCCAGTGGTTATATAATGGGGTGGACCGGTGGCTATGTGCTTTTGGCACTGTTGTTGGCACCCTATTTACGCAAGTTTGGTAAATTCACTGTGCCCGACTTTGTAGGTGATCGCTATTGTTCTAACGTGGCGCGAGTAGTCGCAGTCATCTGCGTTATGTTCATTTCTTTCACCTATATTTCAGGACAAATGCGCGGCACTGGCATTGTCTTCTCACGTTTCTTAAATGTAGAAATAGATACTGGCATCATGCTGGGTATGGCCGTGGTTTTTGTGTATGCGGTTCTAGGAGGCATGAAGGGTATTACCTACACCCAGGTGGCCCAATATTGCGTAATGATATTTGCTTTTACAGTACCTGCACTATTTTTGACCTTTTCAATGACCGGGCATTTGTTACCTCAAACGGGTTTAGGCGCGACCTTAAATAATGGGCAGCCGGTCTTAGACCATTTAGATAATTTAGTGACAGAGCTGGGCTTTGCCAGCTTTACTGAAGGCAGTAAAAGTAAAGTTGATATGTTTTTCATTACCGCCGCTTTAATGTTTGGGACTGCTGGCTTACCTCACGTTATCGTGCGTTTTTTTACCGTGCCTAGAGTCAGGGATGCTCGAGTATCAGCAGCTTGGGCTCTAGTTTTTGTTGCACTTCTATATTCCACCATACCTGCAGTGGCAGCCTTTGGTAGAATTAATCTCATTGAAACAGTCAATGGTGCCGACAATAAAGGCACCCCATACGAAGAAATGCCTCAGTGGTTCAAAAAATGGGAGAATGCTGGTTTGATCGCTTGGTATGACCATAATGCTGATGGTCGTACCCAATATGCTGCCGGTGAAGCCTTTACAGGGCAGCAACATAAGCCTATTTACTGGGGTGCTGCAGAGGATAAAGTGGCGCGTAACTTTTATTTTAATCAACGCCATGTTGTTAACCCAAGTAGTGGTGAATTTGACCCAGACCTGCAGCCCTTTGCCAATGAAATTTACGTTGACCCAGATATCATGGTGTTGGCTAACCCAGAAATAGCTGAGCTGCCAGACTGGGTGATCGCTCTCATTGCTGCGGGGGCCATGGCGGCAGCATTGTCGACTGCGGCGGGTCTGTTGCTGGTGATTGCAACCTCCGTATCACATGATTTATTGAAAAAAACCATACGCCCACAAATTACTGATAAGCAAGAGCTTTTGGCTGCGCGTTTGGCCGCTATGGTGGCGGTGCTTGTTGCAGGGTATTTGGGAATGCATCCGCCAGATTATGTGGCGGCAGTGGTGGCTTTAGCCTTTGGATTAGCTTGCGCCTCATTTTTTCCAGCCATCATTATGGGTATTTTTTACCAAAGAATGAATAAATATGGTGCCATTAGCGGTATGTTGGTGGGTTTGATTTCCACCATAAGCTACATCGCATATTTTAAGTTTTTGGGTGGCCAGCCAGAGGATTGGTTGCTGGGCATTTCTCCAGAGGGCTTTGGCGCTTTGGGCATGGTGTTGAACTTTATTGTGGCCTATCTGGTGGCTAACCTAACGCCAGAACCGCCGATACATATCCAAAAGATTGTGCAAAATATGCGTGTGCCGCGTAATAGTGGCTCTGCATATTATTGATCAACGGAGTGGTCCCTATGGGTATTTTGTGTTGAATTATGCATTCTAGTAACGCGTTTAATGCTGACGTCTTACCGTTTAATTTGTTAGACGAGGACGAGTACACGCTATTGCAAGACAGCCTTGATATTGGGTACTACCAAGCGGGTGAAGTCATCATCAACACGGGTGATGTGCCAGAAGGCTTGTACATCATTCTAAAGGGCTGTGTCAGCGAGTTAGATGTGCAAAGTGCAGACAAGCGTCATGGGCATACTTTTGTGCACTACACTAACGATGAATATTTTGGCGCTTGGTCAGCCCTACGTGGCAGCTCTATTCATGATTTTGTGGCTGATGAAGAAACTATTTGTTACATACTGCCTACTAAAATACTGCTAGATCTTATCTATCGCAATGCTCATTTTGGCGATTTTTTCAACAAGAATTTATCATTACAAAATGAATTGTTAGAACAAAAAAATGACTCCCTAAACATGACAGAGTTTATGCTGGCTCGCATAGACAGTTCCTGTATGCGAGAAGCCTCTTTGCTGCCTAATGGCACCAGCTTAGAAGAGGCCACTCGCTTTTTGCACGACCAGCAAGTGGATTGTGCTTTGGTCCAGCGGGGTAAACGTTATGGCATGGTCACGGGGACAGACTTGTTAAATGCGATTGTATTGGACAAGCTGCCAGTAACTACCGATGTGCAAGTGATTGCTAATTATAGGCTCATTACAGTGGAGTCTGGGGATTATCTGTTTAACGCGTTAATCCTTATGACGCTCCATCAAATTGAGCGGGTAGTCGTCATGCAGAGCTCAGAATTGCATGGCATTATTGACTTGGCTGACACCTTAAGTTATTTTTCCAGCCATTCTCATGTGGTCGGATTGCGTATAGAGCGAGCCACCAGTATAAATGAGCTTAAGGCGGCTGCGGGCGACATGGGTAACTTGATTCGCTCACTTTACTCCCAGGGCGTCAAAGTGCGTTTTGCCATGGATTTGCTGGCAGCGCTTAATAAAAGGTTGATGTCAAAGTTATTTAATCTAGTGGTGCCAGAAAGTGTTCTGCCTCATGTGTGCTTGGTGGTTATGGGCAGTGAGGGTCGTGGCGAACAAATTGTAAGAATTGACCAAGACAACGGCCTGATTATGCGCGACAGCCTGGATTGGCCTGAATGCCAGCAAACGATGGAGTATTACACGCAAACTCTGGTGGATTTAGGGTATCCAAAGTGTCCAGGACAAGTGATGGTAAATAACCCATTTTGGGTGCAACCCATTAGTGTATGGACTCAGCGCATGCGTGATTGGGTGACTAAAGCTGACAGTGACAGTTTGCTTAATTTAGCCATATCTATTGACGCCTATCCTGTGGCTGGCAACAAAGCCTTATTCAAGACCAGTCGTAACTGGTTATTAAGGGAGTTGCAGCAACAACAACGGTTTTTGTCGTCCTTTGCGGAAGTGGCCTTGGTGTTTGAGACGCCATTAAACTTTTTGGGCGGTATTCGAGATCGAGCGGCTGGTATTGATGTTAAGAAGGGTGGTATTTTTCCCATAGTGCATGGCGTGCGGGTGCTAGCGATGCAGTATCAGGTGGCTGAAACCAATACCTATAAGCGTATTGAAAGTTTAGTTAAACTGGGCGTATTGCCCCAGGGTTTAGGTAGTGAACTGATGGAGTCTTTTACCATACTGCAGTGGTTTCGTTTGAGTCACCATCTGTATCAGCAGGAACAAAACTGCAGCGTAGAGGAGCTTGATAATCAAGTTAATTTGGGTGCTCTTGATCGTTTAGAAAAAGACTTGTTGAGGCAATCCTTTCAGGTGGTTAAAGAGTTTAAGAAACACCTGTCCTTAAGATATCGTTTAGGTTAAAACAATTATGATGATTAAGCGCCGCTTACGACGTATTAAAGATGTCTGGAAAGTACGCCAGATTCAGAGTCCGTGGAGTCCTCTTTTTCAGCGTTACTATGGCCAAGAATTGGTTTCTTTGGACATTGAGACCACTAGTTTAGACGTGTCTAAAGCGCAGATATTGTCTATTGGTGCAGTGGTTATTAAAGGTAATCGTGTGTTAAGTAGCGACAAGTTAAGTCTCACCTTGTTGGCACCCAAAGACTGGCCTCAAGACTCCGTGAAGGTTCATAAGCTGCGCCGTATCGACTTAAACCAAGGCGTGCCAGTCGCTGAGGCTTTAGAAAAATTGCTTAAATTCATAGGTAACCGTCCGATTGTAGGGTATAACATAGGTTACGATCTGGCTGTTTTAGATAAATACGCGCGGCCACTATTTGATTTTGGGATTCCTAATCCATCCATTGATGTGATGGATTTATATCGCAAGAAAAGTCAGCTTTCCGGTGGTATCGATTGTCAAATGAATTTATCTTTCGATGCCATTGCCAAGGGTTTAGATGTGCCGGTATTAGGCAGGCATACGGCCCTTGGTGATGCCATTACTACGGCCATTATTTATGTGCGTTTAAAGTGTTCGGCTAGCCTCTTGAAATAATCTGTAATGTTGGTGTTAAAAATTTTGATAATGCTGATAGCTTAAATCACCTCTGAAACGCACTGTGGCGTTGACTATCACCACAAAGTCCGTTAATTTTCTATTTAAATAAGTCAGAATAGGATTAGTCTATGAGCAGTTGCACAACCATCCAATTGGATGCGGACTTAACCATCTCTCAAGTTGGCGTATGGCTTACCCGCCTTGCAGATGAGACTTTAGCTGATAACGAGGTGATCATAGACGCCTCTGAATTAGTTAGGGTTGACGCATCAGGTTTGCAACTGTTGTTGGCATTTAAAAAAAGCTGTGCTGCAAAAAACATCGCCGTGGCGTTATTTAATGTGCCAAAAACCATCCAAGAGCTAATTCGAGTCTCAGGCTTAAGCCAAGAGTTGGGCTAAAATAGCAGTTTTGATTACCTACTAAAGGCATGTTAAGTTTGATCATGGCTGAGTCAATTTATTTTATAATGGAGTTACTTTGATGACAAAAATACTGGCAGTAGACGATTCTGCGTCAATGCGCCAGATGGTGGTGTTCACCCTGGAAAGCGCTGGTTATGATGTGGTTGAAGCTGTTGACGGCCAGCAGGCTTTAGATATTGCCAAAAATGAATCATTTGACTTGGTGTTAAGTGATATTAATATGCCAGTGATGAATGGTATAGAGCTAGTCAAACAATTACGCCAGCTAGAGGCATACAAATACACGCCCATTCTAATGTTGACTACAGAAACATCAAGTGACAGAAAAATGGCTGGCAAGGGCGCTGGTGCTACGGGCTGGGTCGTTAAGCCATTTAATCCTGACAAGTTACTAGCGACCATAAAAAAAGTAATCAGCTAATGAGCTTTTGGCTTAGAAGTTAGGCCCGAAGCAGACAGTTTAGACGTCTACATTTAGATCGTAAAAGGGTTATGACATGAGTATTGATCTCAGCCAATTTCATGCAGTATTCTTTGAAGAGAGCTTCGAAGGCCTAGAGCTAATGGAGGCGGCCTTGCTCGACTTAGACGTGGGTAATCCTGACAGCGAACAGATTAATGCTATCTTTCGGGCCGCCCACTCCATAAAAGGCGGTAGTGGCACCTTTGGGTTTGTGCAAGTTGCTGAATTTACTCACATATTAGAAACCTTACTGGATAAAGTTCGGGATGGCGAGCAGGCTATTGATGCCGATGGTATTGAGCTTTTTTTACAATCTGTTGATTGTCTAAGGGGGTTACTTGAAGCCTTACAATCAAAACAAGACCCAGACATGCAGCGTGCTAACGAGTTGGCTGGGGTATTTCAGGCTGTGTTAGATGGTGCCAGTTATGCTGATAGCGCTAATCTAGTCAAAGCCAATAGCATTACTGGCCAGTTGTTGGCGCCAGAAATTACGGAGTCCGCTGCCGATAACGTTGCAGATGATGCCGCCACAGATGATGGCATATCAGAAGAGCCGTCTTATGGCACTAGTCGGCAACAAGTTGGCTTTAACATTTACTTTAAACCCCATGTAGATATGCTTAAAGGGGGTAATGACCCAGTACGGATGTTGCGTGAACTCGCCACCTTAGGTGAGATAAAAACCACTGTAGACAGTGCTGAGTTGCCACTACTGGAAGCTTTGGTGCCGGATAATTGCTATTTGTCTTGGACCATAGAGCTGCTTACTAGCTGTAAAATTGACGATGTTGAAGAAGTCTTTGAATGGGTTGAAGATGAATGCCAGCTGTCTATCACACCCATATTACAAGATGCCTCTGCGCTTGTTTCTAACCAGCCCCAAGATCAACAAAACAACCCTCAAGCCAGTCCCAGCGCTGCGCTGGGTCAACGCCTAGTCATGCCTTCGGGCCCTTTGCCTGGTTTGGATGATTTACTACTTCCTAGCCCCATGGTAGATAGTTCGACTGAGACGGTTACTGACCCAGTCAAAGATTCAGTTAAAGCCCCAGTCAAAGATCCAGTCAAAACAAAGGCCACTAAGGTTGAATCGAGCTCTATACGCGTGGGCATTGACAAGGTTGACAGCCTGATTAATCTGGTTGGTGAACTGGTCATTACTCAGTCTATGCTGGGTCAGATGGGTTCTGCCAGAGATAGTATTACTGAGGAGCACATAGGTAATCTGCGTGAGGGGCTGGTGCAACTTGAACAAAATACCCGTGAGTTGCAAGACAGTGTAATGCGCATTCGTATGTTGCCGATCAGTTTTACCTTCAATCGATTACCTCGTATGGTCCGCGATATTAGTATCCAGTTGGGTAAAAAAGTTCAGCTAGAAGTGAGTGGTGAAAGTACCGAGCTTGATAAAACGGTGATGGAAAAAATTAGTGATCCAATGGTGCATTTAATTCGTAATGCGTTGGATCATGGTATCGAAATGCCGGCACAGCGTATCGCTGCTGGCAAACCTGAAATGGGTACCATTGTCTTAAAAGCCTTCCATCAAGGTGGTAGTATTGTCATCGAAATGTCGGATGACGGTGGAGGCATTGATACTGAACGTTTGTTAGCTAAGGCACGCAAAAACGGTCTGGTCGCTGAGTCTGAACAGTTAACGCAAGAACAAAAGTTAGAGTTGTTGTTTACTCCCGGTCTCTCAACGGTTGAGCAAGTGAGCGACTTGTCAGGTCGTGGTGTAGGTATGGATGTTGTGCGACGCAATATTCAGGAACTTAACGGCTCTGTGGAAGTATCATCAGAAATGGGAGTAGGTAGTGCTTTTCGTATTCGTCTGCCTCTGACTTTGGCTATCTTGGATGGCCAGCTAGTTACGGTTGCAGACCAAACCTATATCTTCCCATTAGTGTCCATCAGTGAGTCTTTACAAATTGATGGTGCCAAGGTGAATAACCTCGCTGGGGGCAGTGATGTATACAGCCTGCGAGACGAGTATATTCCAATTCTCCGTTTAGATCGTTTATTTAGCTTGCGTGAAGAAAATGGGGTGTTGGATGGTAGTCTTCTTGTGGTGGTTGAGTCTGAAGGACAAAAAATTGGTGTTGTGGTTGATGAATTATTAGCCCAACAACAAGTGGTCATTAAGAGTTTGGAAGAAAATTACACCCGGGTTGTGGGTGTTTCAGGCGCAACCATATTGGGCGATGGCACTGTGGCAATGATTGTAGACCCGATCGGTTTGTCGAGTTTAGCGGGTAATGATATTGCGGCGGCAAAACAAATGACTGACGCAGCGGCTTAGGAGAACTTTAATGAGCATCGCCGAACAAGAAGACGCAAAAGATGTAGCGAAGCAAACTGCTGCCTTGGTAGACCATTCGACAACACATGATTTTGAAGATCAAAGGCAATATCTCACTTTTTTAATGCAAGATGAAGAGTATGGTGTCGATATTCTCAACGTACAGGAAATTCGTGGTTGGGGTAATGTTTCACCTATTCCTAATGCTCCTGACTATGTGAGTGGGGTCATTAATCTGCGTGGGGCCATTGTTCCAGTTATAGACTTGCGTGTTTTGTTTCAACTTGCCGATGCTAACTATGATGAAAATACGGTAGTTATTGTGCTCAAAGTGAGCACTGAGAGGGTCAACCGTATTATGGGCGTGGTGGTTGATGCCGTGTCAGACGTGTTCACTTTATCTTCCAATGATCGGCAGTCTCCCCCTAGCGTTAATCAAAGCGTGAGTCATGAATTTATTGAGGGTTTGACTGAAGTTAAGGGAAAAATGGTCATTCTTTTGGATAGTGAACGGTTATTACACTTAGAAAGCAACGTTTAGCTTTGGCCTCAGGACTTGACTCACAAGAACAGTAATTTTGAATCACCTTATTAAAGACACCTCTTCAATGGAAGCGAATGGCCGTGAATTTAGCATGTCAAAAAAGAACTTCAAAATTATAAGTGAAGTGATTCATAAGCACGCGGGCATCGTATTAAAAGACATTAAAGAGGACATGGTTTACAGTCGACTGTCTAGACGCATTCGAAACACCGGTTGCCTTGGGTTTGATGACTATCTAAGTTTGGCTCTACGCCAAGATAGCCCTGAGTTTATTCATTTTGTTAATGCGATCACGACCAACTTAACCTCATTTTTTCGAGAATCTCATCATTTTGATTTTATTAAAAACGTCGCTATTCCTGAGTGGAAGTCTAATGTTAATAGAAAAAAATTAAGGATCTGGTCAGCAGGCAGTTCAACGGGTGAAGAAGCGTATTCCGTGGCCATAACCCTAAGTGGACAAATACCTACTCAGTGGGACACAAAAATATTGGCGACAGACATCGATACTAATGTCGTGGCTAAAGGGCAAGCTGGGGTTTACTCGCGTGACCGAGTCAGTAGCCTTAGTTCGCAGCTGGTGTCACAACATTTTGACAAGCTCACTATGCATGGAAAAGATAATGTCCAAGTTAAAAAAATGTTACGCAGCATGACTTTTTTTAAACCGCTCAATCTTTTGCAGGATTGGCCTATGTCTGGATTGTTTGAAATGATTATTTGTCGCAATGTGGTGATCTATTTTGACAAGCCTACACAAAAAGTCTTGTTTGATCGGTTTGCTGAAATCTTGGCTCCAGGCGGTTATTTAGTGATTGGTCACTCTGAGAGTATGTATAAATTGTCGGATCGCTTTGCCTCTATTGGTAACACGGTTTACAGGAAAGTTAAATGACGTCTATAGGCATAGGCCAGGGCCGTGATCTGCCGCCTGCGCTAGACGGGTTTGAAGGTATTAAGCGCTACTGGGATAATGCCATGTCCATCTCATCAGCTAAGTTGATGCCTGGTGAAGTATATGTTTCAGGTAGAGATGAAATGATCATGACTGTTTTGGGGTCATGTGTTTCAGCCTGCATACGCAATCCCAAAACCAATGTCGGCGGCATGAACCATTTTATGTTACCGCAAAAGGTGATTAGCGCGTCTACCTTAACCTCAGATACTACTGCCGCTAGATATGGCAATTGGGCTATGGAAGTGCTCATTAATGAAATACTAAAGTACGGTGGCAATAAAACAGATTTGGAAGTAAAGTTATTTGGCGGTGGTAAAGTATTAGATAACCTGACAGCAGATATTGGCAAGCGGAATATCGATTTTGTATTTGATTTTCTAGGCAAAGAAGGCATTGCGGTTGCTGCGCATGATGTGGGTGATTATTTTCCGCGCAAGCTACTTTATTTTCCGCAAACCGGCAAGGTAAAAGTACGTAAGCTAAGAAGTACTAACCAAGCTACAGTTGTGCGCCGTGAAGCCGCGTATTTACAAGACATTAAGAGGTTCCCCCGTGATGGTGAAATTGACCTTTTTTAGCAGTTTGAGAGGTATTTTTTGAAGCTGATTTCAGTATTAGTCATTGATGACTCAGTACTAATGCGAAAGTTACTGACGGGCATAATTAATAGTGACTCACGCATGGAAGTCGTTGGCACAGCCGAAGACCCCTATGTGGCGCGTGACCAAATAAAGCAACTTAATCCAGACGTATTAACCCTCGACATAGAAATGCCAAAGATGAATGGCATTACCTTTTTGCGTAATTTAATGCGCTTACGCCCGATGCCAGTGGTCATGGTCTCCACTTTGACGGAAAAAGGGGCTATGGCCACATTTGAGTCTTTATCACTGGGTGCCTTTGATTATGTGGCCAAATCTACCCTCCAAGAAGACTGGGGGATTAATAAGTTTTCTAAGTTAGTGGTAGAGAAAATACACATGGCATCACTGGCCAATGTCAATGCATTGGCGCAAAGTAGTTTGCTTATGCGGGTAGATGACGATAATAAACGACCCCCCTCGCTCACTAACTCGGCTACCCCAATAGCGGGTAGTGTTATTGCGATAGGCGCATCTACGGGGGGTACTGAAGCACTGCACCAAATATTGTCAGTGATGCCAGTGGATGCGCCACCCATTGTCATAGCCCAGCACATTCCGCCAACTTTTAGCGCAGCTCTGGCGAAGCGATTAAATGAAGCGTCTGTAATCACTGTCATGGAAGCGACAGATGGCTGTGAAATGTTACCCGGACATGCTTATGTGGCTCCCGGCAATTGTCACGTCACATTGCGCCGTCGTGGCCATGGGTATATTTGTAGAATTTTGCATACAGAAAAAGTTAATCGGCATAGACCCTCAGTTGATGTACTGTTTGATTCTGTCGCCAAGGCAGCAGGCAGCCTGGCAGTGGGCGTTATTTTGACGGGCATGGGAGCTGATGGAGCGCAAGGGCTATTGCGTATGCGTGAAGTGGGTTGTCAAACTGTGGGCCAAGATGAGAATTCTAGTGTGGTTTATGGGATGCCCAGAGTTGCTCAACAAATAGGTGCAGTTGAGTTTGAATTACCCTTGTCTCAAATCTCTCAAAAAATACTGGTTTTGTGTGGCACACCAAAGCCACCTAAAGTGGCTTTATGACGATGCAAGTATGGGCAGTAGCGAACCAAAAGGGTGGGGTAGGGAAAACCACTAGCGTGGTGACGTTAGCTGGCCTTTTGGCCCAACAAGGTCACCAAGTCTTGGTGGTTGATTTAGACCCGCATGGCTCCCTTACCAGTTACTTTGGCTTAGACCCAGACACCATAAAACACTCTGTTTACGATTTGTTTGTTAATCCTCAACAAGCGATTGCTAAGCTATTTGTGAACACTAATTTGGCTAACCTCACCTTGCTTCCAGCTAGCAGTCGGATGGCGGCGCTGGAGCGCCAATCAGGGCAGTTAGGTGGCTTGGGTCTGGTCATGCAACAGGCCTTAGGGCAGGTTGATAGTATGTTTGATTACGTGCTTATTGATAGTCCGCCAGTGTTGGGTGTGGCTATGATTAATGCGTTGGCCGCATGTGAGTTATTGTTAATGCCGGTGCAAACTGAGTTTCTTGCGATCAAGGGTTTGATGCGCATGTCTAAAAGCTTAGATCTGGTATTGAAGACGCGTCACCAGCAATTGCAAGCCTTGGTCCTGCCAACCATGTACGACCGCCGTACCAAATCATCAATTCAGAGTTTACGTATTATTCGAGCAGAATTTGGCGAGCACGTCTCCCATGCTCTTATTCCTATTGATACGCAATTTCGCAATGCTAGCTCAGCGGGTCAGGTGCCTAGTCAGTACAACCATTTAGCACGTGGTGTTCAGGCCTATGACTTATTACTGACCCAGTTGCAGCGCAAGCGAAAGCAAATACCCCAATGGTCTAGAGTGAACTAATGGTCAACGAAGATGATGCAGTACTCATGGACTACCTGTCTGGGTTATTGTCCCCTGCTAGCACTAAGCTTGATGAGGCTAAAGCAAATAAGGAAGTGACTTGCTCACTGGAGCCCCAAGCCTGTTTAAAGGTTAAGGTGGGGGCGCAAGATGTACTCCTACCATTGGCCGACCTATCAGGTATGCAGGCGATATGTGGGCCCTTAATTGCAAAAGGGGGAGCCCATTGGCAGGGCGAAACGCATACTGACCAAGTGTTACTGGATTTGAGGGGATTGCTCAATATTAAGGCAGTTGCCTATGACTTAAAAAGTTGGCAGGGTCATAGCCTTAAACTTAAGCAAACCCAGCAATCGGTGTTAGTTGATAGCATTGTTGGGCCGGTGCATTCTTTAGGGCATGAGCAATGGCAAAATTTTAATGGTGTGCGCTATAGTTTGGTTATTGGGTAGCCTAATTTCATTCTCATTGGGCTTGCAAACAGATATAATTAACCGTCTTAACGTAAATGAGTTAGCGATTAGTGTCCTTTACACCTTCGACCCCACCTGAACTCTTGTGTACTAGCGATTTGGCTTGTGAGAGGGACTTGCGAGTTTTATACAGTGGCCTTAACTTCTCCGTTAAGGCTGGCGAGCTATGGCACATTAAAGGCCTCAATGGGGCAGGAAAAACCACCTTATTACGCCAGCTTGCAGGCCTCCATGCAGTCGACATGGGGCAGGTATGGTTGCCTGATAAGGCCACCAAGGTTATCTATATTGGCCATAAGTTGGGTCTTAAAGAACAGCTTACAGCAGATGAGAACTTGGCTTGGTTGGCGGGGCTTGATGGAGTCTCAACCCAAGAACAACGATACGCAGCCCTAGAGCAAGTGGGTCTGAGGGGCTATGAAGAGAATACTGTGGCACAGCTTTCAGCGGGTCAAAAACGCAGGGTCGCTTTGGCTCGTCTGCACCTGTGTAAAGCCGACCTATGGCTATTAGATGAGCCTTTTACATCAATAGACCAGCAGGGCATCGTTGATGAGCAAGACTGGTTAAGCCAACACATAGGTTTAGGTGGGGCGGTATTGATGACTAGTCATCAAGCCATAAACTTGCCACAGGTTAAAGTTTTTGACCTGAGTACATATGCGCCAAGCTCGCCAATTAATAGGGCCAGTGAAGGCGGGGCGTTAATGTGATCAAATTTATGCTCACCATTGTTCGCCGTGATTTGTTATTAGTAGCAAGGCAGCCGGCAGAAATGCTCAATCCATTGGTATTTTTCGTGCTGGTCATCGCGTTATTTCCTTTAGGTATTAGTCCTGAAGCCGCGCTTTTATCTCAAACTGCTGCGGGTATCATTTGGGTAGCGGCAATGCTGGCAACGCTGCTGTCTTTGGAACTGTTGTTTAAGCTAGATCACGACGATGGCAGCTTAGAGCAGTTATTGTTGGCGCCCTATCCCAGTTGGAGTGTGGTTCTTGCTAAGGTATTTGTTCATTGGTTAGTCAGTGGTTTGCCTTTAATATTAATGTCTCCCTTAATTGCCACGATGCTGTTTTTGCCTAGCCAAGCTGTCCCCACTTTGATGTTAAGCCTGCTTATAGGCACGCCAACACTTAGTTTACTTGGTGCGATTGGCGCAGCATTGGTTACCGGCGTTAGAGGCGGTGGCATGTTGCTGACGTTACTAATTTTACCTTTGTACGTACCGGTGATTATTTTTGGCGCTTCTAGTGTGGCTGCTGCGGCACAAGGCATGGCGGTAGACGGCTATATGGCCTTATTAGCTGCGATGCTTGTTTTTGCCTTAATGATCACGCCTTGGGCAGCCGGTTCGGCTTTAAAGCTGTAACATAAGCCTGTAAAATACTCAGTACAATATTGTGAGAAAAATGTCAGTTATTTCCTAATCTACTAAACTAAATCAATACAACGCACTGAAAGAGATAGTACTTATGGCTCAGTCTATGTGGCGCATCCCTCGTTGGTTTTATCAGATGGGTTCGCCTAAATGGTTTTATGATATTGGCGGTCGCCTGCAGCCGTGGTTCGCCGTGGCAGCTGCAGTTTTACTTATGTGGGGTGCGATATGGGGCTTAGCCTTTGCGCCAGCAGATTACCAACAAGGTAACAGTTTTCGTATTATGTATGTGCATGTGCCCGCTGCTATTTTGTCACAATCGATATTTTTAGCGATGGCACTTGCTGGCGCAGTTGGCATTATTTGGAAGATCAAAGTGGCCTTTATGGTGGCCCGCAGTTGTATTGCGATTGGTGCAACCTTTACCCTAATCGCTTTATTAACTGGTGCCATTTGGGGAAAGCCTACTTGGGGCGCGTATTGGGTTTGGGATGCTCGGCTCACCTCCACCTTAGTGTTACTCTTTCTTTATGCGGGAGTCATGGCGTTAAACCAGGCCATCAGCGAGCGTCAAGTCGCAGGCAAAGCCACTGCTATATTGGCCATAGTAGGTACCATTAATATTCCCATAATTAAATATTCTGTGGAATGGTGGAACACCCTGCATCAAACCTCCAGTTTCACTCTAACCGCAAAACCAAGCATGCCTGCAGACATGTATTTGCCCTTACTTTTAACTGTGTTAGGTAGTTATTGCGTGTTTGCCCTGGTGGTGTTGGTGCGCACTAGGGCGCAAATACTATATACCCAGTCAGGCGCAACCTGGCTCATCAAGCACCGAGATATTACTGGAGCAACATAATGTATTTTGAATCTGTAAATGGGTTATTAAATATGGCAGGACATGGGGCATATGTTTGGTCTTGTTACGGGCTGTTTTTTGCTCTTGTAGGTATTAATGTTTGGCATGCTAGAAGCCAAAAGATGAAGGCCCTAAAGCGGGTTCAAGCCATGGTGAGACGTAATCAGTAATTAAAGGGTTAATAATGATGTTGATGCACCCAAAAAGACGAAATAAGTTGTTACTCATTGTTGGGCTTTTGTGCGGAGTGGGGGTCATTGTGGGCTTGGTGCTGTATGCCTTGTCGCAGAATATAAACCTGTTTTTTTCTCCTTCCGATATGGCTCAAGGTAAGGCACCAGCACACCAGCGCATCAGGGCTGGTGGTATGGTAAGAGAAGGCAGTCTAGTGCGTGCTTCGGACAGTTTGACTGTGCGCTTTGTGATTACTGATTTTGTGGAAGATGTTAAAGTGAACTATACGGGCATCTTGCCGGATCTGTTCCGCGAAGGCCAAGGCATTGTGGCCCAAGGAAAGCTCAATGATGAAGGGGTGTTTTTAGCTGATGAGGTGTTAGCTAAGCACGATGAAAAATACATGCCCCCTGAAGTGACTCAAGCCCTCAATGAAGCTCAGGCTGCCAGTTTGGTGACAGGGGAGCTAAATGCTCAGGAAAACGACACTACCACGACAATAAAGGCATACAAATGATTCCAGAAATTGGCAATATGGCCTTAATATTGGCTTTATTCTTAGCCCTCAGTTTGGGTCTTTTACCCATGCTAGGTTCTTATACCGGTCAAACCCGTCTCATGCTCAGTGCTAAACCATTAGCAGTGGGGCTTGGCGTCATGCTGTTGATCGCTTTTGCCATGTTGACCATAGCCTTTGCCCAAGATGACTTTAGTGTGCGTTACGTGGCGCAGAATTCAAATACGGCCTTGCCCATGCAATATAAAATTAGTGCCGTATGGGGGGGGCATGAAGGGTCATTATTACTATGGGTAGTGATTCTTGGTATGTGGACTATGGCGGTCAGTTTGTTGAGCAAAACATTGCCTTTAACGATGCAAGCTCGGGTTTTATCGGTGATGGGTATGATTGGTGTGGGTTTTATCTCCTTCACTTTACTCACCAGTAATCCTTTTTGGCGTTTGTTACCAGAAGCGGCCCTTCAAGGTGCAGACTTAAATCCCTTGTTGCAGGACTTTGGCCTCATTGTGCATCCACCCATGTTGTACATGGGCTATGTTGGTTTTTCTGTCGCCTTTGCATTTGCTATAGCTGCCTTACTCGATGGCCACTATGATGCTGCCTGGGTGCGTTGGTCGCGACCATGGACCAGTGTCGCATGGGCTTTTTTAACAGCAGGCATCGCCTTAGGTAGTTGGTGGGCATACTACGAACTTGGCTGGGGAGGTTGGTGGTTTTGGGATCCTGTTGAGAATGCTTCATTTATGCCATGGTTGGTAGGGACTGCTTTATTACACTCTTTGGCAGTTTCAGAAAAACGAGGTTTGTTCAAAAATTGGACCTTGTTATTAGCTATTTTGGCCTTTAGCTTAAGTTTGCTGGGTACTTTTTTAGTGCGCTCAGGGGTACTCACCTCGGTGCACGCTTTTGCCTCTGATCCAGATAGAGGCTACTTTGTATTAGTACTATTGGCCATCACTGTGGGTGGATCCTTGTTACTGTTTGCTCTGCGCGCAACCACGGTAGAAAGTCGCGTGGGCTATCGTTTCTGGTCCCGTGAAACGTTTTTATTATCCAATAATGTGCTGCTCGTGATCGCCGCCCTAACCATCCTACTGGGTACCCTATACCCCTTGTTTTTGGATGCTATGGGGGGTGGGAAAATTTCCGTAGGCCCTCCCTATTTTAATGCAGCTTTTGTACCTTTGATGGTATTGCTGGTGGTGGCAATGGGTTTAGGTTTGGGCTCTAAATGGAAACGTATAAACCCCAATGAGTTATGGCGCTTACTCCGTTCACCAGCACTTATTGCGGTGGTGCTGGGGTTGGTGTTTCCATTTGCTTATAACGGTGAGTTTAATGCCTCAACGGCTTTAGCTGCAGCCTTGATGGTGTGGTTGTTGGCGGCCTCTTGGGTTGATCTGAGGCGCAGGCTCCGGCACCAAAGTTGGTGGCGTGGTTTGCGCCAATTAAACCCAGGTTACTATGGTATGTTGTTTGCACATCTTGGAGTGGGAGTCATGGTTATGGGCATTGCTGTTGTGAGCCATTATTCGGTGCAAAAAGACTTACGTATGGGCGTTGGTGATGAAGCCACGCTGGGTGAGTATGAATTTACTTTTATGGGTGTTGAAAATGTCATAGGGCCTAACTTTACTGCTGTTGAGGGTCAGGTTAAGGTGGTCAAAAATGATCAGTTGGTGACCTACTTATTGCCCCAAAAACGCACTTATACGGCCCGTGGTCAAACCATGACAGAAGCGTCGATAGACCCGGCTTTAAGTCGAGATATTTATGTGGCTATGGGTGAGCCCCTAGCCGATGGAGCTTGGGCCATGCGGTTGCATATAAAGCCCATGATTCGTTGGATTTGGCTGGGTGCTCTGATGATGGCGTTAGGGGGTGTGCTAGCAGTATGGGATAAGCGTTATCGGCGAACTAGTTCAGCTAAGTCAGCAAAGCCAACAATGCCAACTATGACGACTAAGCCAACTATTGAGGGAGCTGTATTATGACCACAATTTCAAAGCGGTTATTGATGGTGTCGCCCATGCTCATGGCTTTTGCGCTGGGATTGTTCTTGTACGAAGGTATTGGCAAAGATCTTACCATTAATGAATCAAGCTTGATTGGTAAACCATTACCCCAATTCATGGGTCAAACTCTGTCCTCTCCAAGTACTGCTGTGACTCAAGCGGATATGCTGGGTGAACCCGCCTTAGTCAATGTGTGGGCTACTTGGTGCCCTACATGCAGAGCTGAGCATGAGTTTTTAAATGCCATTGCAGAACAAGATAAAGTGCGCATTTTTGGGGTTAATTACCATGACCAACGTGATGCAGCCCAGCAATGGCTGCAAGAACTGGGTAATCCTTATGTGTTTTCTGTGTTCGACCCAAACGGTTCTTTAGGTATCGAATTAGGTGTAGTGGGGGCCCCAGAAACTTACTTAATTGACGCCCAGGGCGTGGTGATTGATAAACTCACTGGTGAATTAAACGAGCGAACTTGGCCGCCATTACGCGATCAGTATCTGCAGCTATTAGAGGCAAAAAATTGATGTTAAACAATTATTTAGTCAGTGTTTTTTTTGCCTTATCGATGTTGGTGTTGCCTTTAGCACAAGCTGATATCAAGTCATATGAATTTGCGCAGCCAGAAATGGCGCAACGCTTTGTCGACTTGACCACTGTGCTGCGTTGTCCAAAATGTCAAAACCAAAATTTAGCGGATTCAGACTCAATTATTGCTAAAGACCTGCGCACGCAAGTGCAAACGTTAATAAACTCTGGCCAAACAGATGGCCAGATTACCGATTTTATGGTGCAGCGTTATGGTGAGGTTATCCTTTATGACCCACCCTTTAACAAAGCCACGCTAGTGCTTTGGCTGGGGCCTTTTGGCATGTTGCTTATCGGTTTATGGGCACTGTGGTTTTTTGGTCGAAAAACCCACGACCAAGGGGCGATGTTAACACCCTCGGAACAGCAGCGGTTGGATCAACTTTTAGCCGATAATCAGGCGCCCAACAAGGATTAAAAAATGACTGAACTTTGGGCTGCTATTGCCCTTTTACTTTGCCTAACCAGTGGTTTTGTACTTTGGGCTTGGTGGCGACCTCTGCCCATATCCGCTGCATCCAACAACAGAAATGATGCTGTGGTGGAGCTTTATCGTGTTAAACAGTCTGAGCTTGAACATGAGCTGGCTTCTGCGCAGATTAATCGCAGTGACTATGATCAAGCTTTAGCTGAAATGCAGCGCACTCTATTACTAGAAACTTCAGCCTCTTTAACCCCCAAAAGCTCTTCTAATCACGCTGGGGGCTTACTATTATTGTTGGTGGCGTTAGTGATCCCTGTCGCCGGGTTGTTGACCTATACCCAACTTGGGGCCTATGGCAGTTTGGAGCAAAATGTTAACTTAAAAAACACCCGTTCGCTGGCGGCGTCAGCACCCTCGGTAACGGCTTTAATCAGTAGTCTTGAAGGTGAGCTAAAACAGCACCCCAATAATCCAGAAGGCTGGTACTTGTTGGCCAATAGTTACATGCAACTGGAACAGACATTAAAGGGCATCGGCGCCTTTGAACAGGCCTTAAGTTATGTGCAGATAGGCAGCCAGCAACAGGCTGCTTTGCTGGGGCAGTATGCACAGGCTGTGTTTTTTAATGAAGGTGAATTTAACTCGCGGGTCAATCAAGCCATAGGGGCAGCGATAGCGCAGGACCCTAAAGATGTCTCGGCTTTAAGTTTGCTTGGAATCCAAGCGTTTGAGAGCCAACGCTATGATGCGGCGATACAGTTTTGGCAACGGGCCTTGCCCAGAGCAGGAGAGGGCCAGGGTAAGGCCTCACTGCAAGCCGGTATCGCTAGTGCACAAAAAATGCTCAACAAAGACCCTAGTCAGGACTTAGGCGCAAGCCTGCCCATAAAAGTGTCTTTGGCCAATGGTCTAGCCTTACCTGCGTCACCTCAAGCCGTGCTATTTGTTTATGCTCGAGAGTCTGATCAAGGCATGCCCCTTTTTGCCACCAAGCTAAACCCTAGAGAGCTTCCATTAGATATGCTGCTAACTGACTCGATGGCGCTGCAAGAGGGCACTCGTTTGGCGGATTATAAAACCTTGAATATTAGCGCTCATGTTGCTATAGCTGGCGTGCCGGGCCAAAAATCGGGCGACTTGGTGGGTCAAGTCCTAGCGGTTGTTATTGATGGTATAGAAACAAGTACAGAAAATGAAACAGTTTATTTGACCATTGACCAAATCCTGAAGTAATCTAGCTTCGAAAATTAAAATAATAGAGTGTATGGATGCGCCTAAAGAGCATCAAATTAGCTGGTTTTAAATCATTTGTCGATCCCACTAAGGTTAATCTACCGGGCAACCTGTGTGCCATAGTGGGCCCCAATGGGTGTGGTAAATCTAACATCATTGATGCAGTGCGCTGGGTAATGGGAGAAAGTTCTGCCAAAAACCTGCGTGGAGAAAATGCTACGGATGTTATCTTTAATGGTTCCAGCAGCCGGCAACCCGTGGGCCAAGCAACGATTGAATTAGTATTCGATAATCATGACCGCACCTTGGCGGGTGAATTTGCCAGCTACAACGAAGTGTCCATCCGTCGTAAGGTCACCCGCGAAGGGCAGTCTACCTATTATTTGAATGGCCAAAAATGCCGTCGGCGTGATGTGACCGATTTATTCTTGGGGACAGGTCTAGGCCCCCGCAGCTATTCCATTATTGAGCAGGGTATGATTTCTCGCTTAATTGAATCACGTCCTGAAGAATTACGCGTCTACATTGAGGAAGCTGCCGGCATTTCGCGGTATAAAGAACGTCGTCGTGATACGTCTAATCGAATTAGCCGGAGCCGAGAGAATTTAGCACGACTGCTCGACATTAGAGAAGAGTTGGGTCGCCAACTAGAGACCCTCAAGCAGCAAGCTGCAGCGGCAGAAAAATACACTGAGTTAAAGCAAAACGAACGCCAGCATAAGTCCCAGCTAGCGACCCTACAATGGCGTGAATTACGCCAAAAGTTAGTAGATCAGCGCTTTGGTATGGCGCGTATTCAAGATAAAATGGTGTTGCAGCGCAGTGAACAAGACACTCGGTTGGTGAAAGTTGAGGTACAAAAAAACGACTTGGCGTTGCTTAATGAAAGCTTTACCCAGCAACAGGGTGGGTTTTATAGTTTAGGGGCAGACATTGCACGCTTAGAACAAACGATAGAGCACCAGCATCAACAGCAGCAACGTTTACAGGCTGATGCTACTGAAGCGCAGCAGCAATTAAGCCGTATTGATGAGGCCTGTGCTGCTGACGGCAAAGAACTCAACCACCTAAAACAACAACAAGACCAACTAGTACTTGATGCTGAGCTGGCCTCTGAGCAGTTGTTTGAAGCTGAGACCCATTTGCAAGAAAAGGAAGAACATCGCCAAGACTGGCAAAGTCTTTGGCAACAAAAAAGTGAGCAACAGGCGCACTTAAAACGCATTATTGAAGTGGCTCAAACGGCGTTTCAACACCAGCAACAACAAGCGGTTCAAGTGCGACAAGATCGACAAATAAGCACAACCGAATTGGAAGGCCTAAGCCTTCCAAACCATAATGACATTGATCTATTGGATGCACAGCTTGATCAGCAGCAGCAAAGCCAACAACAGGTGGCTGAGCAGGTCTTAAGTATGGAGCAACAGCTGAAAAGCTTAAGACTGCAAGAACGTGAGCAGCAAGA
>Ga0209712_10000873_pt1 | contig 26037 bp, 26 predicted proteins | sample ArcOceMetagenome_FD_187443 | JGI IMG/M metagenome (GOLD analysis project Ga0209712, IMG submission 187443) | Marine eukaryotic phytoplankton communities from Arctic Ocean - Arctic Ocean - Greenland ARC118M Metagenome (SPAdes) (version 2) | ecosystem: Environmental > Aquatic > Marine > Oceanic...
GATATGTTCCCGTTGCAACAAGTGAAAATAACAATGAAAATATTCGCTGTTTTAATCCTAATTTTTTTTAGTACGATTCATCAAACCCACGCCTCATTAATAAATTGGGATGCATTCGCCGCTGGTGATGCAAAAGCCTTGAAAGATCAATCTTCAGGGCTTGTTTGGCTATCTTTGGATACTACGGCGGGCATCGATTACAATGATGCAGGCAGTTATTTTGATGGTTGGGAATACGCTGCTTATCAGGATGTATATAATCTTTTGGATTCATTTTTTGCAAACATTACTTTTTCAGGTGATTTAGGAATAAAATACCACTATGAACAAAACTGCGCGAATACTTCAGCTTGTTATTCTACGGCAGGATACTGGCAAAATCTATTCGGCTCAGTCGCTGGCATTAGAGTTGCTGGTGTTGATAGATCTTATCAGACGCGCTCATTAGGCCTTTATTCGGATAAGAATGGTTTGCTTCGTACAGGTGGCTCATACATAAATGGCAGTATCAGTGCAAACCTTTATGGTAACGATTTTAGCATAGATTATTCTGGTGGATTAAGTGCTGTTGAAAAGCCTTATTATAGTACTTTCTTAATCAAATCTGATTCAAAAACTATTGCGAACCCTGTTAACGCCCCAGCACATTTACTAACACTTTTTTTATTTGGTGTTTTCTTAGTAAAAAGAAAAGAAAAGAAAAGAAAAGTAAATAAATAGTTTTTAGATAACTCTTAAATAATTAGGGTTGATTTCGTAAGTTATTGTTATATATAGTATTAGTCAATTACTAATAGAGCGGCGCTTGTTTTGGCTTAATTTTTTTACTTAAAGTTAATCACTAAGTCACTGAAATAAAAAAGTTTCCAATGCTTCTTGCCTTTCACTCTCCGTTAAAATGCCAACCAGAGGCGTTTGTCTACGATATTTTGTGGTTTGTGGAGAGTTGTCTAAAACACTCGCCATAAATAGTTCTGGTTGATGTATATGCTCGATTAGACTGGACCAAAATAAGTATGCACCATAGCGCATTTTGCCGCACTGGTAGCGGACCTCTATAGTATTTATTACTTGAGAAATATACTGATGGTTAGCGATGAGTTTTTCGGCCATAGCTTTATGTAAACACAGAATTTGTTTATCAATGTTCTCTTGTTGGGCGGTTTTTGGTCTGTCTCTCATACGACTTCGTGTGTGCTGATAACCCATTAATCGTCTCGCAAAAGCGGTGCCAGCATTGACTCTAAGCCATTAACTTTGACCTCATGCATTAAAGCCAGTTGCTGACCTAATTTTCCTTCAGGAAAACCTTTGTTACTAAACCAAACTAAGTAAGGTTCAGGCAAGTGCAGTAATTTTCTACCCGCGTATTTGCCAAACGGCATAGTTTGATTGATTGCCTCTAAAAGACTAGCACTATCCAATATCTGACTCGTGATGTTGATTTTGTTGTGTTTGCCAAAGCTTTTTATAAGCGCCGTTTAAATCGAGTAACTGACGATGACTGCCTTGCTCTAAAATACGTCCATTACCCATCACCACAATTTTATCGGCATCGACAATAGTAGATAAGCGGTGCGCAATCACCAGGCTAGTGTGACCTTGTGATATTTCTTTTAGCGCAGTTAAAATTGCTTGTTCAGATTGGCTATCGAGAGAGGAGGTTGCCTCGTCGAATACCATAATAGGTGGGCGTTTTAATATAGTCCTAGCAATCGCCACTCGCTGCTTTTCGCCACCAGATAACTTAAGACCACGTTCTCCGACTGGTGTTTGCTCACCATCAGGTAGCGAAGCAATAAAGCCACGAAGATGAGCTAAGTCAATCGCTTGCTGTACTTCGGCATCCGTCGCATCTGGTCGTCCATAACGAATATTTTCTAAAATAGTGTCGTTGAATAACACGGTATCTTGAGGAACAATGCCTATGGCTCTGCGTAATGAGTGCTGGTTGACCCCACTGATATCTTGCCCGTCGATGCTGATACTGCCGTTTGTAGTATCGTAAAATCTAAATAATAATTTTACCAAGGTTGACTTGCCCGAACCACTTTCTCCTACTACTGCCACTTTTTGCCCAGGGAGGATATCAAAACTAATATCATGCAAAATAGTGCGGTCAGGTCGATAACTGAATTGCACTTGGCTAAAGGTTATTTTCCCTTCGCTGATAGTTAAGTCTTTGGCGCTTTCATCTATTGGCACATTAGGCTGTTTATCTAACAGGTTAAATAAATTTTCGATATTGGCTAACGAGCCACGTATTTCTCGGTAAACAAACCCTAAGAAATTTAAAGGCATAAATATCTGCATGGTAAACGCGTTGATTAATACAAAGTCGCCAATGGTCATGTTGCCCTGTGCAACGTTATAGGCAGCTAATGCCATCATACTGGTCATCGCGATAGCAATAATCGATGCCTGACCACCGTTTAACGCAAACAATGACAAGCGGTTTTTACGCCTCGCTGTTTCCCAGTTGGCTAAGTCAAGATCGTATCTGTTTGCTTCATAGTTTTCGTTATTGAAATACTTTACCGTTTCATAGTTGAGCAAGCTGTCTATAGCCCTTGAACTGCTGCTGGAATCTGCTTGATTGACCTCGCGCACGTACTTAGTTCGCCAGTCTGTTGCTTTGACCGAAAAACTCACATAAGTGACTACAGACACTAAAATTATCAGCGCAAAGCTAATTCCGTAGTTGTAGAACAACACACCCACCACCACGGCTATTTCAAATAATGTTGGGCCAATATTGAATACTAAAAAGCGCATTAAAAAGCTGATGCCGCTGGTGCCGCGTTCTATGTCTCTGGATAACCCACCTGTTTGCCTATTGAGGTGAAAGTCCAAGTCTAAATTATGTAAGTGGCGAAATACTTGTAAACCTAAACGACGCATGGCGCGCTCGGTAACACGTCCGAAAAGTGTGTCTCGTATCTCGCCAAACAATACATTAGCTAAACGCAGCAGCCCATAGGCCGCAACTAGACCAAAGGGAACAAGTATTATTGTGTTCGCAGATGTTTCTGCATTAAGCTCATCAACAGTGTATTTGAGAATAAACGGAAGATAAATACTGGCTGTTTTGGCGGCAATTAAACAAAGAAGGGCGAGGCCGACTCTGAGTTTAAACTCGGTTAAATACGGCCAAAGCTGGGAAAATATACGCCAGTTAATAGGGGTGTCTTCATTTATTGGGAAACGGTTGGGACGCATAAGTTGAGTGTTTTACCTTAGGTATATGTTTAGGATATTTGGTGTATAGGCCTCAACCTATAATGCAACAGTTTCGCCCTTGTTCTTTGGCTTTATAAAGATTGGTATCTGCTTTTGAGATGGCTTGGTTAATAGTATCAGTCGAAACAACTTGATGTAATCCAATACTAATAGTGATTTTGAAAATTTTATCATCTTGCTTATATTGAATATCTTCAATTTTACGTCTTAACTTCTCTGCTAATTGTATCGCTTGCTCGCCACTGGTTTCTGGTAATAAAAATAAGTACTCCTCGCCGCCCCATCTTGCCAGCGAGTCTTGCTTTCTTAGTCCAGACTTTAAAATATTCGCTAAACTCTTGATGATTTCGTCGCCTTTATCATGACCATATTGATCATTGACCACTTTAAAATGATCGATATCACACATCATCACGGTTAGTTGGTTGTTGTATCGTTGACTCCGGTCAAACTCTTGCTGTAAATTTTCGCGCATTCCTCGACGGTTTAGTAGACCTGATTGTATCGTTGACTCCGGTCAAACTCTTGCTGTAAATTTTCGCGCATTCCTCGACGGTTTAGTAGACCTGAAAGGGGGTCTCGCATGGCCTGTCTTTCGAATTTCTGACTCATTTCTTGAATTCGATGAAACGAGTTTTGCCTAACGTACTCATAAAACGCAAATAAACTTGATACGGTCAAAAACGAATAGATTAATCTGGACTTGAATTCAAAAGTATAAGTTGTGTCAAGCCATTCATCATTCGGATAGAACATCAAAACACTAATGACCAACACAAATAGGCCAATATTTCGCGTGCCTTTGCGCATCCCACCAAAAAACAGTGCTACAGGCGGAACAATATAAATCCACAATGGTCCAGTGCCATTAACGCCTCCGGTAAACACGAGGTAAACCATCAGCAACATCAGTGAGGTGGTGACTAAATTTGCTGAAAATTTGTAGGGGGTTGTAATCCGTTTTGAACGAAGAATTAAGTGTGAACTAAAAAATAATAGGCTAGCTATGAACAGCACAGCGCCAAGCAGCCTGTCTTGCCTGATAAAGGCGCTAACACCCATTAGGAAAGTGATGCTGTAACCTATAAAACTAAATAAATTAGCAACAAAAATCTTTTGGTTTGCCTCTGGGTCGTTGGATTGCACTACGCCAGTATTTAAATAATTATCAACAAACTTCTTAAAATCCATAAACAGCTTCTAAATATTCGGCAATGCCGCAATATCCTTTTCAATTTGTTTGGATAAATCGACAACTAATGTCCTTAGTTGTTCAACAGCATGAGCATATCCGTCCTGCTTTAATTGAGACTCAAAAAAGAATGTATGGCTCGATGTGGCAAGGTCATTATTTTTAGCTGTTTGTGGGTTATTTACTGACAACCAATAACGTCCAGAACTAACCACAGTAGAAGAGTCAGTAGCATGGAAATGCTCTAATTTGATGGTAATGGCAGCTGCAGCATGTGTTGCGTTGGGTGACGATGAGGCGACAAAATTTCTCTGCCCAGTAGCATTCAGATCTTGTAATAAAGCTTTATAAAAAGAGGATTGTAATTTTTCTGCCCATACATCTTGACGAGAGTAATGTAGTTCGTGTTGATTAACTTGCATGACTAAGCTTGACTGACGTAAGTAATCGGAGACATCAAGTGACTGCAAAACGGCAATAGGTTTTGTTTTGATATGTTTTGTTTCAAGTGTTGTGTTTGACACTTTATTCTCTGGGGTATGTAATAAATAGTAGCGCACACTCAATGGTTCAGATGTGCAACTGCTCAATAACGCTATACATAAACAAATAGTCACTATTTTCATGTTAATTTGACGCCCCTTCATTGTCTGTTACTTTTGCCTTGGGAATTAGCCTTGGGCCATTACCATTTGTAAAAATCAAACTGTTTGGTGTGCTATTAAGCTGCAACAGTAATGGTTGTAATTCTTTTAGCGTGAGCTGCAGTGATTGCATGGTGTAATTGAGTTCTTTGTAAGTCTCAGAATCAGCTGAAAAATCTTTGCTTAAGTTGGACAAATTTTCAAGTGTGTCGGTCAATGCGCTGCTGACTTTGTCTTCATGTACAGTTGTTAAAAGTCGTTCGGCAGTGCTTGCGGTAGTTTGCAGTGTCTGTGCCGCTTGTGCAATTTGTGACAACATATTATTGGCATTATCAGAAATGGTTTTTAATTTAATTTCGTTAATGTTGTCTAATATGGCAGTGACTTTGGCGGTAATTTCTGAGAATTCACCTGTCATCGTAGGAATGACTTCATATTCTCTCAGACGTTGCGCTTCGATAAAGGGTGCATTTGGGTAATGTTGTAAATCTACAAACAAAGCTCCCGTTAAAAGATTGCCTGTTTTTAAAGTCGCTCGAAGACCGCGTTCAATCCAAAGACTGGTTTGTTTGCGAATAAATGCTAATCCAATGGCATTGTCTGGTTGTTGTACACGACCTGGTTGAATACTTATAACTACAGGAATGTCATACCCTTGCTCCAGTAAACCATCTTGGTTGTTGTCTATTGCGTTAATAGACAACACCTTACCAATCACTAAACCTCGGTATTCAACAGGTGCACCCACCTGTAACCCTCTAATGGTATCTTTGACTAATATCACATACTCAGCTTTTAACTTAAAACGTTCTTCTGAAGCAGAGGTATAATTCGGATGAATATCAAAAAAGTTACGATCGTTGATTTGCTCACCTACAGGCATCCCTTCAGGAATACCAAATGTGACACCGTTAGTTAACAGGGTTTCTAAACTACCAGTACTGACTCTTACACCGCTAGCACCTAATTCCATTTGTACACCGCTGATATCCCAAAACTTGGTGTTGGTAGTAATAAGCTTATGATAAGGGGCTTCAATAAAGGTGTTGTAATACACAATTCGTTCTTCGAAGTTAAAATATATATCTTCAAATTCTCCGACCTTAATGCCTTTATAAACAACTGGGTCGCCTTTTTTATAAGCGAATTCACTTTCACTATTTAGCGTGACATGAAGTCCAGGGGTCCCCGCTGGGGTAACAGGCGGAGCAGCAAGTGCTACAAATTGTTCACTCATTTGTGGTTCGCTACCCGGTGCCATATTAATGTAGGGCCCAGACAAAATTGTACCTAAGCCAGATACGCCGCTGAGAGATACTCTGGGAGAAACAATCCAAAACTGATTATCAGAATGAAGTATCGGTGCAACATTTTTGTCCATTCTTACAGTTACTAAAACACCGCTTAAATCTTCAGACAGCTCTATATTTCTTACTACACCAACATCAACATTTCGGGTTTTTATTTTTGTTTTACCTGCTTCGAGCCCAGTCGCCGTATTAAACTCAATCGTGATGAGCGGGCCTTGGTTACTCCATTGGTAATAAACCATCCATGCACCAATAAAAAAGGCAACAATTGGTACTAGCCAAATTTTTGATACTGTTCTGACAGGTTTAATTAAAGCTTCTTCAGGCACAGTGGTCTGCTGCTGTGGATCTTGGCTCATACTGGTTTCTCTCCACTTTTTAGCGTTGTTGATGGTGTTTTTGGTCGTGCTTCTGGCTCATACCATATGAGTCTTGAATCAAACGACATTGCCGCAAGCATGGTGCAAATAACCACACCACAAAATGCTAATGCCGCATGACCGGGTAAAATACTCATGATATTGCCTAATTGAATTAAGCTTACCAATACCGCCACCACAAACACATCAATCATCGACCAGCGGCCAACAAATTCTGTAATACGGTACCAAAATATTCTTTCACTATGAGCATGTTGCTGCTTAGCTTGAACCGAATAATTTAACCAGAACAAGATAATTATTTTCGCTACAGGAACAAACACACTCGCAACAAAAATAACGATAGCAATGGGGTATGAGCCCATTTTCCAGAGCAATATGACACCACCTAAAATGGTACTGGGATCATCTTTACCTAATACATTTGTATGCATTATTGGCAAAATATTTGCGGGGATATACAATAATACCGAGGTGAATAATAAGGCCCATGTTGTTTGTATACTATTGGCAGAGTTAATCGGTGTATGAACTTCTTTGACTTCATTGTCGAGCAACAAATTCAGCTGATATTTGTCCACATATAGCAGGGTAATAGTCATGGATATGGTAAAAAGTATGTAAGCGTAAAATGATAACCCCAGTCCAATATCTGCCATTGAGATAATTTTAATTAAGCTTACCAATACACCAATCAAGAAAATTTCAGCCATGGTCCAGGGTAACAATTTAAATAGGGTTTTTATTACCCATTCAGCTTTTATTGGGCGCAAACCTAAGCTCAAAGGCACCAGCAAATATAATAAACTCAGCAACACAAAAGCGGGAAGTATCAGTACTGCAACCGCTTGAACTAATGCAAGTAGTGCATAGTCTTTCTCAACCAAAATCCATAAACTCCCGAGCATATCGATCGACTGGTACTGGCCACTGGCGCTGAATGACAGAAATTTAAACGGCAAGGATGCACACAAAAATATAAGAGAGGTGGTCGCCATTGCGATAATACGTTGCGATGCATTATGGTGATAGACAGTTAGCTGCAATCCACATCGCGGACACACAGCCGCCTGCTTATGGGTTAATGAAGGCAACGTTACTTGGTAGTCACACTCGTGGCACAGCATTGTGTGTGGCTTTGACATTATGCTCTTAGTTTCGATTGTTTCACCGGGCATCGTATTGATGATGTAATAAATTTTTACTGCGTTATTAAACATTAATTCAGCGCAAGATACAGCAACATCTTACTTCGAACTCAAATAGTTATGTTTTTACTGCCTGGCTTCGCGCTTTTATGAATACATCTACTGAACGCTTTATATCTTGTTCGGTTGTTGCCCAAGAACATAGGCTGATGCGTATCACACTTTTCTCATGCCAGCTCGAGCCGCCACACCAACATTCACCTGATTGCTGCACTAAAGCTAAGGTCTTTTGGGTTAGTTGCTCAGTTTCGCAGCTAACAATCACTTGATTAAAGACAACTTCATTTAATACTGTGAACCCGTTGTCCGTTAATAAATTAGCGAACAATTGGGCGTAATCATGCAGCTGTTCAACTAACTCGGCAATGCCACTACGGCCTAAATATTTCATTGCAGCCCAAAGTTCGATGGCTCTAGCACGTTTTGACATTTCAGGGGTATACAACAAACCATCGCGCTGTTCACTTAACTGAATATAACTGCCTTGTTGATGCAAGGCGCTAGTTAAAGCCTCGGAGTCTTTGCATAAAACAATGCCACAATCATAGGGTGTGTTAAGTGTTTTGTGGGCATCTACTGACCACGAATCGCCGAGCTCCATACCTTTGGTTTGCACATCAAACACCTTTGATGCTTTAGCCCATAGTCCAAATGCACCATCGATATGTACCCAAGCTTTGGCTTTGTTTGCTAACTTGCAAACTTGAATGAAATCATCGAATGCACCTGAATTCACATTACCTGCTTGTAATACCAAAATACAACTTTGGTCTAAATGAGGCAGTTTTTCGACAATCATTCGACCTTGATTGTCGCAGTCTACCCACTCGATAGATGCCTGTCCAAAGCCTAATAAACTGATTGCTTTAGCCACAGTGCCATGAGTTTGTTTGCCTAAAATTAAACGAATTTTTGGAGCACCAAATAATCCCTGTTGATTAACATCCCAACCTAACCTTTGCAATTGACGAAACCTTGCTGCGGCTAGCCCTGATAAGGTCGCAATTGATGTGCCGCTGACAAATCCTGCTACCGTATTTTCAGGCAAGTCGAACAGTTGATTGAGCCAATTTTGACATACGCTTTCTAGCTTAGAAGCGATAGGAGACATCACATATAATGCTGCATTTTGATCCCATACATCTGATAACCATTTAGCGGCCAAAGTAATGGGGAGGGAATTGCCATTCACAAACCCAAAATAACGGCCCCCTGTTTGGGCAACGGTGTTAACTGAGCCTACGGTGTTGAGCAACTCTAATAATAAAGCTGGGTCGCTGGATGCCTCGGGTAAGGATTCATCAAAGGTAGCGAGTTTTTCAAGGTTTGTTTCATTCGGGAAAACCCGCTGTTTTGACTGTTTATCTATATAGTCATATGCAGCTTGCTGTGCTTGTTTTAGTAGCTCTTTAGTCTTTTGTTGATCAAATAATTCTTTTTGCAGTTTGTTCATTGTAGCTCCTTTAATACTATAAGCATTATTACGTTAATTGCTGCGCTGTGATAGGTACAGATTATATTTTTTGAGGCATACAGTTCAATAATGTAAAAATAGTAACGTGGACAAATACCTTTACATAGAGAGAGTTGCGATAGGGCTCATTAACCTTTTCAATGAGCTAAATATAGGTTATCAAGGTTCTAGGTAGAGTAATTTGCAGCACATCAATTAACAACAGTCGGAACAATAATGAAAAAAACAAGAAAAATAACAATCATAAGTGCCGCTATTGCTTCAGTATTTTTACTGGGCGCATGTAGTAAGCAGGGTGAACAAGAACAAACCAATATGGCTGAGAAAATGGCCAGTGCAGATATAGTGAAAGGCTCGGCAGAGCTAGGTAGCTTTGGTGTTGAGCTTGATGCCAGAGATGAATCCGTTAAGCCTGGTGACGATTTCTTTAAGTACGCCGGCGGCACTTGGTACAACAACTTCGATATGCCCAGTGACAAAACCCGTTATGGGGCGTTTGATAAATTAGCTGAGCGCAGTGAAACACAAATAAAAGAATTGGTAGAAGAAATCAGTCAGGGGAAAATTTTAAATCCAGAACAACAAATGGTGGCAGATTTTTATGCAGCCTATATGGATGTTGAATCAGCGAATGCTAAAGGCATTTCACCTATTACCGCAATATTAGAGAAAATTAATAATATCGATAATAAATCAAGTCTTACTGCTGCATTTGGTAGTGCTTGGCTAGATGGTTCAATTAGTCCAATCCGAGGTGGTTTAGGGTTTAACCGTTTAGATCCCGATCAGTATCAAATGTCGATTGGCGTGAGTGGGTTAGGACTGCCTGACCGTTCTTATTACCTTGAAGACTCTGAGCGTTTTGTGGAAATTCGTAAAGCTTATGTTGCTCATATCACCCAAATGTTGAATTTCGCCAAGGTGCAAGGTGCCGCAGAAAAAGCCCAGCAGATAATCGAACTAGAAACAAAAATAGCTGAAGTGCAATGGCCTCGTGAAAAACGCCGTAATCGCGACCTTACGCTTAACCAATTGGCGCGTGATACTTTAACTGATACTTATCCTAGTTTTGAATGGGACACATACCTGGCTGAGACTGGTTATAAAATACCCCACTTAAATGTTTCACAACCACAGCCTATAAATGATGTTATCAAAGTGATAAATGAGCAGCCACTTGACGTATGGAAAGACTACATGACTTATCATACTGTCTCAAACCATGCGTCGCTTTTATCTGATGACATTTTTAATGCTAACTTCGCGTTTTTCGGCAAAACTTTAAATGGTCAACAAGAGCCTCGTCCACGTTGGAAAAGAGCTATTGCTGCTATGTCTGGTACTCAGTCACTTGGTTTTGCTATAGGTAAAACCTATGTTGAAAAGCATTTTCCTTCTAGTTCAAAAGCACAAATGGCTGAACTAGTTGAAAATTTGCGTAAAGCGCTTGGAGAACGTATTGAAGGTTTGGATTGGATGGGGACAGAAACCAAGGTCAATGCCCAAGCTAAACTAGCTGCCTTTGTACCAAAAATCGGTTATCCAGATAATTGGCAAAGCTTTGATGGTTTAGACATAAAAGCAGACGACTTGTTTGGAAATGTGCAACGCATGCGCGAGTTTTTCCGTGCTGACAGTGTTAGTAAAGAATTACAGATAACCGACCGCACACGCTGGGGAATGGCTCCACAACGAGTGAATGCTTATTACAACAGTTCGTTTAACGAAATCGTTTTTCCTGCTGCAATATTACAACCACCATTTTTTGATCCGAACGCAGATCCCGCTGTCAACGTTTTTCCGTGCTGACAGTGTTAGTAAAGAATTACAGATAACCGACCGTACACGCTGGGGAATGGCTCCACAACGAGTGAATGCTTATTACAACAGTTCGTTTAACGAAATCGTTTTTCCTGCTGCAATATTACAACCACCATTTTTTGATCCGAACGCAGATCCCGCTGTCAACTATGGCGGTATAGGTGCGGTAATTGGACATGAAATGGGTCATGGATTTGATGACCAAGGCTCTAAGTCTGATGCTAATGGTATTCAACAAAATTGGTGGACTGACCAAGACAGAGCTGCATTTGAAACTAAAGCAGATGCACTAGCCGCGCAATACAGCGCTTATGAGCCGATCGAAGGTAATTTTGTCAACGGCCGTAATAGCTTGGGTGAAAACATTGGTGATGTTGGCGGTCTGTCTATGGCTTATCACGCCTACCAACTTAGCTTGAATGGTAAAGAAGCGCCAGTGATTTGGTAAAGAAGCGCCAGTCATTGATGGTGTGACAGGCGACCAACGTTTCTTCTTAGCTTGGGCGCAAGTCTGGCGTGAAAAACGTACTGAACAAAGTATGTTGTCGCAACTAAAAGGTGGTACTCATGCTCCAGGACGTTACCGTGCTTTGGCCCCACGTAATCATGATGCTTGGTATGAAGCCTTCAACGTACAGCCTGAAGACGCGCTTTATTTAGCACCTGAAGACCGCGTGCGTATTTGGTAATTAGTTTGTAATAAGATACAAAAACGGGCGCATTTAGCGCCCGTTTTTGTATATGTGTTTTATTAAGCTTTAGACGGGTTAACTAAGTATTTTTCACCAGTCTTTTTAGCGTTGTATTTGTGAACCGTTTGCGGTTGCATGACATCTTCTAGGCTAAGCTCTTCGGTAAATGTAGAAGCAAACGTAGTGTTAATTTCATCGGCTACTTTTTTATGCAGCTGAACCACCTGCTGTGGCTGCAATTTACCTAAGAAACGCATTAACAACCATCCGCCTATGCCCCATGTCATACCATATGCACGATTAAGCACTGTTGGATTAAAGTCTAAACCACCATAGATATACACTTGTTTATTGGCTTCTGAGCCATAAGTGTTAAAGCCTACAGCATCCTTACTTCCAACCGCTTCCATCGCAGTCAAAATATCGCTGACTAAATCACCGCCACCAATAGCATCAAAGGCAAGAGTGGCGCCTGTTTCTTCAATGGCCTTGTATAAGTCCTTTTTAAAACTTGGACTAGATGAATCGCAAATATGTTTAGCGCCAATTTCTTTTAAAATATCGGTTTGTTGTTGATTACGCACAACGTTTACCAAAGGTACGTCTTCAGCTAGGCAAATTTTATTCAGCATTTGGCCCAAAGCAGAGGCCGCAGCTGTATGCACTAAACCTGAATGTCCTTCCATACGCATGGTCTCGACCATACCCAATGCTGTTAGTGGGTTAACAAATGAAGATGCGGCATCTTTAGCCGTGGTACCTTCGTTGTGGACGATACAAGCTTGCATCGGCACACAACAATATTCGCTATATACAGCGCCTGATAAAACGCCAACGGTTTTACCCATTAATGCCTGTGCTGCAGGGTGATCGCCAGCGGCAACAACTGTACCCGCACCTTCATTACCGATAGGTAACACTTGATCTAAACGTGACTTAATACGCGGCAATATGCCTTTATGTACAGGTGCAGTCATGACTTTTTTGTCTGCGTCATAACTGGCTTCAGCTAAATTAGCTGGACCAAACATTGGCCACATGTCCGATGGATTGATTGGAGCGGCTTCGATACGAACTATGACTTCATGTGCTTTAGGTGTTGGCACATCCCGTTCTTTTAAGGACATTTGAAGCTGCCCTTCTGAGGTGATTAGGGTAAAAAGTTGCTTTGATGTTTTCATTGATTTTTCTCTGTTTTTTATAGTTATCAACTACGTTAACCGAACAAGTCCATTTCTGCCATTTTAATGATGAACATTGGTCGATAATTTGTATGTATAGAAAAGTTGTGCAAGTAACTCGATGATTATCTGTCGTTACCATGAGAAATTTTTCAGACAGGGAAACAGTAATAATGAATCAACCCCTTCATACGCATTAAAAAAATTGTGTTTATATAAAACATCGTAAAAACCGACTGTTATCGTAATTTAAACAGAATTTAATTCTAACTGTAAACCTTTAAAATCAAGTTTGTTTTTATAATTAGGCCCATAAAATGAAATTAAAAAGTTTAGCGGTACTTTCACTTAGTATGTTCGGTTTCTCAAGTCCGCTTTTTGCAAAGGCTTCCTTCGAGTTTACAAACACTGCGCCCACAGATAAAAAACTCCATGTGGTATTTATAAATGATGTTAGTAATCTGGATGGTATGTCACAGGTCATAGACCAAAAATCGGGTGGTCAATTAAGTAAATTGATACAGCTTAATAAATTTACACCAGAAAAAGGTAACACACTGCATTTGCAGATGGTTGGTGCCGTAGAGTCTTTGCTGCTAGTTGGCTCTCAAGATGAAGACGGCTTAAGTGCCCCTGAGTTACAAGATTTAGGAGGCAAAATAGCCAGCTCGTTAAGTTCAACCAAAGACAGTGTAGATTTGGCTGTGCATATAGAAAATTTAGAAACAACTGAAACACTGCCAAGTGCTCATATCGCTTATGGTTACCACCTAAGAGATTATAGCTTCGACCGTTACAAAACAAAAAAGAGTGAAGGCCAGTCTGATGTTACGTTAGTCACTAACAATTCCGACAGCGCTGCAAAATTATATAACTCTGATTTGGTATTTATAGCCCAAGGTGTGCATTTAACCCGTGATTTGGCGACCGAACCCGGTAAAAACATGTATCCCCAAGCCTTTGTTGATGTTGTAAAAGCAAAATTCAAGGGAATCAAAAATGTGGATATTGACGTGCTTGATATGCGCGATATTAAAAAATTAAAAATGGGAGCTTTAGAAGGGGTAGGGCAAGGCTCTATTAATGACCCTCGTTTGTTAGTGATTAATTATCACGGTTCAAAAAAATCTGATTCCCCGATAGCCTTAGTGGGAAAAGGGATTACATTTGACACCGGTGGTATTAGCTTAAAAAATAACCCAGGAATGTGGGCTATGAAATCAGACCTATCTGGAGCTGCAGCCGTTGCTGGAACGTTATATGCTAGTGCTCAGCGTGGTGAAAACATTAATTTAATTGGCTTTATGCCACTGGCAGAAAATATGCCAAGCCAAGATGCAATTCGTCCTGGTGATGTGTTAGAAACCATGAAAGGCGTGAGTATCGAAGTCATCAGCACTGATGCAGAAGGACGTTTGGTATTGGCTGATGCGGTGCATTATGCTCAGCAAAAATATAAGCCAAAAATGTTAGTGAATATTGCCACGTTAACCGGTTCTGCTGGCAGAGCATTGGGTGATGAGTTCGCGGCGGTTATTACTAGAGATTTTGCATTATCTACAAAAATGATGGATGTCGGTGAGCGTTCAGGTGAAAACGTATGGCCTTTACCTTTACATCCTAATCACTTTAAACAAATAGAATCTCCCATTGCTGATATTAAAAATTCAGGTGCGGGTAATCCTGGTGCGAGTATTGGAGCAGCAGTTGTGGCTACTTTTATTGAAGAAGACTTACCCTGGGTTCATTTAGATATTGCTAGCGTAGATTGGTTGGAAGCTGACATTGATGTTGCGCCAAAAGGCAGCCAAGGTTGGGGGGTTCGGTTTATGGACCAGTTAGTTCGAGACCATTCTAAATAAAAGAGTTTTCAGATACAGGTTAGTCATCGTTGATATCGGTTGCTAGCCCTTTTTAATTATTTCTATTTGCCGTAATCTCACAACAATGTGCACATTCAGATTACACATAAATCAGTTAGCATCATGCAAGTGTCTACATTATTTGGTAATGGTGCCATCAGAGCTTAGATGTTGTTCTTAACTTTAATTGTATATATCGTTAATCAGATTGTTAGTGTCGATGCTTGGGTGATTTATAAACTAGATGCTCTGCATGCAATATTAGTATTTGACCCTCTATTCGCTTCGTTGTGGATTATACGCAGGTCTAAACGGATAAAACCGTATGGAATTAAATAATAATGCTTGAAACTCTGTCCTCAATTGCTTCCAGACTGAGATGGTTAAGACCTCTTGTTTTAATTCTAGGATTAGTTTGCCTCGGTATATTTGGCTCTTCATTATTTGATGTTGGGTATTTCATTAATGAGGTGTACCTGATCCCCAGCTTGGCTGGTTTTATTTGGAGTGTGTTACTTTTTATTATGCTTAATGCCTTTGTAAATTTTCCTATTAAGCCTAATCGGAAAATTACGTTTTTTACCAAGATAAAATATTGGTTTGTAAGGCTGGGTTACAACATGTTAGCAGTCATATTTTTGCTGATGACCGTTGCGGGATTAATTTTAAGCTTTAGGTTATTCAGCGTGTGGTTTGCAAACTAAGGTGAATGTGTAACATGAAGGGGTGTTTTGAGTGGATTGTTTACACATATAAAAAAGCCACCCAAAGGTGGCTCGAATTAATTATCTAGGTTAACTATTTTTAATAACTAGCGTTACCTGGTGTTCTTGGGAAGGCAATTACGTCACGGACATTCTGCATACCTGTCACATAAGCGACTAAACGTTCAAAGCCTAAGCCAAAGCCAGAGTGGGGCACAGTGCCGTATTTACGTAAGTCGCGATACCAGCTGTAGTCTTCTGGGTCGAGATTCATTTCTGCTAAACGACGGTCGAACACGTCAAGACGTTCTTCACGCTGTGAACCACCAATAATTTCACCAATACCCGGTGCTAATACGTCCATGGCAGCTACGGTTTTGCCATCGTCATTAATGCGCATGTAAAAGGCTTTAATGTCTTTGGGGTAGTTTTGCATGATGATAGGTGCGCCAACATGTTCTTCAGCTAAGTAACGCTCATGCTCTGAAGATAAATCTACTCCCCAGCTCACAGGGAACTCAAACTTTTTACCGCAGTTTTGCAAAATATCAATGGCTTCGGTGTAGTCCATACGCACAAAGTCTTGATCTATGACTTTTTCTAAACGAGATATTGCTTCTTTATTAATACGCTGAGCAAAAAAGGCCATATCGTCTGGGCGTTCTGCTAATACTGCTTTGAAAACATATTTCAATAAATCTTCAGATAGCTGGGCGATATCGGCTAAGTCAGCAAAAGCTACTTCAGGTTCGATCATCCAAAATTCAGCCAAGTGACGACTGGTGTTGGAGTTCTCGGCTCTGAAAGTCGGGCCAAAGGTATAAATTTTTGACATAGCCGTGGCATAAGTTTCGCCATTTAACTGACCGGACACGGTTAAAAAGGTTTCTTTGCCAAAAAAGTCTTGGCTGTAATCTACTTCGCCCGCTTCAGTCTTGGGAATATTCTGCATATCTAAAGTAGACACTCTAAACATCTCACCCGCGCCTTCGGTATCACTTCCTGTCAAGATTGGGGTACTTACCCAACAATAACCTTGTTCATAGAAAAAACGATGAATGGCCTGAGATAAGCAGTTACGTACACGGGTAACTGCACCGCCTACGTTAGTTCGTGCACGTAAGTGCGCATGTTCACGTAAGTATTCCAAACTGTGGCGCTTAGGTGCCATAGGGAAAGTATCTGGATTTTCTACCCAACCAATTATTTCAACTGTCGCCGCTTCAATTTCTAACGATTGACCTTGACCCTGAGACTCCTTCAATGCGCCTGTCACCACAAGTGAACAACTGGTGGTCAATTTTTGGATATCAGAGTAATTTTCAATGGAATTAAGCGCAATCACCTGAATAGGATCAAAACAGCTGCCATCGTGTAAGGCAATAAAAGACAAACCTGCTTTTGAATCACGGCGGGTACGAACCCACCCTTTAACTGTCACTTGGTCACCAACTGAATATTTGCCGGCAAAAATGTCTGCCACCGGGGCGTGCGCCATTTACTTCTCTCCAATTATTGGGATATCGATCCCGTCATCATTTAATATATAAACTGTTTTCCAAAGCATAGGCAAAAGTACAATTTGTAAAATTAAATCTACTGAATTTTGCTGGAAGCCATAAATAAGGAGACAAAACAGAGACAAAAAACACTCTTGAAACTTTGGATACAGCCGAAAATAAACACAAATTAACTGCATTTTTGCATGCAGTTTACTTGGCTAATCTCGCAAGGTGTGTAATCTTACTCAGGTAGCGCCTAGACTCAAGAAAAATCGACAATTAAACTAGTATTATTAAGTATATGAAAAACACAGCTCAAACATCTAAATCAGTCAAAAACAGAAGAAAGTTACATAGAGAGAATGATAAGTTTTTTCAATCCATGGTGTTTATTAATGTTTTGGGTTGGTTTGTATTTATTGGGGCGCTGTTAGTGTTTCATGATGCTCGCCCAGAATTTGTATATGGGGTGCAAGCATTTTGGGGTATAGAAGGGCGTCAAGAGTGGTCTAAAACACTCACTATGTATTTAGTTGGTTTGTTGTCACTGTGTGTGTTCATAAGTGTGACGGTGTTGCTTATGAAGCGCAGGCGTAACCGTCGTAATAAAGATCATTTTGGTATTAATGGTTATGTGTTGATGGTGACTGCTGTGTCGAGTTTAATCATTTTATATTTTGAATTTACAGAATCTTAATTTTATAGCACTTTAATCATTTTAAAGTTGGTTAATACTTGTCCTCGAGTAGGTACAGCTTGCTGTTTCACTACTTTAAATCCCTTTGATTCGAAAAATGCCTTAGCAGTAATGCTGACGTCAGCAGATAGTTGGGTTATATCTTTGTGCTTAGCTAAGGTATGAATATGTGCCATTAACACTTTGCCCACTCCTCTACCTTGATACTGATGATGACAGAAAAAATGGTCTATATAACCACTTGGTTGTAAATCACTGTAACCCAATATCCTTTCCTCATTGACGCAAACAAAAGAACTGAGTTTAGCGAGTTTGTTGCTCCATAAGGTATTGTCAAATACTGCGGGCGACCAAGCGTCTAATAGTTTTTGAGAATAATGCTGAGAATTAATATGATGGATAGTTTGATTGAAAAGTTGCCATATTTCATGTTCTTCACCAAGATGATAGTCTCTTATTTTCATTGATGATTTTACCTAAAGTTAGGATTGTACAATGCCTCACTGTATTATTGAATATTCTAAAAAGATAGAACACAACCTGCCAATTCAAACGTTAGTGAGTGTGGTGCACACTAGTGTATTTGCGTCAGGATTATTCGAAGAGTCTTCGATTAAAACCCGGGCCATTGAATTTACTCATTTTCAAACTGGCTTATCCGACACTCCTTTTATTCACATCACATTGAAAATTTTACAAGGTAGAGATCATCAACAAAAAAAAGATCTCACCAAATTAGTGTTGGATAAACTCAGTGAAGTTTTACAGCCACCTATTTCAATTTCTGTAGAAGCCATCGATATTGAGAAAGTGAGTTACAAAAAGTGTGTGATTTAGGTCGCTCGCAATTTTTGTTTAAATATTTTCCCACTGTCTTCCCTAGGGAGTTCCTGGTGTATATCAAGTTTTCTAGGAAACTTAAAACGGGCCAGTTTGCCATCTAAAAATTCATGCATTTGCTCAAGGGTGATATTTTTTGTAGGTTTACATTGCACTGCAGCCACTACCATTTCGCCAAACTCAGGATCTGGGGCGCCAAATATAGCGCAGTCGACAATGTTATCCATTTGAATGAGAACTGACTCTATTTCGAGGGGAAATATGTTGGCGCCACCTGAAATTATCATGTCTTTTTGACGATCATTAATAAACAAGTAACCATCTTCATCTAGATATCCAATGTCACCTACCGAAATATAATTTTGATAAGTATAAGCACTGCTATCACCGTCAAAATTGGTGTAGTCAAATTCACCAAACATAGGTAAGTCGACATAAATTAACCCTGATTGTTGTGGGCCCAATTCTTGTCTGTTTTCATCTAGTATCTTGATTGCACCACCTGCGACGACCTTACCGACAGAACCTGGTTTCTGTGATGCCTCAGAGGATGATATTAAGGTCATGAAGCCGATTTCGCTGGCACCATAAGATTCATAAAATATTGGACCAAACCAATCTATCATCGCCGTCTTAATATCAGTAGGACAAGCTGAACCGGTGGAAATTGCGTATTTAAGAGAGCTCAAGTCATATTGTTCACGAATAGTTTGCGGCAGTTTTAACAACCTAATCATCATGGTTGGCACTATATAAACATGCGTGATTTTGTGTTTTTCTATGGCGTTAAGAAAGTGTTCAGGGTCAAACTTAGTCGATATATAAATATCTACATCTGATGCTGCGAGGCTACACAGGCTGAGTGTATTTGGAGCGCTATGGTAAATAGGTGCGGCGACATAGAACCGGTCGTTTGTAGTTAATTGCATTAAAGATTGTGATAGCCCTCGGTACACTGCATATTTATCAGCAGAACTATCATCTGCTTTACGCTTAATGCCTTTGGGTCTGCCGGTACTGCCTGATGTATAAGCGAACATACCTCTAAAGGCTTTTGGCTGAGTACTGACTTGCTCGGTTGTTTGCAATGATTTTTCAAGATCTAAGGCCCTATCAGCCGAAATGCTGCGTGCGCTCATATCAATATGATAACTGTCTGCAACATCAGTTGGCGTAGGAAAAACAGCAATTAAAACTTGAGGCAGATTTTGCTGATCAAACTGGTGAATTAAGTCCGTATGTGCAATCAGTATTTTTGCACCAGAGTCTTGCACAATGTGTTCAATTTCAGTTGCGACAGAATGCCAGTTTAAAGGCACAAAGTAGCTACCTAAATATCGACAAGCTTGAATAACCTCCAAGTATTTAACGTCGTTACGCATCAATACAGCAATAGTATCGTTTTGCCCAACACCTTGTTTTTGTAAAATATTGGCTAGTTTTTTTGATCTGGTTTCAAAATCAGTTCTAAGAGTTAGGTTATCGTTTAAATACAAATTCCCGAGCATTTCTTACTCCAAACATTGAGTTGCTGTCGACTATGATACTTCAAACATTGAGGTGTGAATGATTAGTCCTAGCTAACTGTAAAAACACACACATCAATTTTCTTGAAACGATTAATCTAGTTTGAATAAATCCAAAAAGAGTTAAAAGCCTAACATATTCAATTCAAAAAATGCCATTACACAATGAGTGCCCTATTGATGTGACGTAAGTGTCGATCTTGCACTAAAAGGATATATGGGTAAGTATAATCACGGTTTCACTTAGATGACTTGATAATAGGAGTCGTAATGGACGAAAAATTTCGGCAATTGATCGAGCTTGGCGCTGGAGAATTTGAACATGTAGATGGTTCACTGATTGCCCACCTTGAAGGTACTAGGTGTCTTTTGAAGGCTTGGAATACATCAGAAGTGTTGCAAGACGCTGGTTTATATCATGCCGCATATGGCACCTCTGTTTTTGAACAAAACTTATTTGAGTTATCACAAAGAGAAGAAGTGGCAGTTGTTATTGGTCATGATGCCGAAAATATCGTTTATCATTATTATGCCTGCGACAGAGACACTTTTTTTGCTCAATTTGGGAACGTTGACGTACCGATATTTTATGACCGCATAACAACTCAGAAATCGACTATATCTTTTGAGTTGTTGCAACAATTATGTGAACTTACCGCCGCCAACGAAATTGAAATTGCTATAAACAATCCAGATTTTGTTGCTCAACATGGCTCTGGGCTTGTGGATTTATTTAGTCGCATGCAAAAATTTTTAAGCTCTAGCGCTCAGCGAAAAATTCAACATGTTTTTGCATCTCACCTTTAGAGTCGTTTCATTCTTCAATTAGACCGTTGACCGCTTTATATCTTCGTTCAAGTGCCAGTATGGTAATAATGTAAATTACGACTATTACAAACGGTATTGCCACAAATCTATGCTCAGGAAATATAAGCCAAACAGCTAAAACTGAGATGGTTCGGCTAACACTTTAGCGAGTGCCATGCCCCAAAAAAAATGCTGCCACAACCAATCCATACCGACCTGTTTTTTGCCAAACAGGAGGTATAGTCGCCCCGATTATGCCTCTGATGGTCCAGACTATGCCTATGATGGTCCAGATTATGCCTCCCGCTAAATGCATGGCTAGAAAACGCTTTTTACTAAAAGCAATGCGCTGTTCTTCTAGGGTTTGGGTGTTTTGTTTGGACATGTTTATTTATCACTTTCTAATTTGAGATAAATATAAGGATCATCTAAACACAACGTAATGGCTAAAGGTCATGATTTAGACATGACAATTGTCATAACTTCATAGCTGGCTAGTTTTAGTCCAAAAATAATTCAGTACTAAAATAGCGCTCGGCATTATCAGCAAAAATAGTCACAATATTTTTGTCTTTGTTTTGTATTCTTTGCCCCACTTTGATGGCTGCCCAAGCCGCAGCACCTGAGGAGATGCCAACGGGTAAACCCTCGACTTGAGCCAGCATACGTGCAGCTTGAATTGAATCTTGGTCCGATACAGCGATGACTTCGTCCAGCACATCTAAGCTCAAAACATCGGGGACATGACCCGAACTCAATCCTTGGATCTTGTGAACACCTTTTAAACCTTTACTTAAAACAGGGCATGAAGCCGGTTCAACCGCGATAATTTGAATATTGGGATTACGTATTTTCAATGCCTTTGCAATACCGGTTATAGTGCCACCTGTGCCGACACCTGCGATTAGAATATCTACTTCACCAGCGGTATCCTTCCAAATTTCTTGAGCAGTACTGTTGAAGTGCATATCTGGGTTAGCTTGATTGGCAAATTGGTCGAGCATCACAGCATTAGGTTTTTCATCTACCATTGCACGGGCCTTATCTATCGCTCCTTTAGTTCCTAATTCTTTGGCAGTGGTAACGAGCTGTGCACCGTAGTGTTTGATCAGCTTTTGCCGTTCAATCGACATATGTTCTGGAATAACAATGGTTAACTTTATTTCCTTCATGGCGCAAATCCATGCGCAGGCTACGCCATTATTTCCAGATGTGGGTTCAATGATTTCAGTTTTGGCATTAAAGCTTTCTGATGCGATAAGCGCTTCGATCATTGCCATTGCTGGGCGATCTTTAATAGAACCTGCGGGATTGAAGTATTCAATTTTGGCTAAAATATGGGCTTTTACTGAGTACTTGTCAGCTAATCGACTTAAGCGCACTAAGGGTGTATGACCAATGGTTTGAGTAATATCGTCATATATTCTAGGAGCAAAAATAGTGATAGGGTCGATGGTCGGTAAAGCAGAGATATTTTGAGCTAGGGCATTAGTATGTGCATTCATGGAACAGTATTCACCTTAATTTGTGTACGGAGTATTTTGACATGAGTGGCTTAGAATAAAGTTGCATATAATTCTCTTATGTTTTGATATGGTAGAAAAATATTCTACAAAATTATAATAATACGATATTAAAATTTATGGATAAGTTAGATAGTGAAATACTTAGGTTGTTACAGATAGACGCCACTCAATCGGTAGCAGACATTGCGGCACAAATAGGATTGAGTACTACACCTTGTTGGCGGCGTATCCAATCTTTAGAAAAACAGGGCATCATTGAAAAAAAATAGGATTGAGTACTACACCTTGTTGGCGGCGTATCCAATCTTTAGAAAAACAGGGCATCATTGAAAAACGTGTGGCTTTGCTTAATCCTGATAAAATTGGCTTAGGCATGACTGTATTTGTGCAAGTTAAAGCTGCGAAGCATGACTCTGTTTGGCTAAAGGCATTTGCTGATCACGCGGCAAACATTGAACAAATTGTTGAATTTTATCGAATGAGTGGTGAATATGATTATATGCTCAAAGTAGTTGTAGCAGACATGCAAGCCTTTGATGTATTTTATAAGAAATTGGTAGATGGTGTAGATTTGTCTGACGTAACTTCGAGTTTTGCGATGGAACAAATTAAGTACACTACCGCCTTGCCTTTATAGGATTGCCATCACAGGCAATTCAAAGCTAACCAAATAAAAAACGTCTCATCAAAATAAGGTTCGTGTATGCATTGGTATTCTATTTTACCCCCTATTATTGCCATTATTATTGCGTTTTGGCGTAAAGAAGTCATTTTGGCTTTGTTGGCAGCTATCCTGTCAGCTGAGTTTTTGCTTGCTTATCAAAATAAAACCGAAGTGTTATTTACCGGTACTATTGGCTCAATAGAGCGGGTGATAGAGATTGTCACCTCTGCCGGGAATAGTCGGATTTTACTGTTTAGTGTGTTAATTGGTGCCTTACTAGCTTACATGCGTTATTCAGGTGGGGTCACAGCCACAGTAGAAATGTTGATCAACAAAGGCGTGGCTAAAAGTAAAAAGCAAGTTGGCTTAATCACTATGTTTACCGGTATCGTAGTGTTTATCGAATCGAACCTCAGTGTACTGGCTTCCGGCATTTTAGCCCGAGGCTTATTTGATAAATTTAATATGAGCCGCGCGAGGTTGGCTTATATTATTGACAGCACCAGCGCACCTATCTGTATTCTTATCCTGCTTAATGGTTGGGGGGCATTTATTCTCGCTCTTTTAAGCAACTATGAATTTGAACAAAGTGCAGTGTCCATTTTATGGGGCACTATCCCTCTTAATTTTTATGCAATTATTGCCCTAGCTCTAGTACTTTATACGATATTGGCTGACAAAGTTCATGGGCCTATGAAAGTCGCCGAACAAGATTTAGTCAAGTTGGAGGGGGAGAAAATTGCTATTCCCGCTAGCAAGGCGCGTTTTATGCTGATGCCTTTGGGCAGTATGATTTTAGCCATGGTTGGCTTTATGTTATGGACAGGAAACGGCGACTTGGCCAGTGGAAATGGTAGTAAATCTGTTCTTTACGCAACTTTGTTTGCGTGTTTTGTTGCCTATGTTCTGTTGTTAAGTTCAAAACAATATTCTCATAAAGAGTTAGTCGACACTGGCTTTAAAGGTATGGGCGAAATATTACCCTTGGTGACGATAGTACTGTTTTCGTTGACTCTCGGAGCGAGTTTAAAGGATCTAGGCACAGGCATATTTGTGGCTGGAATGGTGGGTGATTATTTACCTATTAGTTTGATTGTACCTGTGTTGTTTTTAGCTGGGGCCATGATGTCTTTTAGCACAGGCACTTCCTGGGGTACGTTCGCGATACTCATTCCGATAGGGGTACCATTGATTCAAACATTGGGATTGCCACCATCATTGGTGATAGCCGCTATTTTAGGAGGTGGTATCTTTGGCGATCATTGTTCACCTATCTCTGATACCACAGCGGTAACTTCGATTGCTTCAGGTTGTGACTTATTGACCCATGTCCGCACACAAATGCCTTATGCGCTATTCGGTGGCGTCTTGGCTTTTGTAGGATATTTTATCGCTAGCTTAGTATTGATTTAAACCTAAAGGAAAAAATAATAATGCCTATCGGGACAACACCAAATAAATTAGTGGGTCAGATTGTTATTTCGCTCATGAGTTTATGTCTTTTTGCATGTGCTGAGCAGGTTGACGAAACACAAGTTACACCCCTTCAGACTATACCCACAATAAATCAAGCTGCGGTGGCTATGCCTGATAGCTACAGCGCAGATATCGCTAAAGATATTTTACAAAAAGGTGGTAACGCCGTGGATGCTGCCATTGCTGCACAATTTGTATTGGCGGTAACTTTGCCAGAAGCAGGCAATATTGGTGGTGGTGGTTTTATGCTGGTATACAAAGATAAAAAAAGTGATTTTATCGATTACCGTGAACAAGCGCCTTTGTCTGCGAGTAGGGATATGTATTTAGATGAAAATGGAGAGGTGATCCCCAATCAGTCGGTCATAGGAATTTTATCATCTGGCGTGCCGGGCACCGTAGCAGGTATGTGGCTTGCCCATAAAAAGTATGGCAGTTTATCTTGGAAAGAATTAGTGCAACCGGCGGTAATTCTTGCAGAACAAGGTTTTAAGGTTCATCCCAAACTTGCAAAATCTATTGAACGATATATTCAATCCTTAGATAATCGTGGTTTTGAGGTTAACTTTAAGGATTATTTTGCAGCTGCAAAAAAGAATGAAATATTTCGGCAATTGGAATTAGCAGACACTTTAAAGCGTATTCGTGATCAAGGGCGAGAGGGTTTTTATAAAGGACAAACGGCGAAAATAATCAGCGATTTTATGCGCAAGGAAAAGGGTTTAGTGACGGAACAAGATTTATTGTCTTATGAAGCTAAATCTCGTAAACCTCTGAGCGCTAAATGGGGGGAGTATCAATTACTCACATCACCACCTCCCAGCTCTGGTGGTATTGCTATTATACAATGGCTAAAGATGTACGATTTATTAACTCGAGGCCAAGACAAACTTACCCACAACTCTGCCGCATATCTGCATTTATTGGCAGAAATTGGCAAGAGAGTATTTGCTGATCGTGCAGAATATCTTGGCGACCCTGACTTTGTCGAAGTACCTGTTGATAGCTTAATTGTTGATGAATATATTGCGATGCGCAGTCAAACGGTATTGAGAGATGAAATTTCAGAGACCAAATTGGTTCAACCTGGACTAAAAGAAAGCGAACAAACTACGCATTTTTCGGTTATGGATAAATGGGGTAATGCAGTATCGAATACCACCACTATTAACCTTGGGTTTGGCAGCGGTGTGGTAGTTGAAGGAGCAGGGTTTTTATTAAACGATGAAATGGACGACTTTAGTTCTAAACCTGGCGTCGCCAACGTATTTGGTGCTGTAGGCGGTCAAGC
>Ga0209712_10000875_pt1 | contig 25951 bp, 51 predicted proteins | sample ArcOceMetagenome_FD_187443 | JGI IMG/M metagenome (GOLD analysis project Ga0209712, IMG submission 187443) | Marine eukaryotic phytoplankton communities from Arctic Ocean - Arctic Ocean - Greenland ARC118M Metagenome (SPAdes) (version 2) | ecosystem: Environmental > Aquatic > Marine > Oceanic...
ATAAATTATTTGTAAGGAGCAAGACAATGGGTGAACTAAGTAATGGAATAGAAGTTAATGTATGTCGGACTGCAGCTCCTTATCAGTTTAAGAATCTAGTCTGTAACGCAGAAACTGTATTCACTAATCATTTTAATGTGAAACTGTATGTCACTCAGAACTGTATGATGTGTAACTACTGTTCTATTGGTTATTACAAATATATCAAAGCGCCACAAAACTTCAAGTGCAGAAAATGCAAATATGAATGGAGTATATGTGGTTCTGATAAAAGCTTACATAATCTGTATAAATTAGAGAAAGAACTGTATGCCTTCGATGCAGCTATTAGTACATTAAAAAAGGAGTTAGATGATGAGTGATTTAATGTGGAAATCAGATGGTCCAGTTTTAATAGATGATAATAATGAGGTAACATTTCAAGATGAAAGATAATATTATTTTAGTAGACTGTGATGGCGTACTATGTGATTGGGAGTATTCGTTTACTCAATGGATGAACCATAAAGGATTCCCTACGATTGACGATCAACAATATAACATTGGTGAAAGATTCGGACTCTCTAAAGAATATGGTAAAGACTTAGTAATTGAGTTTAATGATTCAGCTGCTATTGGTTTCTTACCGCCTTTACGAGACGCAGTTTATTACATGAAACGACTTAATATGTTACACGGCTATAGATTCCATTGTATAACATCGTTAAGTACAAATAAGTACGCGCAAAGACTTAGAACTCAAAACCTTGAGTTATTATTTGGCAAGGAAATGTTTGATGATTATATCTATTTAGCATGTGGTGCTGATAAGACAGAAGCATTAGCTAAATATCAAGACACTGAATGTTGGTGGATAGAAGATAAACCAGAGAACGCCGAAGTTGGAGCATCGTTTGGTCTTAATCCAATACTAGTAGCTCATGATCATAACTCGCGTTATACCGGCACTCAAGGGTATATACCACGTTATTGGAAATGGAAAGAAATATATAAACACATAGTAGGAGAATAAAATGATATCTCTACTATGTAACGAAGTTGGGATCTTTAAAATATTATGAAACGTAAAACGAAAAAAGGTAACCCTGTTAAAAAGAACATGGATAAGTTACATAAACCGGCCACGCATAAAGATAAGAAGAAAGAGTCTAAACTGTGTGGTCTTCATTATAGCGCTGTTATAATAGACGACGTCTATGACGTTTATGATATGTGGGAAGACAAATGAAAATTAGCATAAGTGTTGAAATAGATACAGAAAACGTAAGAGACTGTACTGCTATTGAAGAACTAATCGAAATACTGAAAGATTTTAAAAACTCAACTAATGATGATGATAATGATTAGTTGAGCGAGTATCGCAAACCAGCAAACACCTGATTAATATCACTCTAAGTTTTCTACTTGTATAAATAAAGGTAAAGGAGAACATATGAGTGATTTATTAGACTTTGATTTTGGCTTTACTGCCGTTGACGAAAACGAGCTTGAGGCTGTACAATCTGTCAAATCGGAAGCTTCGGAAGCTTCGGCCACTGTGCATGAGTTAGAAGCTAAACTTAATAAGCTTTATAACTCAATACTTCCTTTATTAACAAATTTAAAAATGAATCCAGAAAAAGAATATATCTTATGGCCTAATCGAGTGGCCAAGATAGAACAGTTCGAAGATTTAATTACGGAGATTATAAAGTAATGCCGATATCGATAACAAACGTAAGCTTAGACGCTATTCACGTAGAATGTGGTGGAACCACTGGAACTCAGGCATCACTAAACGACGCTGATATTAGAGGAATAGGCAATCCTAGCTCTACATATGATGGTGGAGATGGCATCTCTATCACATCAGGCTCGCAGATACAAATGGGCGAATTTAGAGATGCTGAAGACGCATCACCATTCGCTGTGCTGCAGCAGACTACCGGCTCCATGAGACTTTCAAGTAACGGTATTGGCTTTGATAGTTCTAGGGACGCATCAAGCTTTAGCGTTACCAATGCTATTGCAGGAATTTATGCCAGAGTATTGCTAAGTGGCAATTTGGTTCAGTTAAAGATTAGAGAGTATACTTCTTCATCAACATCTGAATATTATAATAACTTTAACTCAACGCAAACATTGTCTACAACAGAAGTCAGCGGTGCTAGTAGGACATATGCGTCAGGTGCTGTTGATGCACTGAAAATAGAATTTCTTTATAGTACAACAAGTTCATCTGGTACTGGATATATTACAAATAACGCATCATACTCAAGCGCCACTTATGGCTCTGGAGCTTATCATAACGTTTCTAACGGACAATCGGTTGGCGCCGGGATAATTGCATCTACTTCTGCTGAGTGCTATAACTATTCTGAAAGAGATATTAGTGTGACAATTAATGTATACGCGAGAGGCACTGGATATCTGGATACATTAGTTGCTACGCATACTGGCACAATTCAAAGTGAGGCCACAGCAACAGGTTGTGGCTAAGGAGGAAAAATGACAAATAAACACATACATCGAGTAGTTGAAGTAATTAGAGATGAGTCAGACATTACCACATCACTTAACATAACGTTAAATCTTCATAGTGCAACGACCACAAAGACTGTGACGTACGACTTTGCTAATGGTGATCAACGAACTAGTACTTACGACGGATTTGAGGATCACACCATAGTTGATTCTCGATCAATAGTTTACAATATACCAGAAGCAGATCAAACCGACATTATTCCTAGCCACGCACATCCACACGTGCATGCCGAAGAATTGGCGTACCAAGAAAAATATAAAGCTTGGATGAGATTAGTAAAACTGAGTGGCGAATACACAACAGCACAAGCAGAACTGCTAAGAGATTAGTAAAAAGCTTTTGATAAATTAAAGGACAGAACATGAATATAGATATATTAAGAGAACAATTAATCATCGATGAGGGTCAAGTTAATGAGATTTATGAAGACCATCTTGGCTACGCAACTTTCGGAATTGGACACTTGGTCCTCGAATCTGATCCAGAGTGTGGAATGTCTGTGGGGACTCCAATCTCAGAAGAAAGAACCATCGAATGCTTTGAGCACGACGTACAATCAGTACTTAAAGACTGTAGAATATTACATGAAGGATGGGAAGATTACCCCGAAGAAGTAAAACAAGTTATTGCTAATATGATGTTTAACATGGGTAGAACGCGATTAACTAAATTTAAAAACCACAACGCGGCACTTAAAAGTCGTGATTGGAACAAAGCTGCTATTGAAGGACGAGATTCTAGATGGCATAAACAAGTAACTAACAGAGCGGAAAGACTTATGTCTCGCTTAGAAAATATCTAGGAGATACGAATGAAAATCAAATTACAAGGCAGCCAGGTAAATAGCTTGGCTACAGCATCTAACGTAGGTTTTGCTCAACTAGTTCGAGTTTATAACAGTACTGCCGCAGATATAGGATTAACTCAAAAAGAAGGTGCTACTGTTATTGGTACTATTACTATTCCGAGTAAAGGTATCGAGTATATTGAAAAGATGCCGGCTCAAACTTTACAAGGCGGCGCTGGACTATTAGCTGTAAGCATCGCTAAAACTAGTTAATGTTAGACGTTTTTAGTCTAATTGCTGACTTGGGGTTACCTATTGCAGGTGCCCTTATTAGTGGATTTTTTATATTTACTATTATAAAACAACTGTTAAACGGTGTCTTAGATCAAATAGATACCCTTAACATATTCACTAAGAGTCTAGAGAATCGAGCGCGTACTATGAACAACGAGATCATTAAGATTGATATGTTGGTTTCTAGCGCGCTTGACTTGACTCCGCCTATTGATAGAATTGCGAGAGCAGAAAACTTTGTAGAAGATGGCAAGCTAGACGTTAGAAGAGATTAATGGAACAGCTTAATCCTGCTGTATTAGTCGCTGAATACGGATTTAGTACGATAGCCATTGTTGGCATGGGATACTTTATATACTTTATCTGGAAGTTTATTAACGACAGATTAGATCCAAAGTTATCAGAAATGCACATAGGACTCATTAGGTTAATTGATCAAATTCGAATGTTAGATCAAGATATGATACGCCTTCAAGAAAAAGTGAAGGTTGTTCTTGAATATAGAGAAAGACAAAGACAAAAACAACGCGATGAGAGTACAGATGAAAATTAAATTATTAGTTGTGGCATCAGTTTTTATAAGTGGACTAGCATATACCGATGAGATAAAGTTTGGATTTAAAAATCCAGCTTTTAGCGGTAGAGGCACAGGTGCACACTATTTGACTATTGAAAACCAAGAACACTCACGTAAAAAAGCTATTAAAGATGCTTTAGAATCGGCAAAAGCCGCGGCTCAAAGAGAAGCTGATAATACCACAATGGCTAAGTTCATAAGAAACTTAGAAAGTAGAATCTATGCTCAAATGTCTAAACAGCTAGTAGAATCTATGTTTTCAAATGATGGATCGGTAAGATATGGATCATTTGCATTGGAAGGTAATATTGTCACATATGAAGTAATAACAAATAGTGACGGAACAGAATTTATTAAAATGACTATCGTTGATTCAGACGGTACTGAAACAATAATTGAAATACCAGTAGGTTCTGGTAATTTTAGTCAGGATGGCGATGGTGGTTAGATATTTACTAATCACACTACTAGCTTTAAGTGGTTGCGCACAAATACCACAATGGTCTAATGATCCACAGAATTGTATCGATGATGATCCAAACTTGTGGTCTAACTTTAAATCACGTAAGTATATTTGTGTAGACGCTGCAGTAGGCGTTAGACTTCCAGCATTTATAGATTTATTGAATCTACCACCGGCTAAAGATATGCCAGTAGTTGCGGTATACGGATTTAAAGATCTTACAGGACAACGAAAATCAGTAGATGGACTCGCTTCATTTTCAACTGCAGTTACTCAAGGTAGCACTGAAATGCTAATTGACGCTCTTAAGACTGCAGGTGGTGGGACATGGTTTAGAGTTGTAGAACGCCAAGGAATTGATAATCTTGTACGAGAGAGACAAATAGTTAGATCTACTAGACAAGATATTGCTAAGGCTTCTGGTGAAGAACCAAAAGGAGTAGGACCATTACTATTCGCAGGAATGATAATAGAGGGTGGTATTATTGGTTATGATTCTAACACTGAAACTGGAGGACGTGGTGCACGTTATCTTGGTATAGGTTTTAGTCGTATGTATCGGAAAGATGTAGTTACAGTCTCAATAAGAGCTGTATCAGTTTTAACCGGTGAAGTTTTGTTAAACGTCCAAGCTAAGAAGTCGGTACTTTCTTACGGTTCAAGTGGTGATTTGTTTAGGTTCTATGAACAAGGCACTCAACTGATTGAATATGAGGATGGTGTGGGTAATAATGAGTCAGTAACATATGCAGTACGAACAGCTATTGAAGCTGGAGTACTAGAACTAATATACCAGGGTCATGACCGCAAATTCTGGCATTTAAACGAGAGCCAAAAAGGGGCACTCAAAGGGGAGAAAGAAAATGAAGAACTTAACTAGCAAGTCTTTGCTATTCTTCGTCATGGCCATACCCGTCTATACACATGCAGACGACAACGAAATTATGATACAACAAAGTGGTGATACATTAACGTTATATATTGACCAAGTTGGTTATGGTAACAAGATTGGTCAGGATGACTATTCGCAAGGTGGATCTGATATGACTATCACTGGTACAGAACTTACGTTCGACCTTGATATGATTGGTAATACAAACAAGATATATGGTCCCATCATTATGGACAGATCAGATTTGACGTTCAACCTCACAGGTGATAGTAACGAAGTTGATTGGAATATCGGATATACTGGAAGTTCTGATGATTCAAACTATAACTTCATGGTTACTGGCGATTCAAACACATTTGATATAGACCAAGGTTATGTTGGCGTTGCTGAAAGACTAGATGCTGACTTAATATTAGTAGGTAGTTTTAACACGTTTGACTTAGACTTCGAATCATCTGATAACAGATGGGTAGTTGATATGATCGGTGATGGTAACAATGTTAATACGTTACAGAACGATTCTGATCAGATATTAATCATTGACTATGTCGGAGATTATGGCGATATAGATATTAATCAGATAAGCGGTACATGCGGAATAGTTGGTATGTCTTGCACTGGTATCATCGACATGGATATAACATCAGACAATGCTACAATACAAATTAATCAACAAGATTCGTCTAGCGACAACTAGTCTAATATTCATTAGTGGAGTTAGTTTTGCTGACTCCATTGGTGATATTGTAGAATCAACTGGTATAGGTCAAATCGTAAGAAATAACGAAAGTATCCAAGTATCAGGTGATGTTATACCAATCGAATTAAATGATGAAGCTAGAACTGGTAATGGTAGAATGATGATTGAGTTCAAAGATGAAGCTCAGTTATCGTTAAAAGAACATTCAGAAGTATTGATAGACGAAATATATTATGACCCAGATCCTTCACTCTCAAAAATGAGTATGAAGTTTACGATGGGTACAGCCAGATTTGCTTCAGGCAGATTAGGTTTAATCAATAAAGCAAATATTGATATATCAACGCCAACAGCATCTATTGCTGTACGTGGCACAGATTTTACAGCGACTGTTGATGAGTTAGGCAGATCTCTTATTATTCTATTACCGGATGATCAGGGCAGACCATCAGGAGAAATAATTGTTTCGAATAAAGGTGGAGTTGTAACACTTAATCAATCATATTCAGCAACTATGGTATCATCAGTAGATACTAAACCAACTCAAAGTATAACACTTAATGGTATTACGCCATCAGCAATTGATAATATGTTTATCGTTGCGCCTCCACCAGAAGTCAAACAAAGAATTAAAGAATCATTAGCTAACGATCTAGATACAGATAAAGGCTTACTTGACGATGATTTCTTAAAATTCGATGAGTTAGAAAGAGACGTTTTAGCCGAACAAACTCGAGATGATTTCACTGAATTAGATATCGACGAGCTAGATATTGAGTATCTAGTTGACGTTTTAGAAGTTATAGATAGTGAAAACCTATATGATACATTAGGCGAATTCGATCTTGTTGGCGCTAAAAGAGGATTTAACGAACAATCACAATATAATATATTTTTACAAGATGGTTCATTAGTACTATATAGAAATGTAAGCGGTAAAATAAGAATCACAATAGGAGCTGGAGGAAACTTCACGCTAAATACAATTACACCAACATGGGACGGTGTTATAACTGGGAACGATGGAGTGGGTATCTCTATCTATATAAATCAGGTAAATTAATTATGTTAAATAAAATACAAGAAATATCAATGAAGGCGATGTTAGTTTATATGTTATTAATTCAAACAGCTATAGCTGATAGTCTTATAAGCATAGATCAATCAGGCGATAACCTTACGCTTGTTGTAGACCAAATTGGGTATAACAATATAATAGAAATGTACAATGGATCTTACATAGATTCAAACGGTAACGCTTGGAATTTTGATGGAACTATTAGTGGGGAATATAATACTATAGGCGTCAAACAGAATAGTCAGTCTGGCGGAGAACAAGTTGTGTCAATTGCTAAAATCGTAGGCACTTCAAACGAATTAAAGATTGGCCAAGGATACGAGATAGATGTATCTGGTACATTTGTTGAAACTGCAGATTATGGCGGAGATAATTTTATTGGTGTCGCTATAACAGGTGACTATAATTATTTAGAAGTTTCACAAACAGATTCATTGGGTGAAGGTCATTATGTTGCCGCTGTTATTGAATCTGATAATAACACAATAAAAATTAAACAGAAAGACTCAGCTTCTCACTTTCTTGAGTTGGGTATATTTAATGACTTCAACGATGTCGATATAACTCAGGAAAGTACTGGTAATCATACAATCCAAGCTGAAATAGATGGTCTATACGAGACTGATCTGAGTATAATCCAAAATGGTACTATTGGTCAAACGTTTACAATACAACAATATTGTATGACAGCAAGTGGGTGCACAGTTACAGTTACTCAGAACTAATGAAGTATATAACATCAATATGGACAACAATATTCATTGCTGCTGTGTTGATTGGCGTACGAATATCAGATCCAGCCTTAGTTGAACAATTACGTTTAAACACCTTCGATACCTATATCAAGACTATCACTCAGCGTGAATCAACCAGGGTGATCCTATTGAACCTTGGAGAAGATTCACTGAGCGTGATGGGGCAATATCCATTCCCTCGTGAAGTATACGCCCAAATGATATCAGATCTAAGAGGTGCGTCGGCGGGGCTTGTAGGGTTTACTATTATGTTTCCAGAAGCTGACAGATTCGGAGGTGATGAAATCTTTGCTTCTTGGGTGAAAAACAATGGTATTATTTTAGCACAGGATGCAGACGAAAATGGGAATAGCAAATCAGCACCATATGTCGGCACTGCTATCTTTGGGACAGGTAATCCATTAGATTGGGCAATAAGATATAAAGGATTAGTCACCAATATACCAGAAATAGAAGCTGGTGCTTGGGGCCATGGACTTATAAATGCTATGCCAGAAGTCGATGGACTTGTAAGACGAATACCACTGATATCTCAAATCAATAATCAGTTATATCCATCATTTGCTTTAGAAACTGTAAGAGTATTAAACGAAAAACCATCGTATACTGTAAAGGTAAATGATCTAGGTATTGAAGAAGTTATACTTAGACCACATAGAATAACAACAGATTCCAATGGTTCTATATGGATTAATCCAAACTACACGTTTAAAGAAATTAACTACGTTCCCAATTCTTTACCGAATCTCGAAGGATCTGTAGTTTTGATTGGCTTAACAGCAAAGGGCCTGAGTTCTCAGATTCCAACTCCATCAGGTCTGCGTTCGGCTCATAGCCTTCAAGCTGCGGCTCTTGAGACGATTCTATCTGGGGACTCGATATCTCGTCCAGTTTGGGCTGATCTTCTTGAGATAGCTGTAATTCTGATTGGGGTATCATTTATAATTCTCTCTATATATTATTTGTCTATTATGACATCATTAGTAACATTCATATTAACATTAGGTTTAACTAGTGCTGGTGTTTTTTACTTTTGGAACGAATCTCAAATACTCATTGATATTAGCTACTCGTTAATAATATTTATACTCGTCTTTACATCAGGTTCTTTCAACAACTTCTACAAGCAATTCATGCTAAGACAGCTAATTAAGAAACAGTTTGAAACATACCTAGATCCTAAGCAAGTTTATCTATTACAGAAGAATCCAGAGTTACTAAGACTTGGTGGAGATCGTAAGGAGATGACGTTCTTGTTTATGGACATATGTGGATTTACACCTATATCAGAATATTATAAGAACAACGATGATCCAGAAGGATTAGTACTATTAGTTAATGAATTCCTTGATGCTATGACTAAAATCATACTAGCTAACGGTGGAACTATAGATAAGTATATGGGAGACTGTGTAATGGCATTTTGGAATGCCCCACTACCATGCGATAATCATGCTGAGATGGCAGTCAAATCAGCAATAGAAATAGAGGCAAAAACAAATGAACTCAAAGAGACTTACAAAGCTCGTGGCCTTCCTGATATTAATGTTGGTACTGGGATTAATACTGGAGACTGTATTGTTGGTAATATGGGTAGTGAGTCCAGATTTGACTACAGTGTTATTGGAGATGCAGTCAATCTGGCAGCAAGGCTTGAAGCAACTGCTGCTAGACATGAGTACGTAGAGTATAAGACTATTATATCATCATATACTAAAGACTTGTTACCAGATCACTATACGTGTGTTAACATAGGTGACATTAAGGTTAAAGGTAAAGATGAGCTTATAACCATATATTCGCCTAGCTATAAAAAGATTTAAGTTTAGTGAAATAAACGTTTACATTGGACCCAAAGTATGATATAATATAGATGTCACCAGGAGGATAAAGGGTATATGCCACACATTGAAATTACAGGTCGAATCAAAGGTAAAGCTAAGGTTGAACAATACGTTGAATCTCTAGCTAAAGAACTTGGTATAGGACGTATGTGGTCTAAAGTTATATTTATAAGATTTAAAACAAAACTCGATAACGAAAGTCAAGGACTTTGTTGGGGTTGTAAAAATGAAGGATATGCTGAAATAAATATAGCTCGTACTTCAAACGGTGATGTTATACCATATGAAATGCTTATGCAAACACTAGCTCATGAGATGGTACATGCTAAGCAATATATTAGAGGCGAACTCAACGGATATAGTTTAAGTTGGAAAGGTGCTAAGCCACGCAACTACAAATATGAGAACGCTCCCTGGGAAAAAGAAGCTTATAAGTTAGAAAAAGCGTTATATGAAAAGTGCTGGTTATAACTAATTGATCTAAATAAAAGTGAAATAAACGTTTACACATCGCATATATAATGATATAATAGTTACATAAATTGATAAACCTTTAAATAAAAAAGAGACTATATTATGAAAAAATCTACTATGAACGCAATCAACGCAATTTCTTCTAACGCTGAAATGAACGAAGTAATAGACCTAATTAAATTAAAGCAAAAGCAATTAAGAGATATGGCTGCTTTTGAAGTAAAAGGTAAACTTAACATTGGAATGAAAGTTAAAATCAATGGTAAAAATCATGGCATTCAGTTTGGTATAATCGAAAGAATCAAACAAAAGAAAGCTATTGTTATTATTGATGGTCGTAAATGGGATTGTCCTTTAACAATTATAGAAGCGGTTTAAAAATATGACGGATATTACTAGAGAAAGCATTATATTAAAAGGTATCGCAGCAACAGTACTTACTATATGTACTGTTGCTGTGGCCATTAAAATAACAACAGATCTCACAAATATTCCTGATGTTTATGTAAGTAACTTAACTCAGGAATGCATTAAAGTTCTTAATTACGTCGAACATGAAAACTATACATGCTACGACATGCCTTCAAGATACAACCAAGTATGGGTACAATAATATGATAATTTATGAAAAGAAATCTCCAGTAACTGGTGTTTTAAACACTATGTCAATTAACACTAATCCGGCTGAAGTAGCAAAATGGATTAGCGGTACTCTTATTCAAGAGGCTATGCCAAATGCTACAGCTGAAGAACGTGAGTTCTTAATAAGTGGCTGTACTGCGTCATGCTGGGATCAATTAAAAGATCCTAACGAGTTTGGAACTCATCTGTGATAATTAATGATTTTAATATGTAAATTAAATTAAATAAAAGTGAAATAAACGTTTACATTGATGCTGTAGTATGATATAATAGTTACATAAATTGATAAACACTGAGAATAAGAATGAGCAAACATACTAAACTTTATGAAGCCCTTGAATTTGCAACCAAATGCCACGAAGGCCAAGTCCGGAAGTACACAGGCGAAGCATACATAGAACATCCTGTAGCTGTAGCATGTATGCTAAGGAAGTATTTTAAGTTTTCAGATGATATCACAGAAGATGGTTGTATCGCAGCTATCTTACATGATACAGTTGAAGATACTGAAGCAACGCACGATGATATCGTTAAACGTTATGGCGAAACCATAGCTTCGTATGTATGGTTCTTAACTAAACCTGAAGCATTCGTTGGAAACAGAAAATTAAGAAAGGCTTTAGACATAGGGAGATTAAGAGAAGCTCCTGAAGTTGTTAAAGCTATCAAACTATGCGACTTAATGCATAACAGTTTAAGTATAGAAGAACACGATCCTAAGTTTTGGAAGACGTTTAAGCGCGAAGCATTTGAACTAGTTATAATCGATGGTGGAGCAGGACTTAGTAAAGTCGCTGCAACATATTCCAAGATGGACTTCTTTTTAACTCACTACTCTGATTTCATGGACAGAATTTCTAAATAAGGTATTACATTATGACTAAGATTAAATCAGTAACAGCACTTAATTACTCTGCTAAATTACCCGAAACCGATGAAGAATACAATTCTGCTGACGTAGCGACTGAAGCTTTAATAACAGCTGAAGCTGTTCGTGAACTTGTTTATAACGCAATTCAAACTCCTGATGGGACTATATTACGTTCTCGACATCGTCATGACTATGTAACACATAAAGATGCTAATGGTAAAACCTATATGCTTGATGGTGGTTTAGATTACATTCGTTGTTCAGCTCATAAAGATCAGAATTCTTTAAGCGTATTCTCTGATGACCCACATGAGGTACAACGTGAACATATCGATTGGGGTACTTATGGTATCAAAGGCGATCAACCTCTATCATATGTAACCATTGCTGAAATGCACACAGATCATATAAAGGCAGTACTGTTAACTGCAAGTAGAATAGCTCCTGGCATTTATAATTGTATGAAAACGGAGTTAGAACAACGATGAATAAGTATGTGCAAACAGTCGTTACTTCAATTTACAACCCAGGTCAATTTACGACAGCTCAACTGAAGTCTAATAAGAACGAAGCGTATTTAGACGCGATTGCTGCTTCTAGTAACATAGCAAATGATGAACCAGCCGCGTTTCTTACAGTTGCTGCTTATGACTTAGCTTATGGTGAATATGAAAAAGACGTATCTAAGGAAGTAGTAGACCAACTATTATCTGATTATCTTACTTTGTCAGGTGAATCTATCAACACTTATACTGAGAATTTATGTCAGATATAAAATTTACAAATGCTGGTGATTATATACAAGATCAAAAGGATAATAAGTCTATGAAAATAGTTAAAACAATTCTAATTAAACGATGTAGTGATTCAATGAAATGGTACGCTGACCTTGTTGGAACTGAAGTACCATACATTCGTACTGTACCAGCGTATCCACAGGGCACAGTCGAGTATCAAAGCAGAGAACCTGCAGGTTATAGTAACTTTGTTTCTATGACAGATGGCACTATTATTACAAGAGAGGTATCAGAATGAGTAGAGCAGAGAAATGCGAATTATTAACTATTCTTATGGAAGAATGTGCTGAACTAACAGTTGAAGCATCTAAGTTAATTCGTTTTGGTTCTGATGTTGATGTAACCCTAGTCCATAAAATGGAAGTAGAAGCTGGTGATGTTATGTGTATGATTAACCTTTTAGCAGATTATGGTATTGTCGACTTGGATGTGGTTGCAGAACATGCTGCCGCAAAACGTATTAAACTTAAAACATGGTCGGGGTTAAATAAATTATGAGTTCAGCAGCAGAAGTATTAATGAATCATTGGAGAGAAGCCAAGATTAAACAACAAATTCGTCATGCCAGTTTAGTTCAGGAAGCAGAGGATTACCTAAAAGATTCTAATAAAGAGATCCACACTCTTTATGCCGCGGCAAATATGGTATGTGACCATAGCTCTATCAGTGTGCACATAGAGCAACGTGCGGAACGATGTTCTCATCCACGTGGGTTTGAAAATTATGAAGTTTCAATCTGTGATGTTTGCAAAAAGGTGATGGATTAATTATGATTGATCGTGACTATATGCGTGGCATTAATATGGACTATAGAGATGGTTATAATAAAGGCAGAACCGACATGTTAAAAGAATGTGTGATAGCATTATGTTTAGTTGGTGTTGTAGGGCTGTTGTGGTCATGATTATTTATATAGTATTAAGTTATATTATTATGGGGTATCTGATTACAACAAGTGGACGAATAAAAGAAATGGGTTATTTTGACTCTTTATTTATATTTATTTTTTCCCCTATAATGCTGGCATTTTATGTGGTTAGATCTGTTTTTAGTTAACAATTCGAATAAAATGTTGTTATAAGCTTATAACTAAATGATCTAAACAGAAGTGAAATAAACGTTTACACAGCGTCCAATGTATGATACAATAGTTCCATAAAGTTAATAAAGGCGTTATTATAAATAACTAATTAACATACAGTTCGCGGAGAACACATAAATGAAAACGTTCAATGAGCATAATAAGTTATCAGAATCTGCTTTAGATAAAACTACAATAACTTCAAAGGGTATTATAGCTTTTATTAATTTTCAACTGAAAGGTAAATCTAAATCTTACTCCCATGATACAAAAAGTAATGGATGGATTGCCAATAAAGGCGAAGTTAAGTTGGCACCTTTCTTAAATAAGCTTGTTAAATACGGCAATCTTTATAAAGGAAAATATTGGGGTCAAGACGTTATGGGTAAGAAGACCTGGTCACTTACTGGTAGTATTGATGGAGGCGGTGAAGTTGTTATATCAGTTATGAGTGTCGATGGTAAGTTATTAAGCGACGTTGAAGTTAAATTTAGAAACGCGTAAAGGGTATTATATTATGACAAAAACTGAAATAGGTTATCTTAAAAAGTTAGGATATGTTGATACTAAAGAACATGGTGCAGTACTATTCCACCCTGGTATATCTAATGCACTTCGTGAAGATATCTTCGCATGGTCTAATGACGACTTTCCTTATGTACTAGAAGAGTTTTATAATTATAGTAAAACTATGCAGAACTTTGTAATAGCTGTCAATAAGGTTAAATTATAATGACAATTGTACCACCACATCTAGAAGCGAAATACTTTCACATTGCGTCTATGGAAAATTGTATCGGTGTTTATATTACTGAAGACGAATTAGACGATGCCTTAGATAAGTTTGATGGTCATCTTCTAATTAACATCAGAATTATTTCGTATAATGAATATATGCGAGGGAATTACGTGATTGGAATGAATAAGCTTATAACTAAATGATCTAAGTAGAAGTGAAATAAACGTTTACTTAGCCGCTGTATTATGATATAATAGTTCTATAAATTAATAAAGGATTCACCCAATATGACTTATAACGTAGAACTCGAAATTAACACCAACGCTCTAGACATGGTCGAAAAATTCGCAAATGGGCATGGTTGCACACACAAAATTATTAAAGCCAAAGGCCCTAAACAACTTATTCAATTCTCTTCTGGCAATTTTAATTACCTCGAAGAATTAATCCAACAAATCCTTGGTTTTATCCCAACTGAGAAAAAAATCAAAACTATGGTATGGCAATCATAAATATAATTTAAATTTATTTCACTTTAATTTAAAATAAAGTGAAATAAACCTTTACAAAGCGACAAATGTATGATATAATATACATATTAAATAATTAAGAAAGGTGAAGAAAATGGATAGAATGGCAATGATCAAAGCAGCTCAAACCAAGTTGCAAGAAGAAAAAGAATTCAAAAAAACTGTTAAAAGAGTTTATTCTCGTCCTAAGTACAAAGCTCCAAAGTTAACAGCCGCAGTTAAAAAAGCCGGCCATCAGTCTCCTGGTAGTCTCGAATGCTTCAAGCAAGAAAACATGTATTACTCTGATAAGAACACTCAGGAATTTATTGCTGGTTCTGAAATGATGCATGCTTACAATGATCAAAAACAAGATTGGGATTAATTATGATTGATTTTACTAATAGCGAATTCGCCCGTAAAGAAGCAGTAGAACGTTGGGCTGCACAATGCAATTACGTCTTAGGTAACAATGGTTACATTGAAAAGGCTTATAACAGTGGTCTTATAACCCGTGAATCAGATGGTGTTGTTGAAGTGGTAACTGAAGCAAAACCTATAGCAACTTTGTTAATCGAAGCACCAGGCAATTTAGATGACACTGATAATTTTGTAAGGCCTGTTGAATAAAATGAATTATATTGGATCTATAAACTACACCCCATCGGGTCGTAAAAGAAAGAGTAAAGCTCTAAAGACAAGGCGTAAAACCCAACAGGTATTTGTACCACTTAAGGTCGAAAAGTCTATAGCTGAACTTAGAATGGAAGAATTCAATAGTAAATATCAGTCTCGTTCAATTGATACTAAACATGAAACGTCAATAGATCAATCATGGAAAATCGAAGAATCAAAGAATTTTACAGTAGCTCCGGCATTCAACAAAGGGGCTTATCAGGTCATTCCACGAACTGATGTGGAACATATAGGAAAGTAATTATGGATCTTATTGAAGTAGTAGTTGGAATAATAATTGTATTGTTTTTTGCTTATATCGCAATTATTGGTTCTATTGTAAACGCAGTGACTAAACGCGAAATTCGTAGATTAAACGAAGCGGGCACTCACGATTATTATGGCAACAAGTTATCAGGAGATGATGATGTTTAAATATATGTTAGTTAGCGAAACTCGTGGTCAAGGTGAATTTCGTGGTCGCAAGGCTGAAGTACTACGTTCATGCGAACGTGGACAGAACGCAAAGTTTGGTATTCGTATGATGTATAACGATGATTCGTTATGTATTGAGTGGTATGAAGGTAAAAACGAACTTTACGCTGAAGATGCTGCTGAAAATTACGTCTTAGGTATTAAAAATTATATTAGGGATTAAGTGAAAATAAACCTTTACATATGATCAAAAGTATGTTATAATATATCTAACAAATCGAGGAGTATATCATGGCAAGTAAGGCATTAGAAAAAGCTAGAACTAAAGGTCGCAAAAACCGGAGTTCTATTGATTCAATTAAATTAGGTCCTGAACCAGTCTTTGGTAAAGGGGAAACTAAATCAAGCGTTAAGAATCGTCAAGGATTATGGCTTAAAGGCGCACATTGGTACAACTACTATAACAAGCCTAAAGACTATATTGACGGCGTCGTGGCTTTTGCATCTGATGTCTACAAGTATGACAAAAAGCAAATCAAAACGCTTAAGAAGCTAAAAGATTGGGAGCTTACTCTAACATTAGGTAATGTCGCTAAAATGTGGCAACGTGGCTATGAGTATAGTAGACCAGAAATTAAACGCTTTGGCTTAGAGCTTAAACGAATAATGAAGCTTGCAGAAGCAGTTGTTGATATTGAAACAACAACAGATCCATCGCCACCACAGATATCAGTTCAAGAAAGACAGCGTATGCGAGTTAATGATACTATAGGCGCTGATTGGGAAGAAGTTGTTGAAGGATGGATGGCTGGTACTTATACTCAAGAGATCGATGTGTTTAAGTTGTTTAAACAATATGATCTTAAAGGTTCATGTATCAATATGTTTCATGATATGGTACTAATTGAATATCAGCCAGTTAAAGATGCTTATGACAATACGTGTGAGCAATGTGTAGAAGCTTATGGCCACATCACTAGGCGTAAACAGAACAAAATGCTTAAGTTGATGGAAGGTATATTCAGTGATTTAGATCAGTTAAAAACAGCTAACAAAGCTGCTAAAGTACCAAAGGCTAAAAAGCCTAAGGCGTCAGATGTTCAAGTTAAAGGTCTCAAATATCAATCAGATAGTATTGAATTTAAAGTAAGTTCAATCAATCCAGTTATGATACCAGGCAAAGAAGTATTGTATATCTATAATACAAAGTCGCGGAAATTGATTCAATTGATTACGAACGCAACAAAGGGTTTTGAAGTAAGCGGTACTACAATTAAAAACATCTGTAGCGATACATCTAGGGTTACTACCTTAAGAAAGCCAGATGAAGTATTACCACTCATTTTAAAGAAATCAATCAAACAAATCGACAAGCTAGTCTGGGATACTATCACTACTAAGATAACTATACCAAACGGCAGAATAAATGACGATTGTGTATTACTTAGGGTACTATGAACATTGACTTAGAACAAAAGATAATGACAAAAAAGCGGTTCTCAACTGCCGTTGAACAACTAGTTGTAAAAAACAATATGTCTTACATCGATGCAGCAACTTATATTATCGAAGAGAGAGGTATGGAATATAGTAATCTACGCAAACTATTGACAGACTCTCTTAAAGATAAGATGGAATGTGAAGCGATACGACTAAATTTAATCAAAGGCAAAAAGGGTAATCAATTACCCATTTAAGGAAATAATATTATGAGCAATGTAATTATACCATCTTCACCAGCAGACATTAAGCGTATTAAAGACTGTATTATCGAAATTAGTAATGCTATGCATTTGATTCAAGCGCAAAAAGAATTCATCAAAGAAGCTGTTGAATCTTGCGTTGAAGATGTTGAAATTGATAAAAAGCATTTGAACAAAATGTCTAAGATTTACCATAAGCAAAACATGGCTGAAATCATAGGCGAACTTGAAGACCTTGAATCTTTATACGAAGGTGTAATGGCTTAAGATACGCAATCTCTAATTAAATAGCCAGCCTTTCGGGGCTAGCCTTTAGGAAACATTATGTTTACAATTTTAATTATGGCCATCTTTTTTATTGCATTTTGGCCTGACTTCAAAGCACATTACAAAACATACAAAGACAAAAAGAAAAATGAAAAATAACTTGACAGGAGCGTTCATATTTTGACAGATCCGTTTGAATCGTATAAATTATATAATGCATTAAAGTTACACTTCGAATCTGGTTATGATGCTGTTAAGTACAACTTTAAGTCTAATGTTACTCAAAAGAGTTTCTTTAAAAGACGAGATAAGTATTTCTTTGCCAAGCTAGCTAAGAAGCACGATGGCGAGCTAAAGGATTACTATGTCTCTAACTTTAAAATGGGACTCAGTTATGTTGGTGACATGATGGCTGAAGAAGGAGAGCGCAACTATAGAGACTTTAAAAGAATCCGTGAAAGTATGCACAGAGTCTTTTCGGTTGATATAAATAGATTACAAGAAGAGGACATTACCTTTGACAAGTTATTTGAATCTGTTGATGGACAACTACCTCCTCTTGTTAAACTATGGCTGCAAGAAGAGATTAGTCTAGAGACTGTTGTTATTCTTAATGCTATTTTTGGATTTATACCTAGAGAATCAGCTAAGATTACGGACGGCATTATATGGCCGGACACTAAGCGGAAGATCGAAAAGTATACTCCATTCGTAAACTATAGCCGTGATAAATGTGTAAATTTATTAAAAAAACAGTTTACAAACACATAAAAATGTGTTATAATATACCTTAGATAATGGATAAAGCGAAATACTATAGAAAGGGTATCTACCCTAATACAATGCAATACTAACGGAGACACAATATGTCATTTGCAAACTTAAAGAGCTCACGAGGCTCGTCTATCGACAAACTCGTAACCGCAGCAGCAGCAGTATCAACAAACACTGAATCTAAAAAATACGATGATGATCGTTTCTGGAAGCCAACCCGCGATAAAGCTGGTAATGGCTATGCAGTAATTCGATTCTTACCGGCTAAAGAAGGTGAAGATCTTCCTTGGGTACGTTATTGGGATCATGGATTTAAAGGTCCAACCGGTCTTTGGTATATCGAAAATAGCCGTACTTCACTTGGCGAAGATGATCCAGTTAGTGAATCAAATGGTTTACTATGGAACACTGGTCGTGATGAAGATAAAGCATTAGCTCGTGATCGTAAGCGTCGTCTACACTATGTAAGTAATGTAATGGTTATGTCAGATCCAGCCAATCCTCAAAACGAAGGTAAGATCTTTGTATACAAGTTTGGTAAAAAGATCTTTGATAAGATCATGGACGTAATGCAACCACAATTTGCAGATGAGCAACCAGTAAACCCATATGACTTCTGGGAAGGTGCTGACTTTAAGATTAAAATTCGTAAAGTTGAAGGTTGGGTAAACTATGATAAGTCAGAGTTTGCATCAGCAGCGCCACTTATGGGTGGAGAAGAAGATCAGTTAGAAGGTGTATATAACAAACTACATTCTTTGTCTGATTTCACTGATCCTAAGAACTATAAGTCATATGATGAACTTAAAGCTAAAATGAATAAGGTATTAGGTGTTGCAGCTGGACATGTATCTGTTGATACTAACTCAGTTATGGCATCGGCTCCAGCAGCTGCCCAACCAAGCGTTGGTACAACTACTGAATCTACACCTATGACATCTAGTAGCGAAGATGAAGAGGATACGTTATCCTACTTTGATAAGCTAGCTCAACAGGGCTAATAATAAAAAAGTAATAGTATAACTTTAAGAGGCTCTTCGGAGTCTCTTTTTTTGCCTGTTAACCGAACGCAAACTGAGTAGTATCGCTAATTCTATTTCTTGGCTGTGTATTGATTATAGTAGTTGTACTATTAGTCTTCTTACTATTATCAGCAACTGCCACTGTACTATTTGAACTACCAACGCTGCTTAGACTAGCTTGACCTTGTGCATTCTCAGCTGATGTAGTCTTAATCTGTTCGCCTTTCTCATTCATACCATCACCTTGAATCTTCATAGAATCAATTGATGAGTCACCAAAGTTTTGTACTTTATTAAAGCCTTTCATGAATGCTTCACCTGGAGTATCTCCACCAGGCCATGCAGCAGCTAAACCACTAACAGCACCGGCAGCCACAGCAAGTGGGAATGTAGCAATCTTCTTAAAGATCTTCAATAATTCAAAACCCATATTAGCTATCATTCCACCAAAACCGATATCAGCAATAGAATCTTTAATACTACCTATGAATCCTATAATAGTATCTGTTATAGACGTAAATAGATTACCTATCATATCAGAGAATGAGAAAGAATCGAGTTGTTCAGAGAAGTTCTCAAAGCCTAGTTTAGACGCAATCCAACTTATGCCATCTTTTAATAGATCAAGCGGCATACCAATTAAACCAGTAAGCAAACCAGATATACCACCAAACAAACCACCAATGATACCTTCAAGAAATCCTTTGTCTTTATACTTATCGAAACCAGATAATGCGCCTTTGAATGTATCAAATACACTCATAAGAACTGTAATTGGAAGGAATAGTCTACCAAGGACTCTACCAAACATGAATGCAGCTTTACCAACACTACGCATTATAGACATAACTCGTTTGATAACTCCCATTGCTGGCTTCATTATTTTACTACCACCACCTGAAGGCATCATTGATTTAAGAGGAGCTAATACAGCACCAATGCCTTTCATTGGTGCTAATACATAATTTTTAATAGACTTTACTATATTACCTATAGCTTTAAATGGTTTAGCAAGCGTACCTAATATTTTACCAAGCTTACCAAAGAAACCAAGCTTACCAAACTGACCAGTGACCTTTCTAAACGACTTAAGACCATTAAAACCAGCAGAAAACGCAGATTTCATATTCGTTGTAAATATCTTAACTGTAGCACTAATTGATTTACCAATGTTAGGATTAACAACAAACCCAGCTTTAAACGACTTAAAGAATCCACTTATAACATCAGCAACACGTTTAACAAATGGTATCTTATTAAGTAGTTTAAAAACTCCACCAAAGAGTGTTTTCCATAGACCTAGAACTGACTTGACTATTGGAACAACAGCTTTGAGTATGCTTTTACCTAATACTTTAACAATCGTAACAAATGACTGAGTAATGCCAACTACTAAACCTGCGGTAAGACCAAGTAATATAGTAGGAATAGACAAAAGACTAGCAAAAGCACCTTCAGTGACACTATCAATCTTACCAAGATCGGCCGTGTTATCAGCAATATCACCTAGAAGACCAAGTAACTTTTCAGCTTGTGTATTAGCTTCTTTACGTTCTTCAGCTTTAAGACCAGAATCACCATGAAGACTTTCTAATAGTTTATTAAACTCAGTATTCTGACGCGATGTTAGTTCATTGCCTTTATGTGCTAGTACCGACGATAATTTACTGGCAGATTCAATAGATTCAGCAGAAGCAGCGTCGGCTTCTTTAGCTTTAACCATAGTATTAATGATTTCATCTAACTTACTAATTTCTTCTTCTTTACCGTTATCTTTAGCCATGAGTATCTACCTTTATGATTTCTTAGCGTATGCTTGTCCAGCAAAGAACGCAGCAACTATACCAGCAACAGCAACAAAATACGTTGGTGCCATACTACCTAGAGTTGCTTGTGCTTCGCTTAGACCAGCTAAACTTGCGAGTACTACAGCAAAAGGATATAGTAACATACCAATAAGAGAGAACCAAGCCATTTTACGCTGGGCATCTCTCATAGCATCAGCATCTTCGAGTTCTTTACGTTTAAACTCTAAGTGCATCGCTTCTTCTGCTTTAGATACTTTGCCATCTCCATTAGTATCAGCTGGATGTATTACTGTTTTTGCCTCTGTCATCGTCTTTGTTCCTTTTTAATCCTATCGTTTTCTTCTTTAATCCACTCTTGTAGAAGAGCAACGTATATCTCCCTCTCCCACGGCAGCATATTATCTAGCTCTGTTAAGCTATATTGATGATGCTGCATCATCGTAAAGTTAGTCTTATAATGGTTGACTAAACTATCATGAGAGAGGCCTACATAAAAAAACTTTGTAAACCTTTCAACTCAGTCTTGTTATTCTCACCACATGATGTACAATCATATTCTATATCAGCTTTCAATGCTGGCATATTCTCAAAGAATCCTTGTATCATAGCGAACTGAGTAGAATTCATTGACTCAAGAAAGCTTCTAATCTTAGTAGGACCTTCATCTTTTGCCAGATATACGCCATCTCCATCAAATATGTTTTCAATACAAGCTTGTATGATTTTAAACGCAGTTTCTACTGTTTCTTCACCATCTGCTTGTATTGTAGATACATCATCAAATGATGGGTAACGCATAGTAAGTCCAACGTCTTCAGTAATCATAATGATGTTACTGGACTCTGGTACAGTGACGTTAATATCACTAAAGTCTATAGTGTATTCATTCATAGTATCGCATGATTCACATTTGACTTTAAGGTCAATAGATTCACCAACTGACTTAGATCTAAGTTCTAGGAATATATGTTCTACGTCAAATACAGCTAGCTTATTAACATTGATATCGTCAAATACACATGACTTAATGATATCCTTTGTTGCTCGTACAATTTGCTTCTGATCGCTTGTTTCCATTGCCATCATTAATATCTTTTCTTCTTTAACAAGATAAGGTCTATATGTTACTCTTTGTCCTGTTGAAGGTATCACAGTCTCAAACCGTGAGCTGGATAATACTGGTAAAGCCATTCTATTCTCTCCTAATTATATACTAAATTATATTAAATACCGAGTGTAGTACCAACAACAGATGCTGTCGACTTAATAGTATCTATTATGTCTTCTGGTACATAGTTTTCGTAACTCAAAGTCACTGTCATCTTTTGAACTGTATTTTCACTATTGTTGTCTAAATTAATTGCGCTTATAGTGACTGGGAATGCACCCTCAAGTCGTACACTATAAATCGGAATGTTTTGTTGATTTAGTTGTTGTATGATTACATCAGTAACGAAATCTTTCTTATATCCTGCTCTATACTTTTCAACGTCAAAGATACCTGTTGCCCATGCATCAAACATCTTCTTCATATAGTAGTCATTAGTCAGTATGAACGTCATACTAATATCTTCATTAATGACAGAGTACGGAACTTTAATCGCTTGACGTTCAGCTGTATAATCTATTGTAGTAATCTGTCTTCCAGGGAGACTAACTGACTCACACAGTATCGATATATCTCTTGGATCAGGCAATAGATTACCAGGCTTTCCGCCACTTACAGCGTTCTTAGCAATGTCACCAACTAAACTACCAATGTCTTTATTGAGTAGTGACTTAACACTATTAGCAGTAGGAGGTGTAAAGAAGATTTGAAAGCGGTTTTGCATAGCAACGCCACCTTTCTTCGATATAGTTGCTTTTAAGTCATCTATACTATTCATGATGCGTATTGTTTCCTTGAGTATCTCCAAACAGATTCAGACTTAACGCCTTTGAACTGCTCAGTCGGTAAGAATATAGCGATAGGCCAATCAGCCATAGGTACGCGTACGATTTCAGACTTAACATGATCCATTAGGTAATGCTTAAAACATGGAGCAAATTCTTTATATTTTTTAGCACCTACAATAGTTGCGTATCGTAGTTTCTGTAATCTTGTAGTATCGTTCATAGCTTTAGGTGCTAAGTCCATCATCGCATCTAAGAACCTAGCACGTACACCAGGTGATAAGTAATGCAAATTCAGTCCATAGAAACCACCCTTAGCTGGTTCAACCATAATCGTTAAAGGGAATCTATCGTAGTATGGTAGAGTTGCTTTATGCTTAGGATCGTAGAAGTACATCATCATATCGCCAACACGTGGCTTTGTTGTCTTTTCTAATGCTGTATCTTTAAGCAATGAACGTCGATTAGGATCAGCCAACTTCTTAACGTTGCGCTTAAACCAGTTTTGAGCATCCTTAGTCCTAGGTGTTACGCCAGCTCTAAATGCTTGTGATTGTAGTGTATCAAAGAGTGAGTTCATATAGTTATTTATAACTTCCTTTCAGTTGTTTACCCATTTATTTATAAGGCTTCTTCTTAGGCATCTTCTTAGGAGACTCGTTAATCATTTTAACACCGATATTTTTCAACGTATGTTCTGTCCATATCTGAAACTTCCAACCACGTGACTTAGCATACTCTTGTGCATAGGTCCATTTAGACGTATTCTTTATATAAGCGCTTACTTCGTTGAGATACTTCTTCGTCTTACGCTTAGGATTCTTAGGCGGGATAGTCTGTTTCTGTGGTTTGATTTCAACTAGGATGATGTCACCATTAGATTGCTCAATCATCATATCGATAAAGTATCTATGCCACTTACCATCAGTGTTACACTTATATGGAACAACAACCTCTTCACTATTCCATCGTACTATAGCAGGATTAGCATCAAACCAACGCATTGCGTTACGTTCCCATAGTGATCTGTATTTGACCTTAGTGTAATCCCCAGCGTACTTCTTTTTGTTCTTAACAGTGTACTTTCCAGAGTATGTAGACTTCCAAGCCATATAAATAGTTCTATAGTTGTTAACGTTATTAAGTATTTATATAGGAAAAACATACATGTCTATTCTAACATTCCCTGAAACACTCAGGTCAAGAGTTTCCGAAGATGGATTCCCTCACATATCCTTTTCAATGGCAAGAAAGGGAGTACCTGAATTCACTCAGATTCACTTGTTCATCCCAGTGGGTATAGGATCTAATGACGGAATGAACTACGGATCAGCCGAATTAGGAGTTGGTGGAGCTATTGCAAATGCTGCATCAGGTGGCGGTGATGTAGATAGCGCTGACTTTATATCGGCAATTACTAAGGCATTCAAATCTGGTGGTTCGTCTATAGCTGCAGCTGCTGAAATAAAGAGTGGATTAATAGTTAATCCTTATACAGCGACTACATTCGAAGGCGTTAACATAAGACAATTCGAGTTTGCATTCAAATTAGTACCTACATCAGCAGCAGAGTCAGTAACAGCTCATGATATAGAGAACGCGTTTAGGAAGTACATGTATCCAAAAGATCTTGGTGCAGGATCGTTAGAGTATCCACCTACGTTTCGTATCAAATTCATGGCTGGTGGACAAATCAATAAGTATATGCCTAGAATCATAGATACATACCTTACTGGAATGGCTGTTAACTATAATGCGACAGGTAATTCCTTTCATGCAAATGACGGTAAGCTAGGAGCTGCACCAGTAGAGATAGATCTTACGTTATCATTCCAAGAAGTACGTGCAATTACAAGAGATGATCTATATCCTACCTTGACATCAGGACTTGACTATATAGAAGGATATGAATCAGCCGGTCATGTTGTTGGCGATTCTCCAGATAGTCTTAATTCTAATAAAGAAACAAACGTATCTAATAGAGGACAGAATTAATGAGTTACTTTCGACAGTTTCCTAAGCTTCCATATGATTTCGATCGTAACGGTATTAAACAAAACGTAGTAGATATCTATAGAAGTGCAAGACCACTCAAAGCTTACCTTGATGATCTTAATGCGTATAGCTTCTATGAGATAAAGAATGGTGAACGACCTGATATAGTCTCACAACGCTTGTATGGTACTACGCAATACTATTGGACGTTCTTCGTTATTAATGATTTCCTACATGACGGACTTGCGTCTTGGCCAATGAGTCAAGAGAAGCTTCACACGTATATGGCACAAGAATTCGAAGGTGTAGTTATTACAACGAATCCTGAAGTAGATGAGACAGGAGATCCAGG
>Ga0209712_10000876_pt1 | contig 25909 bp, 21 predicted proteins | sample ArcOceMetagenome_FD_187443 | JGI IMG/M metagenome (GOLD analysis project Ga0209712, IMG submission 187443) | Marine eukaryotic phytoplankton communities from Arctic Ocean - Arctic Ocean - Greenland ARC118M Metagenome (SPAdes) (version 2) | ecosystem: Environmental > Aquatic > Marine > Oceanic...
TTTCTGGCGTCGTGGCGGTCAAACTCTGGGGATGCGTTCTTGGCGTTTACGCCTGTTAAGCACTACAGGAAAACCGTTAACACTGACTCAATGCATGTTGCGCTTGGTCATGGCTGTGCCTGCTTTTGTTTGTTTTTATATTGGTTATCTATGGATGTATATCGATAAAAAAGGCTTAACCTGGCACGACAAATACAGCGAAACACGTGTGATTCAAGAGCCTAAAAAATAATTAATTGTTTGAAACGCAACAAACATAACCCATAAAAAAACCAGCCTAAGCTGGTTTTTTTATGGGTGCCTATTTGTAACTATTGAAGCATTCAATAACAGGCTTAATTTTGCTGAATGGCCAGCATCAGACGCTGGATTTCTGTTCGGCTTTGAGGGTCTTGACCCACCACCGCAAGGGCTCGGCGGGCCGTTTGCAATGCTTGCTGTTGTTGGTCTTGCAACCAATATAAATAACTTAGACGCACATACACACTGGCATCACGCGATGAAATACGTTGAGCGCGCTCTAATAAAATTTGGCACGCGGCGAAGTCTTGATTCATAAAAGCACGATCAGCTTGTGTTAATAACGCAGCCAGTGCCGCGAGATCCGGGTAAGCATTCTCACCCGCCAGCTGAAAACCCAGCTTGTCATGATACCAGTTGGGCATTTGTGAAAATTGACTGCTGCTGAAGGTTTGATTGTATTGATAGTTGGGGGTGGCACAGCCACCTAGCAAGATTAATAACAGTCCAAAGACAGCAAACTTAATTTTGAAACATGCATTAAACATCATTGACCAAATACTCGGTTCCACCAACTTTTATTATTTTGTCCACAGCCTTCAACCATCAACGGTACTTTGCCACTAATAAACGGCCAAGACTGCACACCCTTACACGTTTTATCCAAACGCACGTTATTGTGCACATCTACCCAATGCATCTCAATGTTTTCTGTGGGTAAAGGGTATAAAGGTTTTAATGGTAAATCTTTAAATGTATTAGACCATATTCTTAACGCACCGCCCGCCCCTGTAATGGGCATGGGGTCATTATTGTCTTTGCCCACCCAAACAACCGCTAGTTTGTCGCCACTGAAACCCGCAAACCAGCTGTCACGTTGTTTATCACTGGTGCCTGTTTTACCGGCTAAATTTAATTGGCTAGAAAAGTTTTGATTAAGATGTTTTGCCGTACCAATTTTCACCGTTTGATTCATGGCTTTTTGCAACAAATAAATAGGCTCAGTTTTAATGCTTTGTTTTACTTTATAGCCATAACGACTTAATAGATCACCATTGGATGTTGTCACACCACGAATGGCTTTTAACGGCGTTTGAAAACCGGACGCGGCAATCGTTTGATACATTTGAGCCACATCAAATGGGCTCATTTCAAAAGCGCCCAATACAATCGATGGATAGGCAGGCAACTCACGTTTCACGCCTAAATCTTTTAATGTTTGCACCACATTACTCAAACCCACATTCATACCCAAACGCGCAGTGGCTTGGTTAAGAGACGTGGCCATGGCTTCATATAAAGGCACTGTGCCGTGAGATTTTTTATCGTAGTTTTGCGGCTGCCATAACTGACCATTGGCACCAGCCACTGAAATGGGGCTGTCATCAAGCGGGGTTATCAAAGTATGGCGATCACCCCGTAAGGCGGTTAAATACACAGCCGGTTTTGCTAACGAGCCGATAGAACGATGTGCATCAAGCGCACGGTTAAAACCAAAGTATCTTGGGTTACGGTCTCCCACTAACGCCTCCACCTCACCGCTTTCGGTACTGGCTACTACCATGGCTGACTGCAATGATTTTTTATCTAAGCCAAAACCGCTTTCAACTTGTTTCAAGCGTTTGGCAATGGCTTGCTCAGCGCTGCGTTGAATAATAGGGTCAAGGCTGGTGTAAATGCGCAGCCCTTCGCTGGTTAAATCATTTTCGGCGTAATCACTGCGTAGTTGCCTGCGCACAAGATCTAAAAATGCAGGGTATTCAATGCGCTGGTACTGACTGTATTGCACTACCCCTAAATCGCGCTTCGTCCACATTTTAAATTGGTAATCTGTAATCAGGCCTTGCCCTAACATGACCTCTAATACGACATCGCGCCTTGCCCGTGCGTTTTCTGGTTTGCGTTTAGGATTATAAACACTAGGGCCTTTTACCATGCCCACTAAAATAGCAATCTCTGGTGCGTTTAGGTTTTTAATATGTTTACCAAAATAAAACTGACTGGCCAAACCAAAACCATGAATGGCACGACGCCCAGATTGACCTAAATACACCTCATTTAGGTACGCCTCTAAAATTTCATTTTTGTCGTAGTGGAACTCAACCAGCAATGCCATTAACGCTTCAATGGCTTTACGCTTTAACGAGCGTTCACGGGTTAGGAAAAAGTTTTTAACTAATTGCTGGGTAAGGGTTGAACCCCCTTGCACCAAACCACCCTTTTGCATATTCACCATTAATGCTCGGGCAATGCCTTTTGGGCTAATGCCAAAATGGTTGTAAAAGTTCCTGTCCTCTACCGCCACTAATGTTTGCAGTAATAGATTCGGTGCGTCTTCTAGCTGAATTAAGTCGCGGTCTTCATTGTGTTTGGGGTAAATACCACCAATTAATAAAGGCTCTAAGCGTGCGATATCCACGGGCTGGCCATTGAGCCACAAACCTTGAATTTTTCCGCCGCCAAAACGAATATGTACTCGTGCGGCTATTTCGTCCCCATCAAATAATTGGGTGTAGCGCCTAAACACATCCATCTCGTTGCCATCAACCGTGTATTGCCCTGGGGTTAATACGTTAGGTACACGCTGATAGCCAATTTGCTCAAGCTCTTGAATTAAATACTTTGGTTTCAGTTCAAGCCCAGGGTAGAGCTCTAAAGGACGGGCAAATACTTTTGCAGGCAAAGCCCAGCGCTTGCCTTCAAATTTATCTCTGACTTTAGCATCAAGGTATGCCAGTAGGACCACTAAAATCACCGCTCCCACCACGGATAACTTAAATATCCAAGACAGGGCTTTTTTATGCTTTGGTTTTAGGGCTTTTTTCATGGCTCAAGTATACCTAACGCTGAACAAGCTATGAACCGACAATAGCCATAACTGTCTATTCCATATGAAATTATTCACTGGGGAAGAACCTTATTGCCTGATAAACTGCCGCTCACAACAAATAATATACTGAGTCATCATCACGAGCCGAGATTTAGTTTTCAGGCAAGGCAAAGATCTGTGAAAAAGCGGAGTTTAGGTCCCCTAAATGAGCATTTTGAACTTATCTTTAACGCAGTATGAAGACAAAAGATCAATCGTGAGAAGACTCACAAGCATTTAAGGTAGATGAAAATGGCTAAATATCATGTGTACGGCATTGGTAACGCCCTTGTGGACAAAGAATTTGAAGTAAGCGATGCATTTTTTGCCGCTAACAACATTGAAAAAGGCATGATGACACTGATAGAGGAAGATCAGTTACACACCATGTTAAGCACCCTTAAAAGCGAGTTTGGTGTTAAAAAACGCGCTGGCGGTGGCTCTGCGGCTAACACCATTTTTGCGGCTCAATACCTTGGCGCTAAAACCTTTTACAGCTGCAATGTGGCCAATGACGAAACTGGCGACTTTTATGTTAAAGATTTAACCAGCGCAGGCATTGATACCAACCTAGGCGCTGACCGTGAAGACGGCGTAACAGGCAAATGCTTGGTAATGATCACACCTGATGCTGAACGCACCATGAACACCTACTTAGGCATTACCGCTAACTTAAACGCTCAGCACATTAATGAAGCGGCATTAAAAGACAGCGAATACCTATACATTGAAGGCTACCTTGTAAGCAGTGACACCGCGCGTAATGCTGCCATTGAATGCAAAAGCCTAGCTCAAGCCAACGGCGTAAAAACCGCCATGACCTTCTCTGACCCTGCCATGGTTCAGTTCTTTAAAGACGGCCTTGTGGAAATGATCGGCGACGGCGTTGATCTATTATTCTGCAACGAAGAAGAAGCCCTAGGCATGGCCGACACGCAAGACTTTGAAGCGGCTAAAGCCAAACTGAAAACCATCGCTAAATCATTTGCTATTACTTTAGGCAGCAAAGGCGCGTTATTGTTTGATGGACAAAACGAAATTGAAATTGCTCCCCACGCTGTAACGGCGGTTGATAGTAATGGTGCTGGGGATAACTTTGCTGGCGCGTTCATGTACGCATTAACAGCGGGTCATAGCTGGGAAGAAGCCGGTAAGTTAGCAAGTAAAATCAGCTCTGAAGTGGTGAGTCGTTTTGGCCCACGCTTGGATAGCGAGCTGTATAATCAGTTTAAAGCTGATGTACTGTAGTTCTATGCTTGGGAATATCATCCCTAAGCAGTAAATCGCAGGCATAAAAAAACGGACATCATGTCCGTTTTTTTGTTTTACGTATTAAATAAACTGACGCTTATTTATTTTTAATCGCATCAATGCGATCTGCAATCGCCGCCAGCTCTGGGCGATTCTGACGAATTTCATCCGTGGTTAAACCATCAATTTCATGAGGGAATACTAACCATTCTGAGGACTCATGAATGAAAAAGTCCGGCACTCGATCAGTTTTGTTATTAGCTGGCTTGTAATACGGCGTCGCCACTTTAATGGTTGGCGTATTCTTTTTACAAGCGCGCTTAATATCAATGATGGTTTGATCGATGCTCAAACCACTGTCGTGCACATCATCAACGATCAATAAATTGTGCTCGCTTTCTAAGCGTTTAATTAAATACGTTAGGCCGTGTACTTTTACTTTTTTAGCGCGCTCACCAATGCCTGTATAGCTCGATGTACGAATGGCGATGTGATCCGACTCTACACCCAACACATGCAGTAATTCTTGCACTGCGATACCCACAGGGGCGCCACCGCGCCATACACCCACAATATAGTCAGGCTTAAATCCGCTTTCATGAATTTGCAAAGCCAACTTGAACGAGTCTTCTAGCAGCTCTTGCGCGCTGATATACACTTTTTCCATGGAATACCTACCACTTATCTAATATTCAATTTGTAAAAAGCCGCTTTAATAAAAGCGGCTTTTATTTTTGTTTAATGATTTTTTGAAACTGTTTTTCTGGAGCCAACCTGTCGATTGCTAGAGCTAAAAATAAATAACAACCAAGGTCTAATTACATTCAATCCCGTAACAAGCGAAGGCTAGAGAAGGCAAAAAATAGGCAAATTCCATGAGTGTATAAATTATACATGATTGGGATTTGCCTATTTTTTAACGCACTATAGTCGAGCGCAGTAGGGATTTAGCCGGCGCGGCGTAACATCCAGCCACCCCATGCCATACATAAGATGATAGGTATAAGATTAGCCAAAAACGGCCCAATGCCCACTAATAATCCAATAGGGCCCAATAAATCCACGGCAATTTTATACACTAGCCCCACCAAGATGCCGCTAAACAAGCGCTGCCCCATGGTCACGCTGCGCAGCGGACCAAAGATGAAGCTAATGCCCACTAACACCAGAGCCAGCGTGCTGAGCGGCTGCAGCAGTTTTTTCCAAAAGGCGAGTTTGAACTCCCCGCCCCCGAGACCTTGCTCATCTAGATATTGGCCATAACCATATAACGTAGAGATGGCCATATCAGACGGTTCTTGCGCCACAAATTTCAAACGCTCTGGGGTCAATTCGGTGGTAAAACTGGCTGTTGGTAGAGACTCTACCTTTGTGGATAAATCCGTCACATGGGTGATGGTCACGTCTTCCATGGTCCATTGCTCACGCTGATAAATGGCACGGCGAGCGTGGGTCATTTTTGTCAGTAGCTGCTCATCTGGGCTGAAGCGATACACACTCAAACCGTGCAACACGCCATTTGGCTCAATGGCGTTAAAGCGCATATAGGTATCGCCCTCTCTGTGCCAGTGACCTTTGCCGTCATTACTTTTGGCCACTTCACGGCCAAGGGCCACGGTACGGAAACTGGTGGTCATGCGCTCAAGGTCAGGCACGATGTATTCACCCATCACCAAACCCAACACCATCATAATGGCGGCGGCTTTTATAGTACTGAGCATAATGCGCGGCGTAGAAACACCAGCCGCACGGATGGCGGTTAACTCACTGTGCGTGGCCAAACCACCCAGCCCTGCCAAGCACCCAATTAAAGTAATCATCGGGATCATTTCATACATGCGGGTAGGGGCTGATGCGGTGACAAACCATAAAGCATCGGTGAAGGTGTAAGTGGCGCGAATGTTATCCAACTGGTTCAGCAGGGCAATGACCAAATCCAGCAGGGTTAGTACCACTAAAACCCCTAGAATGGCATTGAGTACGGAGCTTCTAATGTGAGCATCTATTTTACGCATGACTCACATCCTGTTCTGCATTCTTTAAACGACGGCGGCGCTGCCACTTTGCAGCCAACGTGGGCCAATACATCAGCAGCAAACCTAAACTAATAAAGATGGCGTGCAGCCACCACAGGCCGAGCCACTCTGGAGTATCCCCTTGTTCCATCCACTTACGGGAGGTGATCAAGGTGGTGTAATACACCATGTAAATCACAATGGCCGGTAGCATTTTACCGTAGCGACCTTGGCGTGGTTTCACATGGCTTAATGGGAAAGCCAATAAAACAATAATGGGCACCAGTAAAAATAGACCAATACGATAATGCAATCGCGCTTTATGGAAACGATGGTCACTCTCCATCAATGCCCATGTGCTAATGGCTTCATTGCGGGCTTTTTTCGCCACGCTGCTTTCTTCAGCAATTTTTACCGAGTATTTATCAAACTTAAGGGCTTGAACCTTATAGTCACCCGGTACACCGGTAAAACGGCGGCCATTGTTTAACTCTAAATAACGGCTGCCTGTTTCAGGGTTTACGTATTGCTGGCCGTTTTCTGCCACGATTAAAGTATTGCCGTCAGCAATAAACACTTGCTGCATTTGCTTGCGATCAGCACTTAAGTTTTCAGCGTAGGAAACCTTTTGGCCTTTATTACCAATGGCATTAAAGCGCCCTGGGGTAATAAACGAGAACTCACTTTCTTGCTGCTGCATTTGATAATACGTGTCTAATTTATCCGCGGCAGTGGGTGCCAGCCACAAACTTAAAAACCCAATCAGCAGCATCATAACGGCAACAGGGGCCATGGTGATTTTAAACACCTGCTTAGGGCCAAAACCCGTGGCGTGTAGAACTGTCATTTCGTTTTCACTGTGCATGCGGCCATACACCAATAAAATAGAAATATAGAAACCCAGAGGAAGGATCAGCTGTAAAAAACCGGGGCTGTTATAAACAATGGTGTAAAACACAGCTTCAGGGGGGATGATGCCCGCCACCGCTTTATTTAAATGCACCACCAAACGTGCGCTGACTACGATCAGCATTAAAATGCCGGTAATCACGAAGGTGGAGGTCAATAACTCTCTAAGAAAGTATCGCGTTAATATCAAAGTCTGTCCTTCGGTTTTTAATTACGTCCCATTAAGCCACGTAATCAAACAAATAAAGTGGTCACAAAAAACAAAGCAAGCCAGATACAACCTAGGCTTGTGGAAAAATCAGTATTTTCGAGTAGACTCACCATTATCCCTGAAAAAATCCTTCAGCACTATATGGCCAATCCTATTTAATTAATAAGAACTGCCGATAGCGCCACAAATAACAAACAGCCAAACCTAAAATGGCTAATGGAGCACAAATGGAATTTTTAACCTCTCAAGACAGTTTAGCCCAGTACCAAGGTGACGCCGTCATTGTGCCGCTTTTCAGCAAAGGTGGGCAATTAAGCGCCAGCGCTGAATTAGATAAATCATTAAATGGATTCATCAGTGAGCTTATCAAACAAAATGACTTTAAAGCCAAAGCCGGTGAATGCCTGCTGGTGCCACAAGCTTCAGGCCCTCGTTTAATTTTAGCTGGCCTTGGTGAAAACCAAGCGGTTAAAGCCAAAGATTTCATTAAAACCGTGCAAGCAGCCGCAAAAAGTCTAAAAGCCAGTGCAGCCAAACACGCACTTATCGACCTTCAAGGCCTAAATATCGACGCTCAAGAGGAAGGTTTTGCCTATCAACAGCTGGCTCAAGCCTTTCAAGATGCGCTTTACCACTTTGATGACTGCAAAAGCAAAAAAGCCGATGACGAAAAACCTGCCAGCATAACCACATTAAATGTGAATGCCCCTGCCAACATGCAAAGCCAATTAGCGTATGGCCAAGCTGTGGCAAAAGGCATGGCTTTAGCTAAAAAACTGGGCGATATGCCGGGCAATATGGCCACACCCTCTTACCTTGCAGATGAAGCCATTAAGCTTGCCACTCTAAGCGACAAACTAAGCACCAGTATTTTAGATGAAGATAAAATGGAAGAACTGGGCATGGGCTCGTTTTTATCCGTATCTAAAGGTTCTATTGAGCCGGGCAAAATGATTTGCATGGAATACAAAGGCGCAGACAAAAACGCTGAAAACCACGTATTAGTGGGCAAAGGCATCACCTTTGATACGGGCGGCATCAGCTTAAAACCAGGGGCCGGCATGGATGAAATGAAATATGACATGTGTGGCGCGGCATCTGTGCTGGGCACCATGTTGACCATTATCCAGCTTGAATTACCAATCAACTTTATTGGTATTGTAGCCGCCGCTGAAAACATGCCTGCAGGCCATGCCAGCAAGCCTGGTGACATTGTGACTGCCATGAATGGCACCACCATTGAAATTTTGAACACAGATGCTGAAGGTCGTTTAGTATTATGTGACGCATTAAGCTACGCCATTGATACTTATAAGCCAGCCAGTATTGTGGATATTGCCACCCTAACCGGCGCCTGCATGATGGCCCTTGGTGGGGTGAACTCTGGTGTATTTACGCAAGACGATGCATTAGCCGCTGAAATTCAAACCGCCAGTGATCAAAGTAAAGATGCTGTTTGGCGCCTGCCTTTGCAAGATGAATATCAAGAGTTAATCGACAGTAACTTTGCTGACATCGCCAACATTGGTGGCCGTTTAGCTGGTGCTACCACTGCTGCGTGTTTCTTGTCTCGCTTCACTGAAGGACAAAAATGGGCGCACTTGGATATCGCAGGCACAGCTTGGAACAGCGGTGGTAAAAACAAGGGTGCCACGGGTCGCCCGGTGCCTTTATTAGTTAACTACTTAGCTAATAAATAAAAATAATGGGCTGCTCGTGTGGCAGCCCTATATGTTTCATTAGTAAAAATAAGATTAAACATGGAAGAAACTAACTTTTTATTTTATTACCTTTTAACCTCTGCATTAATTACCTCTTTAATATTTTTCATACGTATTTATCAGCTCAGTCCATTAAAAATCGCTGAAAAAAGCAATGCAGTTATAGTAAGCAATCACCATCTTAACGGAATGCTTTCCGAACTAGGCATCAAAATTAAAGGTACTGGCCCTGTTATGCACATTCCTCCACCAGATTATGTTGCTGATGAATTACTATTACCCGAGGCAAATTTAGATATTTGGCTTAGCCCTGCTATACCAGGACTTGTATTAACGAACCCTCCCAGCTCGAGGGTTATTTTTCTAACAGCACTTAAGCCGTGCTCAATTTTCTTGTTCATATTACTCATGCCAGCGGCATTGATTGCTAAAGGTATATATTTTTAAATTCAGACAACTCTTCTCTCAGCGACCCTAATCCCTATAAAAAAGCGACTCATCTGAGTCGCTTTTTTCGTTTTGGCATTACGCAAATAATCTATGTGGCTTTCAGCGCTTCTAGTTTGTAATAAATGCCTTTGGCCACTGAGTTGGCATAGTCTTCTGTGTTTTCGTAATTCATTTCTACGGCGTATGTGGCTAAGTCTTTTACCATTTTATTCAACGTGGCCACTTCTTCGTGTGTACGGCCGCAACCATCACAATGGGTGCCGTCTTTGGTGCATGCTCCGGTACAAGGGCGATATTTCACAGGCTTACTCTTCTTTCATTAAAAAAGAATCATCATAAATCCCGTAGATAACGTCATATTGATCAAGGTCAGGACTAAGCCTGCAACCCATTCGTATTAATGGGTATACGCAGAAAGTTTGTGGGTAGACGGTAGCAGTGAAAATTATTATTTATCAGGCATGGGTTTAACACTGGGCTCTTCTGGCGGCACGGTAATCACAACACCACCTCGCTTACCATGAGGAGAAAAGTAAATACTGCACGCACTAATGGCCAATAAACTGGCCACAATGGCGGCCAGTACAAACGATCTATCAAACATAAATATCCTTAAACAACGATACCAATAAATAGGAATAATTTACGTAACTCTAAACTTACATTTTTATAACACAGTCATTTCATGATTCGGTATAAACCTCCTTTTTTACTCTTTATAAAAGCATTTACTGATGTTAATAATCAGGCGATATCTAATCCCTCACAAGGGTCTCCCATGCCCGGTTCTCTATTAATGATGCTGTCCATGTTATCTGATAACTCCGATAATCGATGGGCAATGGCTGTCATGCGTTTTAAATCCTCCATCAATACATTGGTGGCTTCTGTTTGCTGAATACTCACTTCTTTTAATTTTTGGCTGCTGCCCACCAGTGATTTAGTTTGTGTGTCTTGTAACTCAACCCCAGCTGCAATTTCATGAATGTGCGAAATGATTTCTTCAACGGCGCCAATAACTTGATTAAATTGCTCACTGGTTTCATTCACAATCACCGCACCCTTATCACTGTCTTGGATGCTGCGATTTAAAATAGTTCGAATCTCTTCTGCGGATTTATTACTGCGTTGCGAAAGCGTACGCACTTCATCTGCCACCACTGCAAACCCTCGGCCTTGCTCACCTGCACGAGCCGCTTCAATGGCTGCATTTAATGCTAATAAGTTTGTTTGATCCGCAATGCCTGTGATCAATTCTGTGGTACTGGAAATCGTATCATTATTGGCTTTGATGACTTCCATTGAATCAATCAAGCGCCTCATGCTCTCAATGCTGGCACCGGCCAAAGTTTGAGTGCGTTCCGATTCCGATAGAGTTTGTTTTACCAAGCGCTCTTCATCCGTAAACGATTCCAACATAACCCCTAAAAAGTCATCGGTTTCCCCTGCTGATTCAGAGAGCTTTTGAATATTGGATGATAAGGTTTCTGTTTCACGCTGCACGTTATCCTGCATGTTCATAAGCTCGTGAGACAGCTCAGAAAGAATGGCCACACTCTCATGGGAGACATCCACAATTTGACTTAAGACTTGGGCGTTTTGCTCGGCCTCTGCGGTTTTGGCTTCTGCATCTTGAGCCATTTTCTGCGCATGCTCTGTGGCCGCCGAGCGTAATTTATTGCCGTAGTATTGCACCACACCTGTGGCTAACATGGGCAACATAAAACCCGAGATAGTATCTTTAACAACAGCGTCTTCCGGCACTTTAAAATCCGGTAACTGAAAGCCCTTTATATCCGCCCATATCAAACAACCCACATACCCAGCCATGATCACGGCCCAAATGGTGGCTAACTTAGCGCTGGTAAATAAGTAAGCAAAACTGATGATGGCTAGCGGCCAGAAGATATGCACAGAATTAATGCCGCCTGTTTGAAACGACATATTGCAGGCATGTAGGGTGTAACCAAAGATTAAAACACTGGCACATATTTGCACTCGCACAGACATGCGAATCAAAATGCAGCTTACAAACATTAATATCAATAGTGAGACAGAGGTGAACATAAGCGGGGCGTAATCCATGCGCCACCACTTAATAACGCTATAAATGCTGACCAGTAAACCAAAGCCCGTTAGCAATATAATGGTGCGATACCACTCAATTTCATCAGGGCTTAATGCTGGATTTCTGGGTGTAAAAAAGTCTACATATGGCTTTGTTGGATTCACAGATTCACTACAATGACAAAGTCGTTCTTTTGAGTATAGCCATAGAACGCCAAAGTGCTTGTTAATGCCTAATGAATATATGAACAGGTTAGTAGGTGTGAATTTAAATTCTGTTTCGGCAGCGCTTGCCATCTGAGTGGCTTAGGCATGACTGTGACACAGCATTTGTGTGTTTGTGCATTGAGGGAAAAAGGCCGCCAATTAATATAAAAACAACACGCATAAAAAAACCTAAGTATGGCTACTTAGGTTTAATCAGTAAAACGGGCCATTTTGTAAAAACACAGAGCCAATTTGCTACTGTGTTTTTTATGGATTAGTAGTTTTTAATTTCAAACTGATCGTCAGATGGATCCGCTGTATAGCGACCTTCTACTTGATCCCATTCGTAATCATCGCCCATCATGACTTTAATGCGGTAATCAGATGTGGCTGCACTAGCGGCATCATAACCGGTTTCTGAACGGCGTCCCCACCAGTTAATGGTCACTTCTTCAGGGGCAGCAGATGCCATCGACATGAAGTAAAACTTACGGGCGTGAATGTGTTTATCCACAATGTCCGTTGCGCTTAAGTACCAAAAACGGTTGTTGATCAGCGCCACTTCTTTTTCAAGATCAGTGTTCTGATCGCCAATCCAAAAGTCAAAAATCCCCGACGTTTTATACCAAGTCACGGCAATGTCTTGATCTGAGATCATGTCGTTTATGTAAGTACGTACACGTTCACCGGTCCAGTCGCCATTTAAAAAGCTTTTACCATCTTGTGACCAGAATGGATCCAGTAGGTCGACTCGCCCCGGCATAATATCGCTTGAAACTGAGCCGTTATTAACAGCATCGTTAATTTGTTTTGCAACGAAGACAGCCAGTTGGTTACCCAATGAGTGACCTGCAAAACGAATATTGCCAGAGTTATTGCCCTCTAAAGCAGCCGTAATGTGGTCAAAGGCTAATTCACCAATAGACTGGGTTGGTGCTTGCACTGTGCTGTAGCTGCCGTCGTCTAAACGGTAACGCATGCCTTGATCACCCTGAGTGCTCCACATTTTTGCTTCTGCGTCTTTTACTTCATCTTCATCAGAAAACTGACCCCAATGATACACGCCTACGTTCCAACCTTTGTCTTTCCATGATTCGGCGGTGTTGGCGCTGACCTCATCAAAAAAGAAGTCTTCTTTGCTATAACCCTCTTCAGCCATACCGCTTTGCCAGCCGTGGAAGTAGATCACGGTAGGTTTGCCTGAGTCGTAGTAATCGGCGTCATTCAGGATCACGTTTCCGTCATGGTCAACGCCTTTGATTTGGGTTTCGGTGCCACTTGAATCGATATCGACCCAGTGCAAACCAAAGTCTAAGTATTCTTCGCCAGCAGCGTGTACTTGGCCTGAAACACAGAGGGCTAGACTCAATGCCAATGAACACAGTGGGGTTTTATTGATGATTGTTTTCAGTTGCATGATTGCCTCATTTTGGAGTTTTTATGATGAGTATGCTGAATCAACTTTCCTGCTTATGTTTAGCTTTGCCTCCTTGGTAAAGCCTCTGCCTTTTCGATGAAATAAGGCAGCGAACAAACTAACGCTTACTGGTATTAAAACCATGATAAAGCAGGTCAAAACAGGTCAAAAAGCCCTGCACCCCAATGAACATAGGGGATAGGAAAAAGGTAAGAATATAAAAAGGGGGAAAGAATTTAGCTTAAACGAGAGGGCTTGTATGGATTAATACAAGCCCCTGCACCATCAAATCAATCTAACATCTGCTTAATTTTATCCACAAACAGCTTGGATACATTGGCATAACCAAGAGGATTTAAGTGAATAAAATCGGCCCAGTATTTAGGGTCTTGAACAGCGGTACGAATGTCCAAATATTCGAACTTTGCCAGGGTTTTGCCTGTTTGTGCTTTATATAAAGTGGGTAGCAACATCATTTGCTCATACAGGGTATCGAGCATGCGTTGTATGAACAGGGCACGCTCAGGGTGAACCTGCGATTGCCCTTCGGCTAAGGTAGCCACATCTGGGTTTTGCGGCCAACCTAATGCATCTAGCGTTTCGTGCAAATTAGAGCCACTTTGAATGGTGTGCCCACCTAAATCATCCACATCAATACCAATGGCCTTTAACGGTTTTTGAATCATGTCTAGATTCATAAACTTTAATAACGCGCCGATTAGCCAGCCAATGTCTGAAAATTTAAATTCTGTTTTGGTACCGCTTGCCAGCTGTGTGGCATAGGCATAACTGTGACACAGGATTTGAGCATTGGGGGCAAATTCATCGCGGTACAATATGGCATTCAAATAATGCTCTACCACAAACACACCGGCCGCTTTTAATAAGTCCTCGTCGTAGGATTGTCGCCAATCCCCAGTGTATTCTTGCAATACCCCGTGACGCACAGCGTTAACTAAATCGTTGCCGCCAGCGCTTAACATGATCATATTACAATGTTTTTGCACGGTCTTATTTTGCAGAGCGGTATAAAGGGTTTGTGAGGGTACTTTTTTCTCCCACACACCGTGACGTTTATCCGGTTGTTGGGCGCTTAACTCATCGGCGTGGTCGCCACTGCGCTCTAACCTTAAAAAGATACCGTCTAGATTTTTATCTCGGCTTACGCAATCCATCACATTGGTATTGCTGTCCATGCCAAAGTTTTGCAAGCCAGTTAATTTACGCAAAAACAAACCTAATACATCGGTAATGCTTTTAACCGGAAAATCAAACCACGAATCCCCTTCACTGATGATCACAGGCTTGTCTTTCACCATGGGCCACCAAGAAGGCAAGTACTTTACGTTGAACTTGGTTCTGCAAACTTGTTTTTCAAACTTTTTAATATTGCGCTGATAAGGCACATTTAAATTGGCCACGGGACATCCATGAATAGGCAAGTGATTGATGGGCAAAAGGGTACAGCAAAATACACCCTTGTGAAAACACAAGGTTTATAAACACTAGGCGCGCAGCATCTATATCGCTCGCTTATCCTTAGGCATAAAAAAACCCAATCAAGTGATTGGGTTTTTCATATGAGGCTTAATACAAGGTTTTAGCCTCTTAAGCGGCGCACTCTAAACGAACGGCCTTTTAATTTGCCTTCACTGATTTTTTTCAATGCTAACTTGGCCGAGTCACGCTTAACCGCCACAAACGCCCAGTTATCAAACATGTTGATTTTGCCTACTTCGGATCCGCTGATGCCATCTTTACCGGTTAATGCACCTAGAATATCCCCAGGGCGCACTTTTTGTTTTTTGCCGCCATCAATTTGTAATGTCACCATGTCAGAGTAATACGGTGGTTTGTCCAATACGCTCTCATTTGGTAACGACTTATCTTCAAAGCTTTGGCCAAGGTATTCTTCTACTTGCGCTTTTTTATAGCTTTCTTTTTCTGTGTATAACGAGAACGCTAAACCATCGTTACCCGCGCGGCCTGTTCGACCAATTCTGTGCACGTGCACTTCTGAATCACGAGCCAGCTGCACGTTAATCACCGCGTCTAGGTTTTCAATATCCAAACCTCGGGCCGCTACATCTGTGGCCACCAAAACGCTGGCGCTTTTATTAGCGAACTTGACGATAGTTTGGTCACGATCACGTTGTTCTAAATCACCGTGCAATGCCACGGTGGAAAAACCATAGTTAGAAAGCTCATCGGCCAGCTCTTGTGTTTCACGCTTGGTATTACAAAACAGTACCGCGCTCTCTGGCTCGTACTTCATTAATAATAAACGCACGGCGTACAAACGGTCTTCGTTGCTGTCTACTTTGAAAAAATGCTGAGTGATGTTGCTGTGCTCTTCTTGGCTTTCGACTTTTACCAATAAAGGGTCCTGCATAATACGCGAAGCTATGTCTTGAATTTTTTCAGGGAAGGTGGCGCTAAACAAAAGGTTCTGACGGTCTTTAGGGCAGTCTTCTAAAATGGCATCTAAAGAGTCTTGAAAGCCCATTTCTAACATGCGGTCCGCTTCATCCAATACCAGGGTTTCCACTTGATCTAAAATCAGCGTTTGTTTACGCACATGTTCTTCAATGCGACCCGGCGTGCCCACAATAATATGCGCACCATGTTCTAACGAGCCTATTTGCGGGCCAAATGGCATGCCGCCACACAAGGTTAAAACTTTGATGTTGTGAATGGTGCGCGCCAGCTTACGAATCTCTTTTGCTACCTGATCGGCTAATTCACGGGTGGGGCAAATCACCAAAGATTGAATGGCAAATTTTTTCACATTCAGTTGATTCAAAATACCCAATGAAAATGCCGCGGTTTTACCTGAACCGGTTTTACCCTGAGCGATCACATCCTTACCCGCCAGCACAGACGGCAAGCTTTGCTGCTGGATAGGGGTCATCTCATGGTATTCCATGGACTTCAGGTTTTTTAATAAATCCGCTTTTAGATTAAGGCTAGAAAAAGCAAGTTGGCTCACGGGGTATTCCTGCATAAAAAGGTGGGGCCAATAAAAGACGGGCTTTTAGGCGTAATTTGGCAATTCTAGCACATTACCCTTCACGGCTCCCGACTATTACCGCCCACATGCCAGCCATAATGGTATAAATAAGCATTCCCACTAGCACCGTTATATGGTCTTCTAAGCCACACAGAAACATCAATAAAAATAATAAGAGGCTTTTCACGAGCCGAGTTTTTACTTTCAGACAAGGCAAAAGCAAGTGAGAAAACGGAGTCTAGTGGACTAGATGAGTATTTCGAACTTGCTTTTAACGCCGTATGGGAGTGAAAAATCAATCGTGCGAAGATCTCGATAAAGAACGGCCCGCATTATTATGAGCAGTAACTTAACCGCAGTGAAACACTACCCCGGCCATGGGGAAACCGTGCATTTTTTCCATGCTAACGGCTTTCCCGTTGGTGTGTATGAGCAGTTTTTGAATGAGCTGAGCCAAAGCTTTAACGTGCATGCCCTTGAGGGCCGTGCCACTTGGCCCCAAAGCACACCCCCAAAAAGCAGAGGCTGGCAGATATACGCGGACGACTTAATTGAGTTCATCGAAGACCTTGGTTACCCCATAATTGCCATTGGCCACAGCATGGGCGCCAGCAGCACCCTGTTAGCCGCCACCAAGCGCCCCGATTTATTTAAAGCCATTGTGTTGATTGAGCCTGCCATGGTGACCCGCCCATTGGGCACACTTGTGAAGTGTTTACCTAAATCATTAATGGAAAAAACCAAGCTGGTTAAAGGCACTTTGGGCAAACCCGATACCTGGGCCAATCAAGATGAATACCTTACCTATGTAAAAAAATTCAAAAACTATTCAGGGTTTGATGAAGGCACTTTTGAGCTTTTTAGTCAGCACGCCATTCGATTAAATGAAGACGGCCAATACCAGCTGGTATTTCCAAAAGAATGGGAAGCCCATAATTACACCCAGCCACCTTACTTAATGAAAGAGTTTGCCAAGCTTAGAAAAGATAAACTGAATATTCCCACTGTAGCCATTCGAGGAAAAAGTAATTTATTTTTTCCAAACAAACTTTGGAGCCAGTGGAAAAAGCACCAACCGGATGCCACGTTTATGGAGAACCTAGACCATGGGCATTTATTCCCACTGGAAAATCCAAAAGCCTGTTATGAATTAGTGATGGAAGGATTAGGGAAAACGCTTAAACATATGCGCGCGGCTTAGACACTCACATTTATGAGCTAATAACTGGCGACCTTGGGCATTTATTCCCACTGGAAAACTCAAAGGCCTGTTATGAATTGGTGATGGAAGGATTGGGGAAAACGCTTAAACATATGCGTGCGGCATAATTGCTTTGCATTTTATTGTAGGAGGACACTCGGCGTGCCCTCCTACATTAGTAGCTGTTACAATTTATCAGCTATGTCCTCTAGTTTTTCTTTGGCTTTTTCTTGCAGGGCTTCTTTTTGATTTTCTAAAAAGTCACTGCCCTGCTCAAGCAAACCTGCATCCTCTGCGCTTTCATGGGCATCATAGTAGGTGTCCATGTCAGTAAATGGGTTTTCATACAATGCATTGCCTTGACCGATATTAATGCCAAACCAAATACCGATGCTAAAACTGGCGACTACTGCTATTAATAATACTTTCATATTCTTTCCCTGATTCCCGCCAGTATTTTACAAAATAACAGGCAGTTTTTTAATTAGTTTAATTTCTGTGTCGCTAATATCACTTTGATAGGCCAGTATTTCAACCCCTTTATCAGCCGCTTCACGCAACAGTTGGCCGTAAAGCGTATCAATATGGTCCGCAGGACTCACTTGCTTAATGCCCGTATGATTCACACAGAAAAAGATCACCCCGCGATGCCCTTCTTCCACCATTAGCATTAATTCACGCAAATGTTTACTGGCACGATCACTCACACTATCCGGAAAATAACCACAGCCTTCTTCGCTGCTGCCATTTTCGTCCGGTTTTCCGTTGCTGGTTTTTTCCAGTAGCGTTGTATTTTTTACTTCTACGTAAATGTCTTTATCGCCACCTGACAATAAAATATCGATGCGACTTTTTTCACCACCGTAACGCACTTCGGTTTTTAGGGTTTGATAATCCTGCAGTTCTTTTACCACACCGTTTCCTATGGCTTCGGCCACTAAATAATTTGGCCTTGAGGTATTAATACACGCCACATGACCAGACGGTGTTTCGATTAATTCTAAACTGTGTGGGTATTTACGCTTTTCGTTTTTGCTGTCCCAATACCAAGCGTCGCCGCCTTCCACATAGCAGTTTTTCATGGAGCCAGTATTGGCGTTATGCACGGTCAGCACTTCGCCATTGGGTAAATCTAAATCCACCATGAAGCGCTTGTAGCGTTTGATCCATTTGCCTTTTAATAACGGGAATTCAAATTTCATTTTTTATCATCATTTTCTAAAAATTGTTTAATAAGCGACACCGCTTTTTCTAATACGGGCACATCGACTGTGTAAGCAAACCGCACAAAGTGGTGGCCTTCTTTGTGACCAAAATCGATGCCCGGTGTTATGGCCACACCGGTTTGCTCCAACAGACTTTGGCAAAAGGCCAAGCTGTCTTGATTGTATTCATGTTTAAGGCCACTGATGTCAGCATAAATATAAAATGCTCCCTGAGGCTGGGCAGGCACGTTAAACCCTAAATCCTGCAGCGCTGGCAGCAAAAAATTAAGGCGCTGAGAAAATCGTTCTCGCCTTGCGTCTAATTCTGTAATACATGTTTCATCAAACAATCCCAATGCCGCATATTGTGCCGGAGTACTGGGTGACAAAAATAGGTTTTGCGCCAGCTTATCTAACCCTGACAATGCCCATTTAGGTGCCACTAACCAACCCAAACGCCAGCCTGTCATGGCAAAGTATTTTGAGAAGCTGTTAACCACAAACACATTACCGGGTTTGCCTTCTTCGATACGGGCTTGGTCTAAACCCACACTGGTATGTGTCTCACACCCATAGGCAAGACCATGATAGATCTCATCCATAATAAAGATGCCGTTTTTATCACACACCGCTTGATAAAGCCGCTCTATTTGCTCTTGAGACATGACCGCCCCAGTGGGGTTGGCAGGGCTTGCCACCAAGGTGCCCACGGTTTTACCCAAGCCTTCGTCATTCGATTCACCGCTCCAGTGTTGCTCAACCAGTTCAGGGGTTAGATGAAAACCGTCTTTCGCTTGTGTAGGCACCAAAATGCCATCGGCATTGATGTTGGCTAAGAAGTGCCGATTACAGGGGTAACCAGGGTCCGTCAGCAATAGGTTTTCACCCACGTCCATTAATAAGGATGCAATGAGCTGCAATGCGCCACTGGCTCCTGGCGTAATGATGATTTGCTCGGGCGCCACGGTTTGCCCATAGCGTTGGGCATAAAAATCCGCCAGTTTGGCTTTTAGCTCAGGCAAGCCAGTGGCGGGAGTGTAACCTGTATGGCCGTCTTGTAATGCTTTAATACCAGCATCTATGGCCGCCTTTGGAGTAGGAAAATCCGGCTCTCCCACCTCTAAGTGGATCACAGGCTTGCCCGCTGATTCCATGGACTTGGCCTTGGCTAACAGGTCCATTACATGGAAAGGCTCGATATTTGATAGCCTTTTGGCCAGTTTCATAGGATATTCCGTAATCTTTTTGCTCATTTTCACTATTTTTTGAGCAAAGATCTGCATTTTTTGATATTAATGTGGATTAGGCAAAAGTTATCTGATAGTTTTTCGCCGCAAAATTTAAATAGCCCTCGCAGAATGGGGCTAATAATGGAATCAAGTCTGGGTTTTTTAACCAGCGAACGTGAGGCAGGATTTTATGCCAACAGCAGAACAGAACGCATTTGCCCTATCCAACTTCGAACCTTATAAAGAAACAAAAGGCGAAGAGTATATGGGCGCTCCCATGCAGGAGCACTTTAAAGAAATCCTTAACAACTGGAAACAGGAGTTAATGGAAGAAGCCGACCGCACCAAAGTACATATGCAAACCGATGCGGAAAACTACGCCGATCCAAATGATCGCGCTAGCCAAGAAGAGGAATTCAGTCTTGAGCTACGCACACGTGACCGTGAGCGTAAACTGATCAAGAAGATTGAGAAGACTCTAGAACTAATTGAAAACGATGACTACGGGTACTGTGACACCTGTGGCATCGAAATTGGTGTGCGTCGCTTAGAAGCACGTCCAACAGCCGATCAGTGCATCGACTGCAAAACCCTAGCTGAAATCAAAGAGAAGCAAATAGGCAGCTAGACCGCTTCTTGTTTCAACTTAGGCCTCCCATGGAAACATCGGAGGCCTTTTTTATGTACAGGATGTACGGTATGACGCGGCGCCATGGATGGCGAGGAGCGGCGCCATGGATGGCGAGGAGCGGCGTTGTGCAGAGCCTGAGGTTTCGATTCAAGCTTGTAGACGCAGTTTCTAGGGTTGTGACGATAACCAGCTGCCTCGATTCAGCAAATGAATGGCGGTTCGGATTTGTGCAGTACCACAAGCTTTACAAAGCATCACTTTCAGGCGAAATTTAAAAGACGGCGTAAACCCCTCCATGGGGCCTTGTTTCGCCATCCATGGCTCAGACACCTTTAAATTTCGCCTGGAAGTGATACTGGTGTCATTTTGCAGGTTGTCGTCAAAGTACATTCACATAAAATAGGCATCTGAACACAACCCTAAACCACCCTTACTAAATTAAAAGTTAACCAACACCATGACCTACATCGGCCGCTTCGCCCCAACTCCCACAGGCCCCTTACACATGGGCTCTTTAGTGGCGGCCCTTGCAAGCTACCTTGATGCCAAATCTCATCAAGGTAAATGGCTGCTGCGCATTGAAGACCTAGACCCACCCAGAGAAGACCCAGCCGCCAGCACACTCATCCCCCAACAATTAAGCGCACACGGCTTACACTGGGATGGTGACATTGAATTTCAAAGCAAGCACCGCCAGCGTTATGAAGCCGCGTTAGAGCAGTTAAAAACAAAGGGCCATTTATTCCCCTGTGCCTGTTCCCGTAAATCCTTAAGCGCCCACAACGGTTTACATCATGGAAAGTGTCCGACACCTAACCCTGATCAGGCCGCAGCCCAGCGCCTATTAATTGAAAACAAAACCGAAAGCTTTACTGATGAAGTGTTTGGCCATTATGAGCAGCCTTTATCAGATGTAGGCGACCAAATTTTAAAGCGCAAAGACGGCCTTTATGCCTATCAATTAGCTGTGGTGGTGGATGATTATTGCAGTGGCATCAACCATGTTGTGCGTGGGGTAGATTTATTAGACAACACCCCGAGACAGTTACACCTCATGGACTGTTTAGGTTATCCACAACCCTCTTATTTGCACCTGCCGCTTATTATCAACGATGACGGCCAAAAGCTCAGCAAACAAAACCAAGCTAAAGCCTTGGATTTAAACACCCCAATACAAAACCTATTATTTGCTTTGGACTTTCTTAAGCAGCCAATCCCCCACGAGCAAAATAGCCTTGAAGCCATACTAAAGATTGCCACCCAAAACTGGGATGCCAGCCTGATCAAAGCCAGCTTTGACGGGGTTATATAAAACCTGTTTTTAAGACCAATACTGCACACCTCTCACTCTGTCACAAATGGCCACCGATCCGGCCCAACAAAGCCCTTGCCCTAATTTGTTACCCCCAGTAACATCTGCCTCCTGAAATTTGGCCACATTAGGCACGCCAATGTACTCCCATAGACTGATCTTATTGTTCGTCTTTGCTGTCTTTCTATTCTCCCCTGCCATTATTGGTTGGTGGTTAGAACCTACAAGCGCTTGGTATAGCCCCTTTGCTATTTGGCTGATCCTCATTGGCCTATCCATTTGGCTAGAACGCTGGCAGGAGCACAATAATTCATGAGCTTTAGCCTATTAGGTCTTGTGGCCATTGTTCTGTCTTATCTGTTCTTTTTGTTTTTCACCGCCTATATGGTGGAAAAAAACTGGCTGCCGCAAAAGTGGGCACGCCATCCTGCTATCTATGTATTATCCCTTGGGGTCTACGCCAGTGCCTGGGCGTTTTATGGCAGCGTGGGCATGGCCCAGCAATACGGCTATGGCTACCTCACCTATTACCTTGGCATCAGTGGCGCGTTTGTATTGGCCGGTATGCTGCTTAAACCCATATTACGCATCACCAAAAACTACCAATTAACCTCTCTTGCCGATCTATTTGCATTTCGCTTTCGCTCACGTGCAGCGGGCACCTTTACTACGATCGTCATGCTGGTGGGCATACTGCCGCTAATTGCATTGCAAATTACCGCGGTCACTGACACCTTTCGCCTATTAAACGACGAATTCAGCCGCTTAGAGATTGCCTTTGGTTACTGCGCCATCATGACGGTATTTGCCATTTTATTTGGCGCACGCCATGTGAGCCCAAGGGAAAAACATGAAAGCCTAGTATTTGCCATTGCTCTTGAAAGCGTGATCAAACTGATAGCCATTACAGCATTAGGTTTAGTGGCTTTATACGGTGTGTTTGATGGCCCTGGACATTTAAATGATTGGCTGCAAGCCAACCATAGTCAACTGGCCAGCATGCAAGACCCAATTCAAGAAGGCCCATGGCGCATCCTGTTATTGGTGTTTTTTGCGGGCGCCATCACCATGCCCCACATGTTCCATATGGCATTTACCGAAAATAACTCAAGCCGCGCACTGGGCATTGCCAGCTGGGGCATGCCGCTGTTTCTATTGATTATGGCCGTCATGGTGCCGCCTATTTTATGGGCCGGTATCTATTTAGAGGTGAATACCCCTGCGCAATATTTTGCCATGGGCATTGGCATGAAACTGGATAGCCCACTACTGGCGGTTTTAGCATTTACCGGTGGCTTGGCGGCGGCGTCCGGCATCGTGATTGTCACCACCCTTTCTATGGCCGCCATGTGCTTGAATCACCTCGTGCTACCTGTGTTTCAACCCAGTACCAAAAAGGATATGTACGACTGGTTATTGTGGATTCGCCGCTGGTTAATTGCCGCAATCTTTTTAGCCAGCTTTATCTTCTATCGTTTTTTAGCCTTAGAAAAGGACATGGCCGAACTGGGCATCATTGCGTTTGTGGCCACCTTACAGTTTTTACCCGGTATTTTAGGCGTGCTGTATTGGCCGACTGCCAATCGCCAAGGGTTTGTGTCAGGTCTTGCTGCGGGTGTATTTATCTGGCTTTGGGCCATGGTATTACCATTATTAGACCTCTCGGTACTTACATGGCTCGATGCCTTCCTGCCGCCGACCAATCACCAAAACTGGTATCTGGCCGCCACCGGTTCTGTGGTATTAAACATAACAGCCTTTATTGTGGTGTCGTTAGTCACGCCCACTCGCCCGATTGAATCCAGCGCCGCCGAGGCATGCAGCATTGACACCTTAAGCGCGCCACAGCGAAAAGAGCTGGTATCTAAAAGCGCAAAAGAATTCATTCGCAGTTTGACTGAACCACTTGGCGAGTCCGCGGCAAAACGCGAAGTAACTCAAGCATTAAAAGATTTAAGCCTTTCAGAATACGAAGAGCGTCCTTATCAGCTACGACGCTTGCGCAGTAAAATCGAAGTGAACCTTTCAGGTTTAATGGGCCCATCTGTTGCCCATGGATTAGTGACTCAATGGCTGCCGTTTAAACACACGGACGAATTACAACCCAGTCACGATATTCACTTTATTGAAAAAGGCCTAGAAGCGTATCACTCACGCTTAACAGGTTTAGCCGCCGAGCTTGATAGCCTGCGCCGTTTCCATCGTCAAACCTTGGAGCGATTACCCATGGGGGCTTGCAGCCTTGGTGCCGACGGTGAAATTCTCATGTGGAATGACGCACTGACCGAACAGACCAGCATCATTGCTGACGATGTGGTGGGCAGCAAAGTCGGAAACTTAAAAGAACCATTGCGCAGTTTGTTACTGGACTTCATTGCCGACAACAATACTCACCTGCATAAAAAAACCATTGAAGTAAACGGCCGACCACGCTGGGTAAACTTGCACAAAGGCGCATTAGAAAACCCTGACAACAAAGGTTATGGCGGTTTGGTTATTTTGTTAGAAGACCAAACCGATACCCAGCTGTTAGAAGATGAATTGATCCACAGCGAACGCTTGGCATCGGTTGGCCGTTTGGCCGCTGGTGTGGCCCATGAAATTGGCAACCCAATTACTGGCATCGCCATGCTGGCGCAAGATATTAAATACGAAACAGACAACGAACATTTGTTAGAAATTGGCGAACAAATTTTAGAGCAAACCAAACGTGTCTCGCGCATTGTGCAAAGCTTGGTGAATTTTTCACACACAGGTAATCACAAACAGCATCAAGACCAAGGGCCTGTAAATATTTATCAATGTGCACAAGATGCCATTCAATTATTAATGTTAAGCGATAAAGAGCTGTGCATTGAATTTGAAAACCACTGCGGTCCTGATGCCATTGTGCTGGGTGACGAACAACGTTTACAGCAAGTGTTTGTAAACCTGTTAAGCAACGCCCGCGATGCAAGCCCTGATAATTCATGCATTAAAGTATTCGCCCACGCCGAAGAGCACAGTGTTTTGATTAAAGTTGTTGATCAAGGCACAGGGATTTCTCAAGATGAAATCGAACAAATATTCGAACCGTTTTTTACCACCAAAGAAGTGGGTAAAGGCACTGGCTTAGGATTATCTTTGGTGTATAGCATCATTGAAGAACATTACGGCCACATCAGTATTCAAAGCCCAGCTGACGAAGAGCTGAACAACGGCACCAGTGTCATCATTAATTTGCCTCGCTACATCAGCGATGAAGCAGAAGCAAGGAACTAACCATGGCTCATATTTTAATTGTCGAAGACGAAAAAGTAATTCGTAATGCCCTGCGCCGTTTATTAGAACGCCATGATTATCAAGTGGATGAAGCACCTACGTTAACCGACGCAAAAGAAAAAGATTTAGACAGCTATGACCTAGTCATCAGTGATTTGCGTTTGCCTGGTGGTCACGGCACAGAGTTAATTGAACAAGCTAAAGTGACTCCGGTTTTGATCATGACCAGTTATGCCAGCTTAAAAAGTGCAGTAGACGCCATGAAACTTGGCGCCGTGGATTACGTTGCAAAACCATTTGATCACGACGAAATGTTAATTGCCGTGCAGCGTATTTTAAAAGCCCGTAATTTAGAGCGCCAAAACAAAGCTCTTAAAAAAGACATTGCCAAAGATTACCCAACCACAGGCATCATTGGCAGCTGCGCACCGATGCAGGATTTATTTAAAAAAATCGGCAAGGTAAGCCCAACGGATGCTACGGTTTTAATTTTAGGTGAATCCGGTACCGGTAAAGAATTAGTAGCCCGTGCCATTCATGAGCAAAGCAATCGCTCAGACGCGCCTATGATCAGCGTTAACTGCGCCGCCATTCCTGAAACACTCATTGAATCTGAATTATTTGGTCACGAAAAAGGCGCGTTTACGGGCGCCACATCTGTACGCCAAGGTTTGGTAGAAGCGGCTGACGGCGGCACTTTATT
>Ga0209712_10000878_pt1 | contig 25899 bp, 24 predicted proteins | sample ArcOceMetagenome_FD_187443 | JGI IMG/M metagenome (GOLD analysis project Ga0209712, IMG submission 187443) | Marine eukaryotic phytoplankton communities from Arctic Ocean - Arctic Ocean - Greenland ARC118M Metagenome (SPAdes) (version 2) | ecosystem: Environmental > Aquatic > Marine > Oceanic...
GAGATGGATGAAATCAGACAATTTTGTGACAGTGCCATTGTGCTGCACAAAGGTGAATTAACGTTTTACAACGATCTCGAGCAAGGGATCGCACAATATCAGGCATTATAAGAATGACACAACAAGCCCAATTAAAATTGGAACAACAATTCAGCGCATTTAAAGCTTCAGTATCAGGTGAGCAATGGTCTGATGAGCTTTTTCTATTAAAAAAAGTTGAGGAACTGGAACCCGCAGATGTCGCGCTGGCCTTCAGGATAATGCAAAGGGTCAAAAATCTTAACCCCAGCGATGCAAATCAGAAAAAATTAGTAAACTTAAGAAAACGCGCGTTGCAAAATCTGCCAGAGTTAGCGACGTCATCCTCGACGGAGTCCAAAATTAGGATGAATCTGATTGGTAATGCTCACAGCTTAAGGGAGCAAATCGCCGCAGTGCTGGCTCATCCTCAAATGGCGAAGTTTAAGCGGCCCATTGCAATTTGTGTGCTGCTACCATTTATTCTTTTCACCTTTTATCAGGTGATATTAGCCAGCCCGCGATATGAAAGTCAGGCAAGGTTGATCGTAAAAGAGCCCAACGGCATGGCGACCTTAGATCCTGCTATGGCGATTATGTCTGGCTTTGGTGTGTCTTCAGGGAATACGGATACTGAGCTAGTGAAAGCCTTTATTTATTCTACCGATATGCTGACTTACATTGACCAAGAATTATCTATTTCAGAACACTTCAGTAGCACTGAATATGATTTTTTTAGCCGCTTATCTGCCCAAGCGAGCAATGAAGATAAATTGAGTTATTTTCAGGATAGGGTCTTGGTTGAAATAGACGATCAGTCACAAATTGTTAGCGTGTTCGTGCAAGCTTTTACGCCAGAATTTTCTCATATTGTTAGTCAAACAATCGTTGCACGTGCCGAATGGTTTATCAATGAAATTGGCCACACTTTAGCAAAGGAACAGTTGAAGTTTGTGCAACAGGAGCACGCGTTGGTCGAAAAGAGACTGAAAAGTGTCAAAACTGAGTTACTGTCTTTTCAAAGTCGTCATGATTTACTGGATCCACAAGCCGAAGGTATGGCATTACAACAAATTGCCTATCAACTCGAAGGGCAAATTGCAGTCAAACGAACTGAGCTTCGTACCCTTCGCAGTAGTATGAGTGAAAATGCACCTCAGGTACTTAACGTTGCAGCAGAGCTGCAAAGTATGACTCAGCAGCTCGAAAATGAACGTGGCCGCCTTACCGACCAATCTTCTAGTGAAGATATGCTTCCAGAAGAGGTAAACCTGAATGTGTCGCAAATTTTAGCAAAATTCAGTGACTATAAAATCAATTTAGAGTTAGCTCTGCAGGCCTATACATCTTCGCAAGTCTCGTTGGAAAAGTCTCGGATAGAAGCTTATCGCCAACTTAAGTATCTGGTTATCGTTGAATCACCTACTCAACCCCAGGAGGCTAAATATCCAGAGATTTTTTATAACATCAGTTTATTTTTAGCGATAACCTTGATGATATTTGGTATAGGTCGCATCGTCATAGCAATGGTTAAAGAGTTACGTTAATTAATTTTAGCTAACAGCATCAAATGGTTTAGTGTCTTTGTTACCAACACTTAATACATTTCGAATGTCTTGCGGTTAATTTCATAAAAGACTGACGAAATTTTCATGAAAATTGATATAAGGTTATGAAAACATGAGAAAAGGAATTGTGTTGGCAGGAGGATCGGGTACTCGCCTGCATCCCCTTACTCGAGTGGTCAGTAAGCAACTCATGCCAGTGTATGATAAACCGATGATTTATTATCCTATATCAACACTTATGTTGGCAGGTATCAAAGACATCCTGATCATATCGACCCCAGAAGAACTGCCACGCTTTGAATCTCTTTTAGGGAGCGGTGAAGCATGGGGCGTCAATTTTAGTTATGTTGAGCAACCTTCGCCAGATGGATTAGCCCAAGCATTTCTGTTGGGCGAGGAGTTTATTGGCAATGATCCCTGCGCACTGATACTAGGTGACAACCTCTATTACGGTCATGATCTGCAGGTGTCACTCAATCATGCCAGTGATAATGAATCCGGGGCTACTGTATTTGGCTATCACGTTACTGATCCGGAACGTTATGGCGTGGTAGAGTTCGATGATGACTGGAATGCCTTGTCCATCGAAGAAAAACCCACCATAGCTAAATCTCAATATGCGGTTACCGGATTGTACTTTTACGATAACCAGGTGGTTGAACTAGCCAAACAAGTCAAGCCGTCAATTCGCGGCGAACTAGAAATTACTGATATTAATAACTTATATCTTAAACAGGGTAACCTTAGAGTCGAACTCATGGGACGGGGGTCAGCATGGTTAGATACGGGAACAATCGATAGTTTGTTAGATGCATCAAATTTTATTGCGGCGATTGAGAAACGTCAGGGCTTAAAAATTTGTTGCCCTGAAGAAATTGCTTTTCGTAAGGGGTTTATTGATGCTGAACAACTTCAACGTTTAGCAAAGCCTTTGATCAAGAGTGGGTATGGTAAATACCTGTTTAAATTGCTTAGCGAAAAAGTGAAATAAAGTCCATGAAAGTAATAGAAACACAAATTCCAGATGTCAAAATTATTGAACCCAAAGTATTTGGGGATGAACGCGGCTTTTTTCTGGAAACCTTTCGCGATGACTGGTTTCGCAAATACTGTGCCGATGTGACCTTTGTGCAAGACAACCATAGTAAATCTAGCCAGGGCATTCTTCGCGGCCTACATTATCAGCTTGAGCATACCCAAGGTAAATTGGTCAGAGTAACGCAGGGGGAGGTGTTTGATGTAGCGGTGGATATGCGCGCCAGCTCCGCAACCTTTGGTCAAAGTGTTGGGGTGTTATTGTCGGCAGAAAACAATCGGCAAATGTGGGTGCCAGCGGGTTTTGCTCACGGTTTTTATGTCACCAGTACTAGCGCTGAATTTGTGTATAAATGCACAGATTATTACTACCCGCAATCAGAAGTATCACTCAGTTACAACGATCCCGCCTTAGGAATTGACTGGCCCTTAGTGAATGGCCAAGCGCCCTCTTTGTCAGCCAAAGATGCTGAGGGGTTAAGTTTTAGCCAGACACCTAAATTTTGAACCTTGTGGTAATCGGTAAAAGTGGCCAACTTGCCCATGAAATTATGTGCTTAGCAGGCGATGATAGTGTGCATTGCTTTGGCCGGGATGATATCAATATATTAGATGCAGTGAGCCTTGCCACTGTGCTCAATCGATTTCAACCAGCAGGTATCATCAATGCCTCGGCCTATACCGCAGTAGATAAAGCCGAAAGCGATCAAAAAAATGCCTATGCCTTAAACCAAACAGCGGTGGCTAATTTGGCGACTTACGCCAGAGAACAGCAAATCCACCTGGTACATGTTTCAACTGATTATGTTTTTGGTGGCGACAAGGGGTCGCCTTACCAAGTCGATGATAGTTATCATCCACAAGGAGTTTATGGTGCCAGTAAAGCGGCTGGTGAAAAAGCGTTGTTGGATATTTATCCCCAAGCCAGTTGTATTTTGCGTACCTCTTGGGTGTATTCAAGTCACGGCAATAATTTTGTTAAAACAATGCTGCGCCTAATGGCAGAAAAGCCACAATTAGGTGTGATTGACGATCAAATCGGTTCACCGACCTGGGCAAGAGACTTAGCCAAAGCCTGTATTTATGCCATAAAAAATCGGGTAAGTGGCGTGCATCACTGGACCGATAATGGAGTGGCCAGCTGGTATGACTTTGCGTTAGCAATCCAAAGCCTAGCATTAGATAAGGGCTTATTGACAAAAGCCATTCCTATCAAGCCTATCCCTAGCACCGCTTACCCCACACCAGCTAAGCGACCTCATTATAGCGTACTCGATAAAAGTACCCTGGCCAGTGAATTTAGCGGACTGGTACCTCAATATTGGCGTAAGGCCCTGAGCGACATGTTAGATGAACTAATTTAACGCGTTTTAAATACATTCAGAATATAGAATATAGAACATAGAATTTAGAAGATAAACATATGAAAAAAACATTATTAGTCACCGGTGGAGCCGGATTTATTGGCGCCAATTTTGTGCATTATTGGCTGCAAAAGAACACTCAGGATAAGGTGATAGTGCTTGACGCACTGACCTATGCTGGTAACAAGGCGAATTTAGACTCCGTTGCCGACCACGAGAATTTTGAATTCGTCCATGGCGATATCTGTGATACCCCATTGGTCGAAACATTACTAAACGAAAAAGGCATAGACACCATAGTGCATTTTGCGGCAGAGTCCCATGTAGACCGCTCGATTACCGGCCCCGATGCCTTTATCGAAACCAATATAATAGGTACCTATAGCCTATTAAAAGCGGCGAAAAAAATCTGGATCGATGTGCCCAAAGCTAGTGGCCAAGAACCAGTAGAACATCGGTTTCATCATGTATCTACGGATGAAGTGTACGGTACTCTTGCGGCAACAGATCCCGCTTTTACTGAAGAAACCGCTTACGCGCCTAATTCGCCGTATTCAGCAAGTAAAGCAGCAAGCGATCACTTAGTAAGGGCTTACCATCACACCTATGGCTTAGCAGTCACCACCAGTAACTGTTCAAATAATTATGGTCCTTATCATTTTCCCGAAAAACTGATCCCGCTGATCATCACAAATATTTTACAAAATGTACCGTTACCGGTATATGGTGATGGTCAGCAAATTCGTGATTGGTTGTATGTAGAAGACCACGCGAGGGGCATAGAGCTGGTGTTAAAAAAGGGCCGTATTGGCGAAAATTATAATATTGGTGGTGACAATGAGTGGGCCAACATCGATATAGTTAATGTGGTTTGTCAGCTTATGAACCAAGCCTTTCAAAATGATGACAAACTTGCTATTAAGTACTCAAAGGCAAGTAAAGCGATTGAGAGCAAGGCACAAGAATTAATCAATTATGTAACCGACAGGCCAGGCCATGATCGTCGCTATGCGATAGATGCAACCAAAACAAACAATGAATTAGCATACAAACCAGTAGAAAGTTTTGAAACAGGCATTGCAAAAACAGTAAACTGGTATTTAAATAATGATACTTGGTGGCAAGCCATTCTCGATGGTTCTTACCAAAATAGTAATTAGGGCCTGCGTATGAAGTGTTTTTCAACATGACAAAATGATGCTGTAGTAAGACGGCAGTGATGCAACTAGACTATTTATGGTTGACACGAGTGACAATTCACTTAATCAATGTTTATATTCTGAGAGACCTAGACTTGATAACGCTAATGCACTTTTTCAAGCTAAAAAATAATTAAAAAATAATTAAAAAATAATTAAAAAATAATTAAAAAATGAGTCGTATAATGAATAACATCGTATTGAGTAGCGGTATCATAGGTATTGATTGGTCACAGAGCATCAATCTACTGGTGAGAGCAAATAGCAACATTAGCCATTCTGACAATTTCATGTTGAAAACAAAAGGTGAATATGACGAACTGGTGCTTGAATCAAGTGATATAGATAGTATTGATAAAAAGCTTAAAAGCTTATTCAAACTTTATTTAAGTAAGCAGATAAAAGATCTTAAAAGTCCTGTGAATTTCCTTTCCGATCCGATATTTTTAAACAGTGGTGCTACCTGGCAAAAGCTCAATAGCGATAAAACCTTTGCTTTTTTCTTTTGTTCGCCAGAATATTATTTGGCAACAATGGAGGATGCTACTAGCGATGACGAAAATATTGATCAAAAAGAATGCCTTGATAACTGGCTAGAAGGCGCGAGAAAAATCTGGGGTTTTTACGTTTCTTATCCTGATTCTACTCTGCTGATTAATATAGAGGATGTAGCAAAAGATCCCTTGTCAAATGCTTCTAAGGTTTTTGAATTTGTAGGGTGTGAGCTTGACGACAACGACATCGACAACAATCAAGCGCCTAACAGCGTTAACACTGCAATGCCAAACCCGATAGAAAACCTGTCGTTACTGCTATTACAAAATATTAAGCTGGAAACGATAAAAGCATCCAGTGAGCTCAATGAACTCTATGAAAATCTCGCACTGACCTCGATACTGGCTGATAACGCGTTAACTTATCAGGCGAGCGAGAGAGCAAATATTCGCCTATCCGAGTGCCAAAACTTAATTGCTATGATAAGCACGCGCCAGGTGCAACTAGAAACTGAGTCAGCGTTACTTGCCGCCTCTAATTCTGAACTTATAGGTGATAACGCAAAGCTTAAAGCAGAATTTACTTCGCGCACATCGGCACTCGAATTAAGTCTTTCCGAGCTCACAGCCGAAAACAAGTTGGCATTACTGCAAATAAATCAGTTGCAGGAAGAGTTAGAAACGACTTTCTTGAATGCCAGTGAACTTAAGAGCGAATTGGCTGTGGGTAAATCGACACTTGAAACCCATCTTGCAGAACTCACGGCCGAAAACGAGTTGGCATTACTGCAAATAAATCAGTTGCAGGAGGAATTGGAACACTATTATATTCAATATCAAAAAATGACTTACTCGCCTAATACAGAGATTAGCTATGTTACTGATTTGAACAGAGTCAAAGTTAGCCTGTCGCTGATGAATATGAAGTGAGACACAAGTGCAGTTTTATAAGGGCATTCAAAGTATCAAATGCGCTTGCCCTGTTGGTTGAATATAATGGCTAAAAGTGAGCCCTTGATTTGAAACCTAGTGTTACACAGCTTGTAGTATTAGATCCTGGCCTGCGAGAGCAGGGTGGCCACCACCCAGCATTTATACTGGCATTGTTAGCTACTGATTGTTTTTCCGGTGATAATTCAAAGTTGCGAGTCTTTGCCAATGCAGAATTTACCCCCGGTGAAGTATTTAAAGGTTCGACTAACAACGTAGAATATGAAGCATTTTTTAAAACCGATTTTTATGGTTGTTTTTATGAAAGTACCCGCCATCCCGAGTTGCCAAATTTCATTCGTCGCTTAACTGCAGAATACCTTGCGGCAATGCAGCAGGTGGTTGAGGGGGATTGCCAGACCGGGACTATAAAGGCTGGTTCAAGTATTTTGTTCTGCCATGCGCTGGGGTGGGAACATGCTACAGCACTGGCAAATGCGCTTTTTCTTTTCAAAAAGCAAACAGGTTTAACATTACGCATCGTTATTATTTTGATGTTTAGCCCTTACCGGAAAACTGCCAATGAAGATTATGACAGTCAATTATATTTACGTTATAGAATGGCGTTTAAAGGCCTTGCAGCATATGACGGGGTCTCATTTTTTGCTTGTGATCATGAAACATCAAAAGCTTATGAGTATATATTAGCCAGGCAAATCGACGTTATTCCATGCCCATTTGTTGGGCCCAGACCCCCCCCCAATAATCGCGCCAAAAAAATTAAAAAAATTATACTTTATATGGGTGATAGCAAAGCCACTAAAGGCTTTTTAGCCTTGCCAAATTTACTCAAAAACATTGTCAAACAAGAGCAAAAAGAGGGCCTGAGTTACATTATCCAATATACGCTTACCAATAAGAGTGAAGCGTTTCTGGCAGTAGATAAAAAACTAAAAATATTTGCTGACTTGCACCCTAACGTTGCTGTTTTTGATGAGTTTTGGTCTGAAAAACAACTGCATACAACACTTGCGGCAGCTGATGCACTGGTATTTAATTATGATAACAGTGTTTACATGTATCAAAGTTCAGGCGTGTTATGGCTTGCTGCGTATTACAACCTGGAAATGATTTTTCTAAGCAATAACTGGTTAACCAGAGAAGCGGCAAGACTAAAAAGTGAATACACCTTATGCGAGCCCAAAAAAATTATCGAATGTCTAAACGAATTGAGTCATGGGGATATAAATAGACAAACAGATTATGCTAAAATTCGTCCGCTAAGTGAGGCAGATTACCACGCTAAGCTGTTTGGTGATTTTGGAAAGTGGTTAAGTTCTATAGTTAGGTCATAATTAATATAGAATTTTACTCAGGATATATAGTAGCTACAAAACGGAGTCACAGTGACAGGATATAAACTAGACAATCTTACAGTGCTAACAGAAAATAATGCCATCGGTAAAGTTGTCACTGCAGGTTTTTGGGAAAGCGATGTTATCGCTGCGTTGTTGGCTGGTGAACCGCAAAAATTGATTATGTTTGAGCCAGATAACGCGCTTTATGCAGCGGCATCTGCACAGTATGCAGATGAATCAAACGTAGAAGTGCGCAATGCCACCCTGTCAGACAAAACCGGCGAAGCCGACTACTTTGTGTTTACACCCAATCGATTTAGCTCCTTATTTAAGCCCAAACAACTGCTAAAAATATATAGAAAAAATAGCAACGATAATGTTATTAGTATCAATGTAAGCACTGTTCAGAGTGTTTGCGAGCAAGAGAAAATCCTGCCCTCTGCTGGGAATATACTGTTATTAGGCGTTAACTGCCCCTCTACAATACTCAGCGATGCTGTACAGACAGATCATTTAAGCTACTTTGATGTGATTGTTGTGCGCCAGCCAAAACAGGGGTTGTACGAAACTGAGCAGCAACAACAAGAAACATTGAGTTCTGTGTTGCAAGAGTCTCAATTTACTTGTGCCCAAGAAATAGCCGGTGATGTTATGTACACGCAATTTGTGTATGTAAGGGATCATCAGCGCGAAAAAATAAACACTTTACAAGCTAAGGTGACACAAGCTGAAACTCAAAACGCAACAATTGCGAAACAGCTTACGGAAGCCGAGTCGCGTTCATCGCAGTTTGAATCTAGCGCAACTGAACTGAATACTCATTATTCAAAACTCAAAGTACAGTGTGAAGAGCTAACAGAGAATGTTTCGGCACTTGAAATTAAAGGCACTGAACTCGCCACACAAAATACCCAACTCGATAATGCGCTTATACAGGCAAAAGCCCAAGGCGAAAAACTCAGCACCGATAGGGCACAGAAACTGACAGAGAATGAACAGCTAGCCGCTCAAATTACAGCGTTGCACACTAAACAAAACGAACTGGCAGAAAGTCTAAAAAATAAAGATATTCAAGTAGAAAAAGTTAATGCAGAAGTAGTGAAACTAAAAAATGATTTGGAAATTTCATCTAAGGATAAGGTGCAACTGTTAGCCAATTCAGAAAGACTTAACAACGATTTACTAGATACCAGGCAGAAACTTGAAAACGAACTCACACAGGGTACTTTGAAGAAGCAGCAGTTAGTTACGTTGGCAGGACATGTGCGAGAATTAGAGTCGGAGCGAGTAAGCTTGATAGAAAAGCAGCAAGCTATAGATTTAGAAATGGCAAAAGTTGAGGCACAGATAGAGCTCATTAAGGATGTGGTAATTCGTGAAAAAGCGTTCTAAGAAATCAAAACACGTTGCTAACCAACCTGACTCGACAACACAGGAGCAGGACGAATTAGTAAAAAGCATGGAAGTTCCACTATTTAGTGGACAGAGTGTGTTACAAAACGAGGATTATTATCAAATTACTGATGCTGATAAAGCTAGCACTAAGGCGATATTAGATTCAATAAATGCAGCCGATCTTTCTACAATAAAAGAAAGTTGGTACTTTGGAGAATGGGACAAACTTGCGGCTGTGGATATTGAAAGGCTACATTCACACCCGGAGGTAGCTAAACTGGCAGCATTAAAAGCAGCTGGTTTTCAACAATTAGGTGATATGGATAATTGTCGAAAGTACGCGCAAATAGCAAAGCGACTCGGTTGTGATAATATATTATTGGCTCGCTTGTTGATCTCAGGGGTGCATAATTCTCTAGGAAGGATAGCTGCGTTACATAACAAAAAAGACAAAGTAGCTTACCATTTTGGCCAAGCCGTAAATGTTGGTGCTTTCACAGATAACAGGTTAGCAAAGCAGTCGCGGACTATAAGAGAGCTTGCAAAGATTGGGCTGATGGACCAAGTCATAGAAGTGATAGACGATGTTTCAAAAGACAAGATTGAAGAAGAAGTTACGACACAAGCAAAATTGACATTCCTTCAACATGAATTGTCGCGTTTGAAAAAAAACCTGAACACAAACTCTATTGTTGCAACGCCAGGACACTCTAAGCAAAACGATTGTATTGATTTGCCGCAACTACTCCTGAAAAAACAAAAAGTAACCATCCTTGTCGCTGGGATGCGCCATTCGGGATCAACAGCACTGTTCAATATAATTCGGCTCGCTTTTGAGCTAAATCAAATACATTTTGTTGCTGGCTATTCTGAGAAAATCGTAGTTGATGAACTTGATTTTAACCAAACACAAGTAGCGTTATTAAAAACACATGAACTGCGTGATGATATTTTACAACGAGCAACGTTTATTTTTACTACCAAAAGGGATTTGAGAGATACGGTCGCCTCCGCGGTACGCAGAAAGTTCCCAACACTGGAAAAAGTGGGTGGAGCCACTGAATATGCCAAATATAATCGCTCTATTTATGAACAATGGAGTAATAAGAGTAACTTTGAATTTTGTTACGAAGAATTTATCAAACAGCCTTTATCCGTCATTCAAAAAGTACTCAGTGTAATTGGACTGCATAAGGTCGACAATGTCAGTATTCACAATCAACTTATGAATTTGCCGACTGACCAATATTCAAAAACATTATTAAGTCCCATCCATATCACGGATCCTGCGCGGGAACGAAATTATTTAGATACATTAACTGATAAAAATATTCAGATTATTGACAATCAACATGGTGGGTGGCTGCAGCAAAATGGTTATTTGCAAGATGCAGGGTCTAAAAGCAATTAATGATTGAAATACTAAAAAATAGGCACAAAGGGCAACGTGTGGTGCTTGTTTGCAATGGCCCCTCATTAAATACAATGGATTTATCTTTTTTAAAAAACGAAATCTGCATTGGTTTAAACAAGATTTATCTCGGTTTCACTAGATTTAAATTTTATCCTAAATATTACGTGGCTGTTAATCAAAACGTGTTGGAACAATCAGCCTCCGAAATTAATGCGTTAACGAGCGTGAAATTCTTGAGTGCCCGCTGCCCGAAATTATTTAAAGCAAACGCATTGACACACATTATCAATACCCACAAACCAACAGAAAATTTTTATTGTGATATTACCCAAGGTATGGAGGAAGGCTATACCGTCACCTACGCTGCCTTGCAAATTGCTTTTTATCTCGGCTTTAAAGAGGTAATTATTATCGGCATGGATCATCGCTTTGATTATTCTGGAAACCCCAATGAATCAAAATTTCTTGCTGGTAAGGATGTTAATCATTTTTCTTCTTCCTATTTTTCAAATCAAAAGTGGGATAACCCAGATCTTGTGAATTCAGAGAAATACTACGCAATAGCAAAGACTAAATACGAAAATACAGGGCGGCAGATTATTGATGCAACTTTAAATGGTGCTTGTACTGTTTTTGATAAACGGGATTACAGGAGTATATTCAAGTTATGATCAAAGTATTCTCAAACGAAAAAAGCGAGTTGGGTGAAGCGCCTTTGTGGCACCCGGCTAGAGAGTCCTTGTTTTGGTTGGATATTCTTAAGCAAACCCTTTATGAAAAAGCGTTTGATTCCATAGAGGCTGATTTTGATAACAGCTGGCAGTTACCCGAAATAAGCTCAGCACTGGCTTTAGATGGCGAAAGCAATAATTCAATACTGATGGTAACCAATATGTGTTTTGGTCGATTAGACCTGAATACCGGCGGGTTTTGTTCGCTAATCGCCTTGCCAATAGATGCTCATCTGAGGGCTAATGACGGTGGCGTCGCCCCTAATGGCGAGTTTTGGTTTGGCACCATGGAGAAAAAACCGACGGGTAATAATGGGAATATCTATTCACTTTCTCCCTCAGGGAAATTAACCCACCAGTTGGCAAAAATTGGCATTCCAAATACTTTCTGTTGGTCTGCTGCCGAAAAACAATTTTACCTTAGTGATTCGTTACGCCAGAAAATGTACTCTTTTGACATGAGTGATAACGAAGTTTTGCTTAATTCGGAAAAAGAAATATTTGTAGACTTGTCTCGAGGTGACAGTACACCTGATGGCGGTGCTATGGATATTCATGAAAATTTATGGAATGCACACTGGGATGGCTTCAAAATTCAATGTTATGCAGCTAATAAAAAGGAGCTGGATAGACTAAATATACCTGTACCAAAAGTAACCAGTTGTTGTTTTGGTGGCCCTGATCTAAGGCATCTTTTTATCACCACTGCACGAGAAGGAATGAGCGCTATTGAATTGCAAGAATACCCCTTATCGGGTCATGTATTTGTGTTGGAATTACCTGTGATAGGTCAGAAAACCCCTGCTTTTTTTATGGATCCAGATATAAGTATGGTGAACAAATGATGCTTGCAAGTTTGGTTATTCGTACCTATAACGAAGAAAAACACCTCGACGAATTACTTACCCAAGTACACCAGCAAAAGTGCGCATTAGTTGATCTTGAAGTTGTTATTGTAGACTCGGGCTCAACGGATAAAACACTTGAAATAGCCAACAGACATGGTTGTAGAATTACCCACATAAAAAAATCAGATTTCACCTTTGGACGTTCTTTAAATATAGGGTGTGAGTTTGCCAAGGGAGAATTGCTGGTATTTGTCAGTGGCCATTGTATTCCCACCAATGCAGACTGGTTGGATGAATTGTGCAGGCCCCTAGTGGAGCGACAGGTAGCCTATAGTTATGGGCGACAAATAGGCCGTGACACCACAAAATACTCAGAAAACAGGCATTTCGACAAGTGGTTCCCCGTTTATTCCAAAATTCCTCAGGAAGGTTTTTTTTGCAACAATGCTAATGCTGCAGTCACCCGTGAAGCGTGGCAAAAATTCAAGTACAATGAAGAGCTTACTGGCCTTGAAGATATGTACCTGGCTAAATTGTTAGTTGAGACGGGAGAAAAGGTCGGTTATGTGTCAACTGCATCGGTGTACCATATTCACAACGAAAGCTGGAAACAGGTACGTACCCGTTATGAACGCGAAGCTTATGCGTTGCAAAAAATCATGCCAGAAGTGCATTTTTCATTAACAGATTTTTTACGTTTTTTGTTGTCTGGGGTTATGTCTGATTGTGCAACTGCGCTGCGTGATAAAATGTTTTTAACAAAGTTTATGGAAATAGTATTGTTCCGATACAATCATTATTGGGGTACCTACAAAGGTAATCACGAAATGAGAAAGTTGTCTGCACAAAAAAAACACCATTATTTTTACCCTAAAGATGTAGAGAAAGAGTTTTATAATGACTAAAAAAATTGTTGCATTATTGCCAATGAAGGCAAACAGTGAACGAGTAAAAGGGAAGAACTTTCGCGATTTAGCAGGTAAACCCTTATTCAAATGGATACTCGATTCGCTACTAGCAGTAGATGAAATCGACTGTGTTGTAATAAATACCGATGCTAGACATATTCTCACAGAGAATGGGTTAGTTGAATCAGATCGAGTGATTATTAGAGATAGAAAACCTGAGCTTTGTGGTGATATGGTGAGTATGAACTTAATCCTCGCTGATGACATAGCCGCAGTGGACGCCGATACATATATCATGACTCATACCACTAACCCGCTTATTACCGCTGACACTATTCAAGCGGGCCTGAGTAAGTTAGAGCAGCATCCTGAAAATGATTCGCTGTTTTCGGTTAACAAAATTCAAACCCGTTTTTATCGAGGCGATGGTACAGCCGTTAATCATGACCCCGATAATTTGCTTCGTACACAAGATTTAGAGCCTTGGTATGAGGAGAACTCATGCTTGTTTTATTTTACCAAGCAGTCGTTTTTGAACACTAATGCGCGTATCGGTAAAAAACCGCTTATGATGGTGACACCGCCCCTGGAATCGCTTGATATAGATGAACCACACGATTGGGAAATGGTTGCAGCACTGGCCAGTTACCCGCATCAATAGTCAAAGGAAATCCCCATGAAAGTTTTAGTTACGTGCCCGCCAATGCTGGGCATGTTCAGTGAATTTATAGAGCCAGCAAAAGCGCTTGGTATTGAGCTTGTTGCAGCCAAAACTACCCAGGTGTTAAGTGTTGAAGAATTAATAGAGTTAGTGCCGCTTTATGATGGTTGGATCATTGGTGATGATCCTGCCACTAAACAGGTTTTTGAAGCGGGCTTAACGGGCAAACTAAAGGCCGCGGTAAAGTGGGGCATAGGTGTCGACAATGTCGATTTTGCTGCATGTAAAGAATTAAATATCCCTATTATTAATACACCTAATATGTTTGGTGGTGAAGTGGCGGATGTCGCATTAGCCTTTCTTTTAGGTTTAGCCCGAGAAACATATTTTATTGATCGTGAAATTCGTAATAACTGTGGCTGGCCAAAACCTGCGGGAATGAGTGTGGCGGGCAAAACAGTGGGTGTAGTGGGTTTTGGAGATATTGGCAAAAGCACAGTAAAACGCTTAAGTGGCTTTGATGTCAATGTAACCGTATATGATCCTGGAGTAGAGGGGGAACAGGGATTCAGTTTTGTGCAAAGAAAATCATTCCCAGATGGTTTAGAGGAATTAGACTTTCTTATTTTTACCTGTGCATTAAATAAGCACAATTTTCATATGTTAAATGCTGATACATTGTCAAAGTTGAAGCCAGGGGCAAAAGTCATCAATGTTGCACGTGGCCCACTAATTGATGAGCAAGCATTAATTGCCGCACTACAATCTGGCCACATATCTGCGGCAGCACTAGACGTATTCGAAGAAGAACCTTTAGCAGCCGATTCTCCGCTTAGGGTAATGCCCCAATGTATTTTTGGATCGCACAATGGATCCAACACAAAAGAAGGTGTTAGGCGTGCCACAATCGAAGCTATGACAAAAATCGTAGGTTTTCTTCATGACAAATAATGAAAAACCCTGGGCCTTGATAACCGGGGCAAACGGTGGCATTGGTAAAGCGCTGGTTGCCGAGTTTATAGATTGTGGATATCGGGTTATTGCGACAGATATATCTACCCGCACCGAAATCGCCCATGAAAATGTAATTTTTTTACAAATAGATTTACAACAGTTTGTTTTAAGTGAAAAATATGCAAAACAGTTCGCCCAAAATGTAACAGAGATAACCAGTAATGTTGGTATTACCGCGCTGGTTAATAACGCCGCAGTGCAAATTTTAGATCGTTGCGAAAACCTTTCGAGAGAACAATGGCAGAATAGCTTTAATGTTAATTTGTCTGCGCCTTTTTTTATGGTGCAAACATTTTTACCCGAGTTGACTCGCAACCAAGGCTCGGTTGTAAACATAAGCAGTATTCATGCTACACAAACTAAAAAAGAGTTTGTGGCTTATGCGACGACTAAAGCAGGCTTAAGTGCATTAACCAGAAATCTGGCTATCGACTTAGGTGTTAAAGTTAGAGTCAATGCTATCGAACCGGCAGCGGTTGCTACCGAGATGCTAAAAGCAGGGTTTTTAGGCAAAGGGGAGGAGTATAAGCAACTCGAAGCCTTTCATCCTCTTGCCAGAATAGCAGCGCCAATCGAAGTGGCAGAACTCGCGGTGTTTCTATGCTCAGAAAAAGCACGATTTGTACATGGTGCTTGTATTAGTGCATCAGGTGGTATCCAAGGAAGTTTGAGTGACCCAAGTTAAGTTATTTAATAAGTGATTAATATGAATTTTAAAAAAATAAACGAAGTTTTAACTTTAGTTAGGAATAAAGATTATCAGCAAGCTAAGACTAAAATGGCATCTATAGTCCGAGCTGATTTATCCGATTCGTCAAAAATAACTTATGACAAACTGACGGATATATTATCAAAATCAAAGGATAGAACTTCAAGTAAGCTACCACAAATTTCATCAACTAATGATACAAGTGTCACGCATCCATCACTAGTGTATTGCATACTCGCAATGGAAAATGAAATAGATGTTTTGAAAATGACAGTTAGTCCATTGATACAGCAGTTAGGACCTAATGATGCGTGCTTTATTCTTTTTAATGGCTTTGTTAACCACGCACTAAAGTTGCATTTCCAGAAGCATACTGGCATCAAAGTATGGGAGTCCAGTATCAATTTAGGTGTGGCAGGTGGTAGAAATCTTCTATATTCCGAAGCAATGAAAAATATTACACCGTTTGATTACGTTGTAACGCTGGACAATGATGTTATTGTGCCGAATGATTTTTCGGAGGTTATAAAACAAGAATTACAGTTAAATTATGACAAAAATAATATTGGAATAATGGGAAGTGTGATCCTAGATTATAAAAAACAAAAAGTTAAGAAATTTGTAAGTGATAACTTTTTAGGTTTCCCAGGTTATTTATCTTCAATTAACTATAATATATTTACCGATGATATTACTGACTTTGTCACCCAAAATGCTGAAAAGCTGAACGCAGTACTCTGGCATATAGGCATTGAAAAAAACTATCTAGATGCCTATGTTGAGCGAACGGATTTATGTCAAAGATTCAGAGGCGAAGTAGTAACATATCACCCATTTCTTGCCCATGCCCCATGTAATACAGATTTAATAAAACAAGATTTATTTGAAGTTTCAAATGTCCCTGGATGCTTGCAGGTTATCTCCATGAGTAATTTGAAAAAGGCGGGATTACTTGATAACCGCTTTTCACCGTATTTTTTTGAAGACTCAGAAATGAGTATCCGTTTGATGAATATGGGTATGAAAAATTATATTTCGACTAAAATTGCATTGTTTCATGGTACTGACGATAGGCATAATGATAGGAAAAAAATCAGTTCAAAATTTGAATTTATCACCAATGAGAATCGTGCAAGAATAATATTATTGAATAAATTAGGGATAGAGAATCCCATTAAAAAATTGGTTGCTCAAAGTATAATGAGATATGCACTTGAAAGTAAATCAGCCAAAGCATTACCAGAATTTATAGCGGCACTGGTAGGTATTAGGCGAGGCATGATGCAATTAAATATGGTGGATATTATTGGCAGCGATGGATGTCCTGAAGACCCCAATATACTCAATATTCTGAATAAAAAAATAGATGAAGGTAACACTGCTACTAAAAACCTAAGGGAAATTAAAAGTGATCCATCTTTGCCGGCATTGGATGCACATCTTCCACAAGTATATTATTCGCAGTTTAAAAAATTTAAAAATATCTACGAAGGGCAGGATTGCCTAATTGTTTGTAATGGTCCATCGCTGAAGGACACTAACCTTGGCTTATTTGCAGGCATGCCAACGTTCTGTGTTAATTCAACCTTCATACTGCAGGATGAACTAGACTTTACCCCTGAATTCTTCACAGTAGAAGATAATCATGTTATCGATGACAATCTCGATAATATTCTAAAAATGAGAAGTGGATTTAAGTTTTTCCCACATAAATATAGAGAAAAATTTGGGGATCAGGAAGACATATATTATTTACAAACCATTTGGGATTGTTACTGGAAGTCAAAGATAAGCCATGAATATCCAGAGTTCAGCGTTGATGTTCCCAGAGGTGTTTATACCGGTCAAACGGTTACTTATCTTAATTTGCAACTAGCTTATTATATGGGCTTTAAACGAGTTTTTATTGTGGGTCTAGATTTTTCTTATTCGATTCCAAAAGGTTCAAAGATCGATAACAATTCTATCGATCATGAGGATGATGATCCCAATCATTTTCACGCGAATTATTTTGGAAAGGGCAGACAATGGCATTTTCCAAAACTAGATAGTTGTATGAGCTCTTACTCGATTGCAAGAGAACGGTTTAGTCGAAGTGGCAGGGAGGTTATCGATTTAACTAAAAATGGTCGTTTAAATGTTTTTAGGAAGTCAACAGTTGAACAAGAACTGGGCTGGGTGGATAGGCCCGTATCCGTTGAAAAAGGGTTGGATTTTAAACAATATTTAATCGATGTGATTTACGCTAAATTTTGTCACAAAAATGACCGTCATGGTGAGCTTCTGGTGCAGCAAGATAAAGGTTTTAAAAAGGCTGATTCTCACCATTTAGGTGTTTGGTTTTACTCCGATGTAGCCAGTTATAATCACTCTTTGATAACCGCTGTATCAAACGCGGCAAAAGGGGATGTGGTGGCTTATCTGGATAAATCGATGTTTGTTATTGGTAATGCTATTGATGTACATGAACTACCTTTTTGTAATTGGATATCTTCTCAAGTCAATGTTAAGTATGTTGAACAGCCTAATTTTGATAAAGATAGTTTTAATTTTCTCACCAAAAATTATGTTGTTTTTCTGCCCAATAATAGTAATGGGATTTGTTATCTTGAAAAGGCGCTCGCAGAATTAAGTCAATCGCGGGTCATATTGTTTGCAGACCAAGATAGAATATTGTTAAAAAATCTTGGGTAAGAGTTATCTGGTTTTAGGTTTACAGAATAAGAAGTGAGAAATTATGAATAATGTTGAAAAAAAAGTTGATGAGTTGGCTGAAATGATATCCAAATCGCTGCAAAGTGGAAGTATTAATAGTGTTCTCGTTGAAGTGATAAAGTCACTTGAAACTGAGTTAAATAACACTAATGAAAAGCTAGTGAATATGGGTAAAAATCAGGGTTAATTATGATAATTTTAAATGTCAGTAGTTATAAAACTGGTGGTACTTGGTTGCACAATATATTGAGAGCAGGGACAACTCAATTTAAAATATTGAAAACTCCTAAGTTATTAGAGCTGATTAACAAGCCTGATGATTATATTTGCAAAGTGCCCGCCCATTGCGCTAGCGAAGATAACTCCAAAAAAATTAATCTTGCAATCTCATATTCTAAACTGAATACACCGTTAAATATTCTCGATAAAATACATATATATGCTGAGTCGGAATCAATGGTGGAGTATTTCTCTAGCTTAGATCTATGTTTTATCATGATGATAAGAGATTATCGTGATGTCATTGTTTCCAGATATTTTCATGAGATAGCGAGTGATAGGTTTAAGGGGCCGTTTTCGGAATTTTTTGAAGGCAGCGCGAAAAAAGTGCTGCGGGAAGCTTATTTGTATAACCAGTTTTGGTTAAATGTTAAAAATAGGCAAGTCGCTAAAGTTCATATAGTAAATTTTGCTGACCTTAAAACTAACTACACTGATGAAATAAGTAATATTCAGTTATTTTTAGGGCAATACGCTTTTAATGTTGATGCCGTTAAAGAACTAAATAGTATTGAAAATAACAGGAACAAGTTTACCGAGGAGTGGATGGAGTCTTTTAAAAAAGCTGGGGGGGATTTTTATAGGAAAGGAGAGATTGATGATTATAAAAACTACTTTTCAGAGGCGCAATTAAACACTTTTAACGTTTGGTTAAAAGAAATGCCTGTAGATGGGAATTGAGTATAAAAGAAAAACGAAATGAATCAAAAAGTGGAAGTTTGGACGCTGATATTAGAAAGAAATTAAATGAATGGTTCTTGTATTTGCAGCCGTTTTTATTGAGTCGTGACGGCAGGGTACCGGAAAGTTGGTTTAAACAGTGAAGTTAATGAGCTTAGGCTGCGAGGTAATTGCGGCTTATTGGTAATGTTGTTGCGTTGCCCATACCATAATATTCATACATTTAAGAATAGAGGAATTTATAGTGAGTATACCCTTAGTTATTTTAGCCGGCGGTTTAGGGACACGCCTAAGTGAAGAGACAAGCCTGAAGCCGAAACCAATGGTTGAGATAGGAGGTAAACCTATTCTATGGCATATCATGAAAATGTATTCTACACATGGCATAAATGAATTTATTATATGTTGCGGTTATAAAGGCTATTTGATTAAAGAATATTTTGCTAATTATTTTTTACATATGTCAGATGTTACCTTTGACATGCAGGACAATGTCATGAGAGTGCATGAAAAAAGGGCCGAACCGTGGAAAGTGACTCTGGTAGATACGGGTGATAATTCACTCACCGGCGGGCGATTAAAAAGAGTGAGTGAATACGTCAGGGATAAAAAGGCATTTTGTTTCACCTATGGTGATGGGGTTGGTGATATTGACATTACGGCGCTACTAGATTTTCATAATAAGCATGGAAAAATGGCTACTTTGACAGCGACTATACCGCCGGGACGTTTTGGAGCGCTCGATATTCAATCCGGGCGTGTGAACTCATTTAAAGAAAAGCCAAAAGGTGATGGTATGAAAATAAATGGCGGCTTTTTTGTATTATCACCTAAGGTGCTGGATTATATTGAGGGTGATCAAACGACTTGGGAAGAGGAGCCGTTGGTGAAACTTGCAAAAGAGGGGGAGTTAATGGCTTTTGAACACGAGGGGTTTTGGCAACCGATGGACACACTTAGAGATAAAATTAAGTTAAATGAACTTTGGAACGAAAATAAAGCTCCTTGGAAAATATGGTAGAAATGATAATGTTTGATAGTGTTTATTCTGGAAAAAAAGTTTTAATAACCGGCCATACTGGATTTAAAGGTACATGGCTAACATCTTGGTTATTGAAACTAGGTGCCGAAGTTTGTGGGATTTCAGATGAAATACCCACTCAACCATCTATGTTCGAAGAAATGAATCTGCAGGACAAGATTCAGCATAATTTTTGTGATATTTGTGATTTCGAGAAAACAAATACAATAATTACTAACTTTGAACCGGATTTTATTTTTCATCTAGCTGCACAAGCTATTGTATCTATTTCTTATGCTAATCCCCTGGATACAATAAAAACGAATGTTTTGGGAACAGCAAATATTCTAGAAAGCTTAAGAAATCTCCAGCATCCTTGCGTGGCAGTACTAATAACATCAGACAAATGTTATGAAAATGTGGAATGGGTTTGGGGCTATAAAGAAACGGACGCGCTTGGCGGGAAAGATATCTATAGCGGCTCTAAAGGCGCCGCAGAGGTTATAATTCATGCTTACCAGAGCTCATTTTTTCCTGCTGGGTCAAATGTTAGAATAGCCACAGCCCGCGCGGGTAATGTGATAGGTGGTGGAGACTGGGCTAAAGACCGTATAGTTGTTGATTGCATGAAGAACTGGGCCAAAGGCGAGAAAGTGGAGCTACGTAGCCCAGATGCTACGCGCCCCTGGCAGCACGTTCTGGAGCCATTAAGTGGCTACTTGACACTCGGAAGTGAGCTTGCTAAAGATGCGACTTTGCATGGGGAATCATTTAATTTTGGACCAAGGTCAGAGCAAAATCACACTGTTTTGGATTTATTACATGACTTGAGTGAATTTTGGCATTTCGAAGAGACAGAAAACGCTTACCAGGTGACTGATAACATTCCTTTTCACGAAGCTGGTTTACTTAAATTAAATTGTGATAAAGCGCTATTTCACCTTAAGTGGGAAGCAAACCTCCATTATGAGGAATGCGTGAAGTTGGTTAGTGAATGGTACTACTCCTTTTATAGAGAAAATCCCGATGCGTTTGAGTTGACAATGTCCCAGTTGGCGCTGTATGAAAATTTTGCAGTGCAGAGGAATTTGATATGGGCGAAAAAATAGCCTTTAAATTATTACAGGGTGTGGAAATTACACCTTTAAAACAAATATTTCACGAAAAAGGTAATGTTTTTCACGCAATGAAAGCCTCTGAAAAATCTTTTTTTGAATTTGGTGAAGCTTATTTTTCCTCGATAAATTATGGCGACATAAAGGGTTGGAAAAAACACACTAAAATGAAAATGAACATAATTGTGCCAGTGGGCAGCGTGAAGTTCTATTTTTACAATGAAGACGTGGGCAAATCTAATAATGTACTTGTCAATAGTCAAAATTACTGTCGGTTAACAGTCGAGCCAGGAGTTTGGATGGCTTTTGAAGGGATTACTAAAGAAATGAACCTGCTACTCAATATTGCATCAATTGAACATGATCCTGATGAAGCAATCAATGTCCCTTTAACCACATTTGAGTTACGCTGAACCATATGAAGATATTAGTTACAGGAGCCAATGGTTTATTGGGTTCAAGCTTAGTTGCTGAAGCCCAATCCAGGCATATTGCCGTAAAAGGGCTTGATAGGGCTTTGATTGATTTTAGTGATATGCAGACTTCAATTAATAATTTTGGTTTGCGGGACATTGATGTCCTGATTCACTGCGCAGCCAATACCAATGTAGAGTATTGCGAACAATACCCTGTGACGAGTTATCAAGACAATGTATTATTGACCGAATTTTTGGTTAACGCTTGCGCTTGCACAAATACAAAATTTGTTTTGATCAGTAGTACCGGAGTATATGGAGCAAAAGGTCCCGATCCGTTTTGTGAGTATGATCAGGCTGTGCCTACAACTGTCCATCATAGCTGTAAGCTAGCGGCTGAAGAAATTGTTCTTAAATGTGCCCCTAAACCATTGGTTGTCAGAACAGGGTGGTTATTTGGTGGTTCGATAAAAAACCCCAAAAATTTTGTAGTAAACCGTATAAAAGAGGCCCGAGATAGCAATGTGGGTGTCATGAAATCAGATATAAGCCAAATAGGTAATCCAACATTTGTTGGTGATTTGGCAAGTCACATATTTACACTATTTTTGGATGACAGAATCGGCCTTTATAATTGTGTTAACGAAGGGCGAGCAACGCGGTTTGAATATGTTAGCGCGATAATTCAAGCGTCTAAACTGCCGATCAAAGTAGAACCTGTATCTGCAGATTCATTTAATCGGCTAGCGAAGGTATCGTTTAATGAATCTGCCTTAAATTATAAGCTGACGTTATTCGGCTTAAATAATATGCCACCATGGCAAAGTAGTTTAATTAAATACGTAGAGCAAATAAGTGGCGGAATATAGTATGAAGTCAAATGTCGATATATTGGTATTAGGTGCTGGGATCGCAGGCTTGGGGGCGGCACATAAAGCCAAGTCTATAGGAAGAAATGCGGTAGTTTATGAGGCGAATGCGTCAGCCGGCGGATTACTTGATAATTTCGAGGTGCAAGGGTTTAGATTCGATAATGCGGTTCATCTCAGTTTTGCTAAAGAAGAAAAAGTAAGGGAAATTTTTGATAAAACACCTTATTTTACTCATCCAGCTGATTCTCTCAATTTTGAAGAAGATAAATGGTTGAAGCACCCAGTACAAAATAATTTATTTCCTTTGGCGGTTGATGACAAGATAGATTTAATCAAATCTTTTCTCAATCGCGGCGATGAATTGCAGGGAAACGACTACGAAAGCTGGTTGAGACATCAATATGGGAACGCAATTTCTGAACGATTTCCGCTACGTTACACTAAGAAGTACTGGCAAACCGAAGCTAAAAATCTATCCACAACGTGGATTGGAAACCGAATGCGCAGGGCTAAAATTGATGAGATATTAGAAGGTACCTTGACCAATGAAACACCCAACACCTACTATACAAAGGAGATGAGATATCCAAAAAATGGTGGGTACAAAGCATTTATTCAACCTTTAATCGATGAGGCCAATATCCAATATGGTAAAGTTGCTGTAAAAATAGATTTGAGCAAAAAAACTGTATTGTTTAATGATGGTAGTGAAACCAGCTATCAAACACTGGTTAATACTTTGCCCCTCCCCTACATTGCATCAATTTGCGATACTCATGATGCTGTGACTAAAGCGGCAGAAGAGTTGGAATGCACGTCTATAGATTTGATATCTGTAGGATTTTCAGAAAATATTATTAAAGACCTTTGGTTTTATATATACGACGAAGACATATTGGCAAGTCGTGCCTACTCGCCCTCTATAAAATCCCCCAATAATGTTCCCGAAGGGTGTAGTTCACTACAATTTGAAATTTATAACCCAAGCAGAACGAGTCAACATACTGTCGAAGTATTAAAAGAAAATGTTTCCTATGCCCTGAACAAAATGAAAATAAGTGATGGAAGTAATATTTTATTTTTACATCATAAACACCTTAAATGGGGCAATGTAGTATTCAAACATCATATGGAAGCAAATAGACAGATTGTTTATGATTTTTTGAAAGAAAATGACGTGTTAACTTGTGGTCGTTTTGGTCTTTGGGATTATTTGTGGAGTAATCAGGCGTTTATGAGTGGTTATGAATTGGATTTTGGTAGTGCACGTTTGGATACATAGCATTGTTGATTGGTGTTCCGTCCTCCTTTATTACAATCCGGTTACTATTAGCTTGATATCATAAAAATAATAACTATTTAACTATTTAACTATTTAACTATTTTGAGATTATGACTAACTTTAATTTTGATATTCTACAAAACAAAGAAAATTCATCCTACCGTTTTAGTGTGCAGTCAAGGCAAAAAATATTTGAAAAAGTGACTAGCTTTTCTGATTTTAAAACCTCAGATGATAGCTATTTAAGTTTGAGAGATGAACAGTGGTTTAACATTAAACCGGCTATATTGTCTGGACCATATTTAAACGAAGTGGCACAACACAAGGCGTTTAGCAGGCTAAAATATCGAGTTCCTGAAATTACCATATCTCATTACAGTGATGCATCGGTGCTGCCACATTATATTATAGTGACTCAAAATGGGGAGATTAGTCAGGACAGTTATGAAGAATATACCATAAAAGAAGATGAATCTTGGTATTCTGAAATCGATGCATTCACAGAGGGCGAGGAACGTTTTTGCATTCCTAGAATCAAGGCTAGCCCGCACTGGCGTGAGGGGAATGTTTTTGATTTTTCCTATGCCCAAGGATTGCCTGTAGAAGAAATAGATAAGCCCACTTTGTATTTAATGGCTTGGCATCATAATAATGTGAGCCATTGGTTTCTTGATCTATTCTCCCGTATGTGGGGCAAGCACTTTATTCCTGTGAAGGATTTGAAAGTGATAGTCCCTTCACCACTGCATCCTTATATGAGAGAGTGTTTACATCTGTATGGTTTTTCGGACGCTGATATTATAGAAGCACGTAAAGATCGGGTGTACAAATTCAGGCAGTTATACAGTGTGTCTAGGCTAGCGTCTCAGTACAATTTCATTTCGCCAGAATGCACTCGATTTTATGATTTTATGAAGAATCATATACGTAGTTTTAAAGCTTCTAGCAACAAACGGATTTATGTATCTAGACGAGACACAACGAAACGAATGTGTGTCAATGAAGAAGAACTTGAAAACAGACTGAAAGGAAAAGGCTTTGAGATCGTACAAACAACCCCACTCAATTTACAACAACGGATTGAGTTGTTTAGTGGTGCAGATGTTGTTGTAGGTTCGTGTGGAGCTGGGATGTTTCATTCCCTATTTATGCCAGAAAATTCTAAGGTTTTTGTTACTGGTACGCCGGCAATGAACAAAAATTCTTGTGCGTTCAATTATATAGGTACGCAGAAGTCCCAAGATGTACATATTTTCTCGGGTCGAAATATCGATAATAAAAATATTACGACGGATAACTGGGAACTAGATATTGATAGTTGCCTGGATGCGATCGATTCTGCGCTATTGTATTAGGAATTGGTTATTTTCGTTGACTGTGTGCCCAGGACTGTTCGAACACGATCTGGTCAATTTTAAGTGAAATTTGAATTTTATTTATCGAATAGTTGTTTCTTACGTGCTTACCAGCAAATTGATCTAATGGAGTCAAAAAAATTAATGATATAAGCAGGGATATACTTCAATTAATTCAAAGTAATGACTACTCAAATTCACTAGAAATGATAACTCACATAACTGCTGCTGTTGATAAACTGGACTATGACAGCGAAGATCATGAGAATATTGCAGTTTTCTATATGTTTTTGGGTTTGGAGTATGACAAAGATGAGTACCTAATTAGAAGTACCTTTTTTGTTGATCTAAAGGCCAGGGTCATTAAAGGCCAGGGTCAGGTCTTGTATTTTGCATGTCTCCCTTTTTAAACTATGTTTATTTTATTCATATCTAGTTTATAAAATCTATAACGCCTAACGCTCTGATGGCTATACGCAAAAACAAATAGGTGATCATTTTAGCTTACATTATTCTC
>Ga0209712_10000881_pt1 | contig 25876 bp, 21 predicted proteins | sample ArcOceMetagenome_FD_187443 | JGI IMG/M metagenome (GOLD analysis project Ga0209712, IMG submission 187443) | Marine eukaryotic phytoplankton communities from Arctic Ocean - Arctic Ocean - Greenland ARC118M Metagenome (SPAdes) (version 2) | ecosystem: Environmental > Aquatic > Marine > Oceanic...
CACAAGAACACACAAGACAAGCCAAGACATAATTAGCAATAATAAACTATAATTATAAAGTAAAATAGATTTAGGAAGACATCTCAAGACTTTGTAATGGCAGACTGCTCCTCCGCCATATACCCAAATTAAGTGTCTGATTTAATTACTATTAATATTAAAACAAAATCTCTACCCACAACACTACCCACAATGAAACATCAGATCAAAACAGAGTTAATCAGGGGTTACTGTACCCAACCTTTGCGGTTCAGCTGCAATCGGTGCCAGTGGCTCCCCCACTCAAAGGGCCCCGCGTTTCGGACCCCGGCCCTTTAGTATTAGCCTTGTAAATTCATTCGGGGGTAATTTTGTTTGCCACCACTAACTGAGGAAGCAAACATCGCCTTCGCCAAGCACTAATGGCTGTTCTGCGGACAAAACTGCCTTGTGATAGGCGCTCAAATCAAATTGAAACTTGCCATTCTACCTCCTTCCTGTGCAAATCGAACCTCGATAGTCAAAACGAGGAAGAAGCTGTGATACCATTAGATGTTGTGCTTGTTTTTGTTGGCGTCGCTACTGCTCTTGCCGCCGTTCCGGGTCCTGACAATATTTTTGTTCTCACACAGTCTGTTGTGAACGGACGGATTGCTGGTCTCATTGTAACGCTAGGAATTGCCTTGGGCCTTTTCGTTCACACATCCGTAGTGGCACTTGGTGTAGCCGCCATTTTCCAGACATCTCAGTACGCCTTTACTGGCCTGAAGTATGCAGGTGCAGCATACCTAATATTTCTGGCATGGAAGGCGTTTACGGCATCGAAAAATAGGTTCGACGGAGATAAGACAAAGTCGGAAACGGCAGCAAAACAGTTTCTTCGCGGGTTTACCCTTTGCATTACAAACCCAAAGATCACAATTTTCTTCCTGGCTTTCTTTCCGCAATTTGTTGTCCCTGAAAACGGGCCAATCATCATGCAGTTTTATCAACTAGGCGCTTTGATGATTTGCGTAACTCTTGTTGTCTTTGGTTTAGTAGCGATTGCGGCCGGTTCACTTGGCGCATGGATCAAAGGTTCTCCAACCACCCAAATTTGGCTCAACCGAATTTCTGGTATCGTCTTTGTGTCGCTGGCATTGAAACTTTCGACTGAGGAAAAATAGGCTAGCGGTTGCTGTAGGTTTGGGCTCTTAGCCACCATTCGCTGCAATTTCGATGAATGGCCGCTTTCGCCTAAATCAGCTTTGTCAAAGAAATTATGTACGGGCCAACGGCAGGGGTTACTGTACCCAATCGCTACAGTTGAGCCTCAGGTCCATGGACCGGGGCCCCTTATCCTAGGGCCCCGCGCCTCGGACCACGGGCCTTTAGTGTTGGGAGCGTAAATTCATTCGGGGATAATTTTGTTGGGCACCATCTCTATTCACGCATCAATTTCAAGCTGAACCGTGCCGCTGCTCTCGCTGAGTGGCGTCAATTATTGAGCTCATAGATTTAGGCTGTGCTAGCAATCTGATGCGAGTTCATCATTTGTTTGACACCTCCGTTTGAACCCATCCCCATTCATCTCGCTTGGCCAGTCTGATCCGCTAAAGGCGCAACAGGGGCTGGGTCTGGGGTTGGGTTGGACGTGTGGGGCTGCAGGAACCCTCTTGCTCAATCAGGTATGAATTCATTAATCAGAAATTATAATTTAATCCGAAAACAACAGATGCTGAGCTTTTCCGTTCAACAATTGGGCTGTTAACTACATTGCTGGGGAAGAAGTTGAAATTAACGTTCGCAAACAAATTCACATGCTTATTGATCGGATGAAAGGTATTTATCGATAGATAGGGTAAAGTGGCACTACCGGGCGCATATTGAGTACGTTGACCAGAGACTTCACTGGAGTTCACGCCATAAAAATAGTTTGCACGCTTTCCATCATACCACTTAGCCCCTGCTGTAAAAATAATTGGCTGTCCATAAATTGGAAAGAATTGGCTAAGTGATAAGTCAGCTGTATTTCCATTGTGTTCTGTTGTGAGTTCATTTCCGATTGCCAACTTAGCTTTTAGCCCGCGGGACATCTCATATGACACATTTAGAACACCGTCATAAAAGTTGCTTCTTTTCATCCCAGCTAAATCAGTCGAATAGCTGCTTTTATAGGGCCTAAGATTGGGCCTTATAGAAGCACCTATGCTGACTTTTCCATCATCAAAGAATTTGTAAGACAACCCCTTTTCAAAGCTAACTGAAATTTTTTCAGAATTGTAGCTGAGGGATGGCATGAAGGCTGATCTAGTTTTATCATTAGAATATATTGAGCTACCAGCGACGGCAACTAACCCAATGGAAAAATTTGAATTTTCCTCAGCATGAGACGCGTTAACTGAAAAAATTACAGTTATTAACGCAGAAAACATTGACCAAAAAAGCTTCATTCATTTCATCCATTTATTTTTCCGTTGAACTATAAATAACGCTCTGGCTTCCAAATTCAAGACGATGCTGTACCCACAGGTTAAATGGTTTGGGTTTATAAAAACTTGCAATCGAACCCCGGCCGCATGAACCCCTCTAGGCCACTCTAGCTCGCTAAAGGCGCTAAAGGGGTTGGGTGTGGTGTCACGGCAGAGTGGCCGCCGAAATACCCCACGGCAATCAGCAAGGGCGAAACAGCCGTGATCTTTTGAGACGCGATAAGCGCTGCTATGGATGTGCCTATGTCAGCACCCAATATGATGATGAAAGCTGTTGCTGCGCTGATCGCACCCTGTGCCGCAAACGTCGCTGAAATCATGGCCGTGGCGGCGCTGCTTTGAAGCAGCACTGCGACCAGTAGCCCTGCGAGAAATGTCGGGAGGACCCGTCCCTTGGTGCGACGAGCGAGACGTTTGAGACTGGTTCTGAACGCTCGCATTATTCCGTTGCGTACTTGCCGCAATTCGAAAAGCAAAAGACCGATTGCCCCGACAAGTTCGATGATTAAGAGCATTGATATTCCAGCTTTCTAAGAGAGATATTGTTAGTTCGACAACCCAAGGGCCACCAATTTCTGTTCAAAACACGATGAATTTTGTTGCAGCAACCGTATGCAGATTTAGACGCCGGCGCATTGCGCAAGAACGTTTTGCACCCGTGCCGGATAATCCGAAATGATCCCGTTGACACCCATGTCTGCCATACGGTTGATATCGTCTAAGGTGTTTACGGTCCAAACATTGACCACCAATCCCAAGTTCTGTGCCCTTACCAAAGCATCCTGTGTAAGGTCTTTGAAATATGGGCACCACACCTTTCCGCCAAGTGCAGCAATGGTCTGGGGCAAACTGCCATCATGATCGGCGCGTGTGACACCGCCCATCCAAGACGAGCCATCGACTATGTTTGGGACCATAGTTGTACCGTGGTTTTGTTCTAAAGTCAGGTAGCCGCGTGTTAACTCGGGCTCACGCTTGGCACAGGCAAGAAGCACTCTCCAATCAAAGCTGGAAAGAATACAACGATGGCACAAGTTATGTTTCCCCAACAAGTCCACGACATCTGAAACTATTATTTCAGGTGGGTCATAGAGATCCGCTTGTTCTGCATGAGATTTAACTTCGACATTGAGCATAAGCAGTGGGTGTTGAGCGGCCCACGCGCAAAAGGTCGCAAACGTTGGAATACGCGCATCAGGAAGGCGTGCTTGATCTGGAAACTGGATTGTGTAATCGCTTCTAAGGCTAAGTGCGCCAACTTTGAGTTTCGTAAGATCTCTCGCTTTGGTGTGCCGTATTAGCTGGCTGCGCATTTCCCCGCTCGCCTCATCCGGCATGGTAACGTAAGGATCATGGGCTATTATAGTGAGGCGGTTGGCTGCGTTTTGAACGTCAAATTCGACGGCGTTGATACCAATATCTTGCAGATACTGAAACCCAGCCATTGTGTTTTCTGGATAGATGCCACGGGCACCACGATGCCCAAAAACAGTGATGTTCCGTCGAGTTGTTCCATCCCCCATCAGATCCGTCCCCCGGACTTGATGTCAAATAAATGCATGTGCCTAGGGTCAACTGCGAACCGAATGACCTGACCTGCTACCGTGTGATGAACGCCTGGCAAACTGATCGTGAAGGCGTCAGATGTGCCATCAAGACGTCCGTGCAGGAGGGTGTTGGCCCCCAATGGTTCACCCATTTGTACAGTGATCGACAGTGGTCCGTTGTCGTCTACAATGACATGTTCGGGGCGCATGCCAGCGGCAACCTTGCCCTTGGCTTCGGTGTTCACTGGAACGGTTATGTCCCCGATAGAAAGTATGTTGTTTTGAATCGTTGTCTCAAAGACGTTCATCGAAGGACTGCCAATAAATTGCGCGGCAAAAAGAGTTTGAGGCGTTTCATAAACCTCAAGCGGTGTCCCGATTTGTTCCACTCGGCCAGCGTTCATGACGATCATGCGATCGGCCATGGTCATCGCTTCGACCTGATCATGGGTAACATAGAGCGCAGTAATTCCAAGTCGATTTTGCAAGTCACGGATTTCCAAACGCATCTGCACGCGTAGCTTTGCATCTAGGTTTGACAGCGGCTCATCAAATAGAAACACAGAGGGTTCGCGCACGATGGCACGGCCCATTGCAACACGTTGCCGTTGCCCACCTGACAAGTCACGGGGGCGACGGTCAAGGTATTCGTCAAGCTGCAAAAGCTTAGCTGCCGCATTGACCTTTTCTTCAATCTCGGCCTTGGGTATTTTTGCAATCTTAAGGCCATAACCCATATTTTCACGAACACTCATATGTGGATAAAGCGCGTAGTTTTGAAACACCATTGCGATGTCGCGATCCATCGGCTCAAGGTCATTGACGGTTTTTCCACCAATACTTATTTCGCCCTCAGAAACGCTTTCTAATCCAGCCACCATACGCAGAAGCGTTGATTTTCCGCACCCAGAGGGACCCACGATGACGATGAATTCACCGTCTTTAATCGTCGTGCTGACCCCATGGATCACCTCGACAGAGCCAAAGCGTTTTTTAACGTTGTTGAGTTCTACAGTTGCCATGTCGTTCCTACTTTTCGCTGTCCACGAGACCGCGGATAAAGAGTTTTTGCATTGAAATAACGACGATCACTGGTGGGATCATTGCTAGAATTGAAGTGGCCATAATGACTGGCCAGTCGGCAACATCATCACCTGACGGGAACATTTGTTTGATACCCATAACGATGGTGTTCATCTCTGGATCAGTCGTGATTAGTAAGGGCCATAGATATTGGTTCCAGCCGTAGATAAAAAGGATAACAAAGAGGGCTGCAATGTTCGTGCGGCTCATCGGGAATAAGATGTCCCAGAAAAAGCGCATGGGTCTTGCCCCGTCTACACGTGCCGCTTCTGCTAATTCATCCGGCACTGTCATAAAAAACTGACGGAACAGGAACGTTGCAGTTGCAGACGCGATCAGCGGAAAGATGAGACCACCATAGCTGTTTAGCATGCCGAACCCTGCAACTATTTCATAGGTAGGGACAATGCGAACTTCGACAGGCAACATTAGAGTAATAAAAATCAACCAAAAGAACATCTTCTTACCTGGGAACCGGAAGTAGACAATAGCGAAGGCCGACAACAAGGAAATGACAATCTTGCCAACCGCTATCCCAATGGCCATGATGAGGCTGTTAACAAGCATCGTGGCCACTGGTACATTCACGCCTGAGAATAACGCTTTCTTATAATTGGGTATGAATTGATCGCTGGGCCAAAGTGGCATCGGGGGGCTAACAATTTCTGGCTGCGTTACGGTTGATGCTACAAAGGCAAGCCAAATAGGGAAAAAAATGATCAAGACGCCAAAAATCATGACTGCATGGGTGAACCAGAGTCCAAGTCCACGCTGTTCGACCATTCCTGGTGCTGGCTCTTTGTGCGGCTTCAGTGCTGATACGGTCAATAGTGCACCCTCCGTTCTACAAATTTGAATTGGAAAACTGTGAGCGCGCCCACGACAAACAATAGAATGACAGACTGCGCGGCTGATGACCCCAAATCTTGCCCGACAAAACCATCTGAAAACACCTTGTAAACAAGGATTGTTGTCGATTGTTGTGGACCCCCGGCAGTTATCGTGTGGATCACGCCAAAGGTTTCAAAGAAAGCATAGACCAGGTTCACAACCAATAAGAAGAATGTTGTTGGCGATAGGAGTGGCAATACAATGGTCCAGAACCGTTTCCAAAACCGCGCTCCGTCGATGGCAGCTGCCTCGATGATGGATTTAGGAACGGATTGCAGAGCTGCAAAAAAGAACAAGAAGTTATAACTGATTCTACCCCATGCGGAACTGACAACCACGAGGCCCATTGCTTCGCTGCCATTCAACACGTGGTTCCAATCATACCCAAGGTTTCCTAGGTACCAGGATACAACACCAACCCGAGTGTTGAACATGAACAACCATAAGACACCGGCAATCGCAGGGGCGACGGCGTATGGCCAAATAAGCATTGTTCGGTAGGCGCCAGCACCTTTGATTAATCGATTGGCGACAACGGCAAGGAAAAGGGCAGGGATCATCGAAACTAGCGTTACGAGGATTGAAAATAATCCGGTAGTCAAGAACGAAGCGCGGTAATAAGGGTCAGACAATAGATATTCAAAATTCCCCAGTCCCACATATTGCATCGATAACCCAAATGGGTCTTGGATGAAGAGGGATTGCCAAACAGCCTGTCCAGCGGGGTAGAAGAAGAATACCGCTGACACGAGGACTTGGGGCGCGATTAGCAGCAATGGCAAAAGCCAGCCCTTAAAAGTTACGCGTTTTTCCATGATTTTCCGCCTAATTGGTAGTATACCGGACGAATGGAGGCATCCGTCCGGTATACGAAGTGTTTAGCGGTTTGCTTGCTCAAAACGACGTAGAAGTGGGTTGCCACGTTCGACAACACTATCCATTGCTTCTTGAGCGGTTTTGTCACCAGCCCAGATAGCTTCTAGCTCTTCGTCGATGATCCCGCGAATTTGGTCAAACGACCCAAGACGCAAACCGTTGGAGTTCGCCGTTGGCGCTTTGGCTGTCATTTGGATAACAGCAACTTCAGTTCCGACGTTCTCTTCATAGAAACCAGACGCTTTGGTTGCGGCGCTCGCCTCAGCAGTGATCGGCAAGTAACCTGTGTCTTGGTGCCACTTGGCTTGCACGTCAGAGGATGACAAGAAGCTAAGAAATTCGCCTGCGCCTTTGTATTCGTCCTCTTCGTGACCTTCCATGACCCATAATGATGCACCACCGATGATGGTGTTTTGTGGAGCATTACCGATGCCTTCCCAATATGGAAGTGGACGCACGTCAAACGCAAATTTAGCTTCTGATTTAATGCCTGCATAACCAGCAGAGCTTTCGGTAAACAATGCACATTCGCCAGAGCGGAAATTTGCACCCCCTTCATTACGACGACCGGTGTAGATGAATTTGCCTTCTTCGGCCCATTGGCCCATCGCATTCAGGTGAGCAATCTGCGCTTCGCCGTTAACTTGTAGTTCTGTGTCGAGCCCTGCAAAGCCGTTGTCTTTCGATGCAAATGGCACGTCGTGGTAGGCTGAGAAGTTCTCGAGGTGAATCCAGCTCTGCCATGCAGTGACCAAAGGACAGTCCGAACCGCCAGCTTTCAGTGCGGTAAGCGTTTTGTCAACATTCTGCCAAGTGGACAGATCTGTATCAGGGTCAACCCCTGCAGCCTCAAACGCGTCACGGTTTACCCAAAGAACTGGCGTGGATGCGTTGAACGGCAATGACAACATGTCACCGTCAGTAGATGTGTAGTAACCTTTGACCGCACCAATGTAAGCGTCTTGATCAAATTTTGTACCGCTTGCTGCCATGACTTCATGGACAGGGCGTGTAGCGCCTTTGGCTGCCATCATTGTGGCTGTACCAACTTCAAATACCATCAAGATCTGTGGCTGCTCGCCCGCACGGAATGCGGCGATACCAGCGTTCAAAGTCTCAGAGTAGTTACCCTTGTGGCTTTGAACGACGGTGTATTGATTTTGGCTTGCGTTGAAGTCTTCAACTTGTGTTGCAACCAGCTCGCCTAGGCGACCCGTAAAGGCATGCCAAAATTGCACTTCGGTTTCTGCATACGCAGCAAGCGGTGATAAAAGTGTTGAACTAACGGCAAGAGCGCCGACTGACATTTTTTTCATTATTTCCTCCCAGAAATCTGACCCGACTCATCGTCGGCGAGGTTAGGTTAGCAAGACTAATTTATAAATCAATAGCAACTATTGCACAAATAAATAACCTCAGGTTATACTTTTTGTGAGGGAGACAGTTACGATGGCAACGGCAGCGAAGTTCCGACAACTTGAAATATTAAAAACAGTTGCAGATCATGGCAGCATGACGCGGGCGGCGCAAAGCCTTAATATTTCGCAGCCTGCAGTCAGTCGCGTAATCTCAGACCTAACTGAACTATTTGGGTTTTCTTTGTTCGACCGAAAAGATGGCCTACTTATCCCATCAAAGGAAACGCGTTATATTTTACCCGATATTAGCAGAGTTATCGAGTTGATGGATCACATTCAATACACCACCACTGATCTCACAGCTCGGCGAGCAGGTCACCTAAGAGTTGCTTGCCTCCCAGGTTTTGCAACGAGTCATTTACCGAGTGTCGTGGCAAGCTTCTTAGAAAACCGACCTGACGTAACCATCACAATTGAACCTGATCGCCCCGAACGAATCCTGGAGTGGATCATAGGAGAGCAATACGATTGCGGCATTACCGATGCTTTTACTGGGCACCCTGCCATTGAAAGTACGACGATGGACATTCGCACCGTCTGCATCTTTCCCCTTGGCCATCGGTTCTCTCAGCATTCGAAAATATCACCCAGACACCTTGATAACGAACGTCTGATTCACGCTCGTCGTGATAGTTATTTCTTTCAAACGCTTAGTGAAGTATTTCGCAAGCATTCAGTTGCACCGAAGCACGTCGTTGAGACACGGCAGTTTACGGGCGCTTGTGAGTTGGTCACGCGGGGCGTTGGCGTATCGATCGTCAGCGAACTTGATGCCAGAACATATCAGGGTCAGTTAGACTTTCTTCCATTCACCCCCAACATTCCGCACCAATTATCTTTGGTGCGTCCGACCCACCAAGCCCCCTCTATGATCACTCTCGACTTTATGGAAAAATTCAAGGGAAGTCTGGACGATCTTTTGGCTTAAAGTTCACCAAGTATAAAAACGGCACTGTCATGTGTGGACAGCTCCTTCAGACGTCTGCCAGTCGTCGATGATAACGGGCACATTAAAGCCGTGTTCACGCAAGGGGATTTCGTATCCTACACGTGGCCTGATTTGATGTATCAAATGAAATCGATTACGACTGCGACTGTTAGTAAGAACTGGCCGGTCTTCTTAATTGGTGGCGGTATTGCACTGTATTCCCTGTTGATGGTCGTTGTGATGAGCATGCTGAATTGAGTGCAACAGCTTAGCGTTGATTGTAAAAACTGAGGCTATAAATTTGATAGCCTCGGTCGTTTTAGAATAACGACAACTGGGTATTATCCGCGGTTTTGGGTTTTTTCTTGCGTTTAGATGCCAATTTCCGACTTCCCAATTTTATAAAAACCGCATTTGCCGCCAGCCGAAAATCCTGACCATTGCGTACCTCGGTGATCTTCTGCTTTGCGATCCTTGCAGATGCGGCTTGATCAACGATTGGGGCAGGATAATCTTGCCCAAGCGTAAAATCACTATCGTCGATCAGTGTCTTCTCCCACGTCCAAGGTTCGTGAATGAATTCATCTGGAACGTTCTTGAGTTCCGGAACCCATTTGCGAATGAATGTGCCAGTTGGGTCATGTTCCATGGATTGCTTGATCGGATTATAAACACGCATTGCGTTGATGCCTGTGACACCTGATTGCATCTGAAGTTGGCTGTAATGGATGCCGGGTTCATAATCGGTGAACAGACGTGCCAGATGATGTCCCGTGGCACGCCAGTCCAGCCAAAGTTGATAGCTGGCAAAACTTACCAGCATCGCCCTCATGCGGAAGGTGATCCAGCCTTCAGCCGTCAAATTGCGCATGCAAGCGTCAATGAAGGGGTAACCCGTTTGACCATTTACCCATGCTTGGAAATACGCCTCGTTGTGCTCGGTCACGCGCAGCCCTTCAAAGGCGGGGTGCATGCAGTGGGTTTCTATTTCGGGTTGGTCTTCGATCTTTTGGACGAAGTGGCAACGCCATGCCAAGCGAGAACCAAAAGCTGTCAGATTACGCCCAAAGTTTTTCTTCTCATCGGGGGACAATTGAGAGCGGCGTTTGGCAATAGATTGCGCAACCTCGCGAACCGATAGGGTGCCCCATGCAAGGTGGGCAGACAGACGTGAGCAATGAAATTCGGATAAGTCAGGCGCCGAGATGTGGTAAAGATATTGGTGGGATCGGTGGTTTAAGAAACTGCACAGATCAGTAATTGCATTTTGACGGCCACCCTTTTGCACTTTGTCAATGGGTATGCTGCCAAACATGGGGTCGTCTTTTTCTGGCAAGGTATTCGATTGACAGGTGGACAGTGGCATAAGGGAATTTGGCTTTGGCAGTATCTTTTTTGCCATGCGCGTATTCCTGATTTTAGACCAATCATCACGACTGCGCAGTCTGCGTACAACACCGTTTGAGGGGGACTCGTGCAGCGATATACCGTTGGCCGAGCACAGGTTTTGAACTGCGATATCGCGTTCGTATGTCCACAGGTTCCCAGTTTCTTCATAAGCGTAAACGTCGCTTACTTGATGATCCAAATGAAGGTTTTTGATGACCTCACTAGCATCACCAACCTTTATGATTAGGGGTTGACCTAGGTCAGTCAAAGCGATGTTTAGATCGACAAGGCAATCGTGAATGAAATGCCAATGGCGGCGGGATGCGAAGGGCTGTTCCCAATACTTGGGTTCAACAATGTAAAGGGGTATGACAGGTACGTTTGAATGTGACGCTGCTAACAACGGTGCGTGATCATTAATCCGCAGGTCACGTTTAAACCAAACTATGCGGGGCGCTTGCGTCATCGGATTGGGTTCTTCGATATCTCTATTTCGCTACTATGTTATCATATGGGAGGTGCCTATTTGTAGTTCTCTCTGCGATCACCAAAGTCGCGCACCCGTTTGCGCCACGTTTTGTAACTGCCGCTTTTAAGGGTGTCACGCATCAGCGTTTTAACCTGCTTGTCGCTGATGCCATATTCAGCCTGAATATCATTAAAGCTGACGTGATCTGACAACGCTATTTGTATGATTTTACTGATATGTTCTGGCGGTAGGTCAGTTATTTTATCCATTGCATTCAATTAGCGGGATGCCATCCAAAGGCAAGTGACCTTTGGCTTTGAAGTTCATACATCGACAAACCCAAGGTCATTTAGAATATTTGGGATCTTCTTTTTAAGTTTGAAAAAGCCTTTGGTGGCATGTGGCCAAGTGAGGGTATCGTAGGTTCGCTGTTGTTGATGCACGTGAATACCTGCTTTCTCAAGCGCAGCTTTGGTAGCATCCAATTGCGTCGCAACAGGCCCAATCGCGGCCCACGGCGTGATGATTTGGTTTGTGCCTGCCTTTCGTGCAGCCTCGATAAGGGCCGTACCCCAATCTTGTGTTGTTGAAACGGTAGCTAATGTCTGACCGGATCGAGAAATTGCATCCTGAACTGCACCCTTTTCAAAGGCACGCACCTGCGTACCTTGCTTGGGGTCAGTGGCTGATAGCAGTCCCAAAACACCAATCTGCGCACCTGTAGTAAAGAATTCTGGCTGGCAGTCTTCTGAGGTGATCAACAACACATACTCATCTTGGGGCATAGGCTGGGCAAGAGATAGGGGAACATAAGGATGGTCCTTGTCCTCAATCAATGGTTCAGCCGTTGGTGACAACTGACCGACGGGGTCAAAGCGACCATCGGTGAATTGCGCAATATTTGAAGGGCGTGCCAGATAAGATTTACCTTTGGTGTGCAATCCGCCAATCCACCGCCAACTAAGCGTGTTGGCAGCCGCGTCGCCATCGATCAGATGGTTTAGGAAAAAGTCTGCTCCCAATTCCCATGGCAAACGCAGCGTGAATATCCAGATCGAAGCAAACCACATCCGTGCGTGATTGTGTAAATAACCAGTCTCTTTCAGTTCATCACACCAGTGATCGAAACAATCGATGCCAGTACGACCAGCAATAGCTTCGCCGTAATCAGTCTTGCGGAACTTGTTTCTTTCCAAGGCTTCAAAGGCAGCTTCAAGGCTGTTTAGATAACTGTGCCAGACACTTGGATGTTGTTCCATCCAGCCTTTGAAATAGCTGCGCCAAAACACCTCTTGAACGAATTTCATCGAAGCCGAGAGGCTATGGTGGGCAAGCGTTTGGGTGAGGACTTCTTCTTGGGTGATCAGTCTATGTTTAATCCACGGCGATAACGCCGATACCGAATTGCGATTTGTCGGACCGTAATCGTAATTCCGCTGACCCGCATAATGCGCGCCCGTGCGGGTGATGAATTTCTTCAGCCGCGCAATGCCTGCCTGCCGCGTTGGTTCAAACGTTACTGTCTCTGACTGATGCTTGGCTTCTGGAAACAAGTCTGGTGTGGTCATGACGTTTTATTGCCTTTGGTGCCATCTGGTGAAGTCAAATTGTGGGACCGGCGGCAGCGCTCGGAACAATAGCGCACCTTGTCCCAGACCTTTGCCCATTAGACAAGCATCCCACGAGCTTCAATTGGTATTACGTCAATAATCTGGCCATCTCTAACAGCTACCAACTGGTCAACCATGTTTACGGCAACGCAAACATGGTTTGGAATAACACGTACTATGTCACCAACTAACGGTTTATTTGCACATTCTGAAAGATCAAGAAATCCATGTTCTTCCGCAAATTTATGTATTCGAGCATCCGGATGTTCGAGGATCAAACCAAAGCCTTGGAGGCCTCCTGTGTCAGACGTTAATGTCTTTGAACCCGCATCCAAAATGCCTCGTTGTTCTCCACCACGGCTAACCACGCTTGAATAAACACCGAATGCACAATTTTCCTGCGTCGCAAACCCATCTTCAATCATCATCCGGTCGTTAAAAATACAGGTTCCGGCCCGATGTTCAGTAGCACCTAATAGTTTGCCAATATTAGCGAAGTTAGGTGTTCCCCCTGTTGAAACGATGCCGGGCTGATACCCTAAGGAAGTTAGACCTTTTACCAACTTATCGAGAAAGATCTGCGTTTCAGGCCAGCTGTCCTTTGATGGATAAAATAGCATGCCCGCAAAGTTTAGCATTGGATCGTTTTTGATAATTTGGGCCAGCGCAAGGGCTTCGCGAGGTGTCTCAACACCTGCACGTTTTTGGCCAGTGTCACATTCAATCATCACACCTAGTGGACGCTCAGCTTCTCTTGCAGCATCCGAATAAGCAGCAAGTGAAAATAAGTTGTCGCTACACACCTTTAAAGGCACACGCCTTTGCAGCGACGCCAGTCGGCCAGATCGAGCTGCACCAATCAAATTGGTAGCTATAACAATGTCAGTAATGCCGTTATTCGCCATCACCTCAGCTTCTCCGAGTTTTTGACAAGTAATACCTTGAGCGCCAGCTGCAATCTGCATTTTTGCTAGCAAAGGTGACTTATGAGTTTTTATGTGTGGCCGATTTTTTACCCCAGCATTGTCACATAAGGTCTGAGCACGTTTTATATTGCGGTCGACCACGTCAAGATCGATCACAGCACATGGTGTACCAAAGTTTTCAATAATTGCGGTTTTTAGTGCAGAAGTATCCCTATTCATTTAATTTATCCATCCGAACTTAAGGAGAGTATACAGTTTAAGTTTTGGCTGCTGCGAGCCGCGGCCCGCGTGCCTTACAAATCAGGTGCTTGGTCCACAGTTCTTGGTTAAAATGGTACCCAGAAGAGGGGTTCGATGCCTTAGCAAGGACCTTGGTCCGAGTGGGTTCATTTCAATAACAAAATGTTAGCAGCCCACAAGCACAACGCAAGTGCCTTGTTCGGGTACACCCAGCGGTACTACGGTCCAAGGGCCAAGATTCAACGGCAGGGGGTTGCTGTGCCTAACCCCCTACAGCTGAGCCACAAGCCACCGGACCGTGGACCCCAGATCACGGGCCGTGCACCTCGGACATCGGGGGCTATGGTGTTGGGGGCGTAGATTCATTGGGGTGTGGTTTTTTGGTGCGCTCATCTCTACCCACGTGCCAAATTCACGCCAACCCGTGCCGCTGCTCTTGCCGGGTGGCGTCAATTATTGAGCGCATAGATTTAGGCTGCGCTAGCAATCCGATGCGAGTTTTCATTCAGTTTGATTGTGGTTATTAGTAAATTGGCACCATTTACAACGCCATAAAAGAATTCATAAGGTTCGCAATAGGCTCAGAATCCCTTCTGAGTCCCATTAATTGGCTGTAGTGGCTTAAAATGCCCTCGAAGCCAAAAACACTACTGGAGAAAAATATGACTACATCACTAAAAGTGATAAAAGCTGCGGCTATTGGAGTTGTTTTAGCAACGGGGATGGCAACGACATCTTTCGCCCAAGAATTGAAATTCTTTACAATTGGCACGGGTGGTACAGCCTATACCTACTATCCTGTTGGAGGTGTAATCGCGAATGCAATTTCAAAGCCTCCTGGGTCACGCGAATGCGATTCTGGTGGGTCGTGCGGCGTCGAAGGTTTGATTGCATCGGCAGTTTCTTCACGTGGATCAGTCGATAACGTTAATGCTATTTTGTCTGGACTGCGTAACTCAGGCTTTGCGCAATCAGACGTTGCATATTGGGCATATACGGGCACCGGGACTATGGAAGGCAAAGAGCCTGCCACCGATTTGCGTACAATTGCTGCATTGTTTGAAGAGCACATTCACTTGGTTGCCATGGCTGACAGCGGTATCAATTCTGTTGCTGACCTCAAGGGCAAGCGGGTTTCTTTGGATGAACCGGGTTCAGGCACCTATGTTGACGCAAACCTCATCATTGAATCTAACGGTTTGAGCTTGGACGACATCACTGCTGAGGCCCTCAAGGGGGGCGCCGCTTCTGAAGCTCTGCGCAACGGTAAGATTGACGCATTCTTCGTTGTTGCCGGCTACCCAACAGGGTCTTTGGTAGAACTCGCCTCAGCTGCAGACATCAAATTGGTTCCAATTGACGGTGCCGGTGCAGAGGCTTTGACAAGCAAATATGGCTTTTTCGCGGCTTCCGATATTCCCGCAGGCGCATATGAAGGTGTTGAAACAACACCAACAGTTGCTGTTGGTGCTCAATGGTACACTTCTGCAAAAGAAGATGATGAATTGATCTACAACATCACTAAAGCCCTTTGGAATGAGCAATCTCGCAAGCTGCTGGATGTAGGTCATGCCAAAGGCAAAACCATCACACCAGATACAGCGCTTAACGGTGTAGGCGTGCCACTGCATGCTGGTGCTGAGCGTTTCTATAAAGAAGTTGGCCTCATCAAATAGTCCAAAATATTTAAGGATTGGGCCCGGAGGCACTCAGCCTTTGGGCCCATTTCATTAACTAATATCAAATAAACGGATTAGCTTGATGGCTGTTGACACTACCCCTGAACTGACGCCTGAGCAATTGGCTGAAATTGAACAAAAATATGACCCTGAAACCGCGTTTCGCTCGACGGGACGAATGTTGGGATATATTATTGCGACGCTCTTAGTAGCCATGTCTGTTTACCATTTTTATGCCTCTGGCTTTGGATTGATACGTGAGTTGCTGCATCGCGGCATCCACCTCTCATTCGTTTTAGGTCTTGTTTTTTTGCTGTTCGGATTACGCAAATCAGATCTCGCCAATCCCACCGCAGTGCCGGCCAACTCATGGACCCATTTGAGCGGTGTACCTTTGGTAGATATACTATTGGCCTGTTTGGCCGTGGCTGCTGCTCTTTATTTGCCCCTGCTACCCCCGACGATCGTCTCCGAGCGGGTTGGGAATCCATCTCAGTTTGACGTATTCATGGGCTCTGCATTGCTGATTTTGACACTTGAGGCCTCGCGCAGATCTGTGGGTCCGACCCTACCTTTAATTGCTATATTTTTCATCATATTCGCCTATTTTGGCCCCTGGATGCCAGGCGCATTGAAGCATGGCGGGGCAAGCTGGCTCGGAATCATCAATCACCTTTATATGACCAACCAAGGAATTTACGGAATTGCGATTGGCGTGATGGCCCAATATGTGTTCCTGTTTATCCTCTTCGGTGTTTTGGCCACCCGGATTGGCTTAGGACAATTATTCATCGATTTTGCCATGGTTATTGCTGGGCGCTATTCTGGCGGACCCGCTAAAGTGGCTATTTTTTCCTCAGCGTTTATGGGCACAATTTCAGGCTCGTCCATTGCCAATACCGTAACAACAGGCGCGTTAACTATTCCCGCTATGAAAAAGGTGGGCTATCCCGCTCATTTTGCTGGCGCCGTGGAGGCAACCGCGTCAACGGGCGGCCAGATTACTCCACCCATTTTGGGCGCGGCTGCTTTCATTATGGTCGAATATCTAGAAATCCCCCTCAGAGACGTTCTTGCCGCGGCATTGTTTCCTGCATTACTGCACTACTTCGGTATTTTTATGATGGTTCACCTTGAAGCCAAAAAGCTTGGTCTTCGAGGATTGCGGGCAGAAGAGCTTCCACGGATGGGTGTTGTGCTCAAGGACCACTGGCTTTCGGTTATACCTCTGATCATATTGGTCTATCTTATTTTATCTGGAAAAACACCTGATTATGCCGCTGTCTATGGGATCATAGCCTGTGTGGTGGTTGGCTTTCTCAACCCGACACGCCGCCTCACCATCCTGGATCTTTGGCATTCTTTAGCTTCTGGCGCGAAGAACACGTTGGCTGTGGGTGCTGCAGCAGCAACTGTTGGGGTTGTGGTCGGTGTGGTTACTCTGACTGGTGTTGGTTTTCGTTTGGGCTATGTCGTTGTGCAAACGGCGTCAGACATTGGCAGTTTTCTAAACTCAGTTCCCGTTTTGTCATACTTTACGATAACGCAGTGGGCCCTTTTTGTATCCCTGATCCTAATTGCAATTTCATGCATCATCATGGGCGCTGGCATTCCTACAACGGCTACGTATATCATTTTGGTTGCCGTTGCAGCGCCCGCGCTGGCTCAATTGCAGGTCGAGCCTTTAGTCGCGCATTTCTTCGTCTTTTATTATGGGGTTTTGGCTGACATCACACCGCCAGTGGCCCTAGCCGCATATGCAGCGGCTGGCATTGCAGGCTCCAATCCTTTTCAGACTGGAAATACCGCATTCAGACTGGGCATTGCTAAGGCCCTAGTACCATTTGTATTTGTTTACTCTCCCGCGCTTCTTTTAGTCGTGGATGGATTTACCTGGTGGTTATTTTCAGTCACTTTACTGGGTGCAATGCTTGGGATCGCGTCTCTCGGTGTGGCCTTTAGTGGCTATTTTTTTACTTATTTGGCCAAATGGGAGCGCTGGTGGGTCGCGTTGGTGTCCTTCTTATTTATAGCCCCTGGAATGATGACTTTAGTACTCGGCTTGGTCGCTATGTCTCCAATTTTGATCAGACAAATCATGGCACGGGATCGGACAGGTAACCGCATCGAATAACAAAACACTCTCCATTTTGCTACTTTAAACCTGGCTCGGGGTTACTGGAACACCTTGCTTAGGCCCGTGGACCGGGAACCAAGAGCCACGGGCCTTGGACAATATAGCACGCACCCACGTCCTGCCTACAGCATTGCTGCGGCTCACTCAGTGTTGGATGGATTTACTTGGACCGCGGGGGCCAACGGCAGGGGTTACTGTGCCTAATCGCTACAGTTGAGCCGCAGGGCCATGGACCGGGGCCCCCTATCGTAGGGCCCCGCGTCTCGGACATCGGGGCTTTAGTATTAGCCTTGTAAATTCATTCGGGGATATTTTGTTTGGCTGTACATCTCTACTCACGCACCGATTTTAAGCTAAACCGTGCCGCTGCTCTCGCCGAGTGGCTTCAATTATTGAGTGCATAGATTTAGGCTACGCTAGCAATCTGATGCGAGTTCTTATTGATTTGATAGCACCGTTTAAACTTCTTCCCAGAGTTTGGGGCCTGACGCACGGTTGGAATTCACAGCAGTACTTACTCTTTGCAAATCCAAAACATGTTCCGCCACCGGCCGCATCAAGATAGCTGCGCCTTTTCCAGCTTCACCTAACCAAAGTGGCCAATCTTCTTGACCAAGGATAACGGGAAGCCTGTGGTGTATTTCACCCATGGTTTTGTTGGCATCTGTCGTCACAATTGCACAGGTAGTTATGATTGATCCGTCAATTTCATAGTTCTGCCAAACACCAGCCATGGCCATTGGTTGTCCATCTGATCTTAATGCTCGATAGGGGATAGGCTTTTGTCCCTCGTTACGTGCCCATTCATAAAACCCATCCGCCGGTATTAAGCATCTGCGATTTCGGCAAGCATCTCGAAATGCTGATTTTTAGGCAATGGTTTCTGACCGGGCATTTATCAGAAGGGGGCCTACAGATAAGGTGGCATACCAACTCGGAACAAACCCCCACCGCATCGCTCTTAGATGCCGCGTGCCTTTATCCGATGTAACAGTATGAATATTGTCGGTCGGGCACACATTGTAGTTTGGAGTTTGTGGCAGGTCATTTGCAGGAGCTGCCTTAAACAATTCCGTCATAGCCTCTTTAGGCAGTGATATAGCCAAACGTCCGCACATAGAGTGTAGTATTCGTATTTTGTTGAAAAGTTAAAGGTCGACATGAAGTGCCGAAAAATAAAGCTCGGATTTTCTCCAAAACCGTTTTAGGCTTTCTGTATCAATAGATAGCAATCGAAATTAAAAACATTTGTTTGGTAATCACCATGGAATTTCCTAAATTCAATCTTCAAAAATTTGAAAAATCGGAAGGCGCACAGCGCCAAAAGCTAAGTGCTCAATTGGACAGTATCTGTAGGGATACTGGCTTTCTCGTTTTGGAAGGGCACGGAGTTTCAAAAGAGATCATTAAGGCACAATGGCGCATTATCTCAGAGTTCTTTGAGCTCTCAAATTCAAAAAAACAGGAAGTGGCAGTTCCGTACTCTGGATATCCTTATGGTTGGATTGGGCCAAATAAAGAGGCACTGGCTGCCTCAAAAGGAGAGAAAACCCCTCCTGATCTTAAGGAAAGCTTCAACGGCGGCCCGCTTCATATTCCAGCTGGAATTGAGGATCAGCGTGCTTATGACTTTTGTTACCAACCTACTATTTGGCCGGAAATGGACGGTTTCAAAGATGCGTGGTGTACATATTACATGGAAATGGAGAACTTGGCTGAACGCGTGATGTCTGCATTTGCTGAAGCGTTAGATTTGAAAGCTGAGTTTTTTGATCCATTTATTGGCAATCCTATTTCCGCGCTACGAGCCCTAAATTATCCTGCAACCTCAGAGGTGACGGAAGAGGGACAGCAGCGTGCAGGTGCGCACACGGACTATGGTTCACTAACCATATTACTGCCACAACCGGGAACAGCAGGGTTGCAAATCTCTCAAAATGGGATGTGGGTTGATGTACCCGCTGAAGAGGGCTGCTTTGTTATCAATCTAGGCGATTTGATGGAGCTTTGGACGTCTGGCCGTTGGGTCTCAACTTTGCACCGTGTCGTGGCTAAACCTCATCAGGTCCAACGAAAGAGCCTGGCTTTTTTCCATCAACCTGATTGGGATGCTGAAATTATCCCTATTGGGTCAAGTGACCAAAGCTCCGTCGTTTCAGGCCCGTACCTGATGGATAAATTTAAAAGTACCAATGTTTAGACAGTGAGTGAAGCTTACAGACGCCACAGATGATGCTGAGTATGTGATCTGGGATGATGGCGAGTTTTGTAATTTTGGATGGTTCAATCCAAAACCACTTCAATCAGGAACGCCATCTCTATTCACGTACCAATTTCAAGCTAAACCGTGCCGCTGCTCTCGCGGAGTGGCGTCAATTATTAAGCGCATAAATTTTTGCTGTGCTAGCAATCTGGTGGGTGTTTCCATTAGTTTGACAGCTCCGCCTTGTCGCTTGGTCGAGATAATATTGATGTAAAATACCTAAAAGCGATCGAAGATAATGCCCTAGACTTCAGTAAATAGCAGGCCTACAATTTATTCAAATATTTTATATTGGGAGCTAAAAATGATCAAAAAAATTACAATTTCGGTGGTGTTGACTACCTTAATGGCTTCAACGGCAATCGCCGGGGGGCATTGTGCAGCTGATAAAACTTTGACTGAAGGAAAATTAACCATAGCGACAGGCAATCCAGCCTACTTTCCTTGGGTAATTGATGATGCTCCCGAAAGTGGCCACGGGTTTGAAGCGGCGGTAGCTTATGCTGTAGCAAAAGAAATGGGTTTCTCAGATTCTGATGTTGTTTGGGTACGGTCGTCGTTCGACGAAGCTATTCAACCCGGTGCAAAGAATTTTGATTTCAATATGCAGCAATATTCCATCACACCAGAGCGAGATGAAATCGTTGATTTTTCCGCACCATATTTCATAGCACCAATGGCTGTGCTTGTCGGACCGGGCGCTGTTGATACCGCCGGGACCATGGCTGCCTTGAAAGGTTTAAAGTGGGGGGCATCTGGTTCACACACGTCAGTACAAAAGCTAATGAATGACATTCGCCCAACTAGTGATCCACTTTTGTATGCTGACAACGCAGATATAAACGCTGCAATTGGGGCAAACCAGATAGATGCTGCTTTATTTGATCTTCCCACAGCTTTATTTCTTAGTGCTGTTATGATCGAAGGATCAAAGGTAATTGGTCAGTTTGCTGCGGATGAAAGTCAGGGAGGCGATCAATTCGGCATGTTGTTAGAAGATGGCAATCCATTGAAAATATGTATTGATGATGCATTGGCTGCAATGACGGCTAATGGCACATTGGCCGCGATAGAGGCCACTTGGCTTCAGGACACCACCGGTGTTCCATTGATCCAATAAACATGAGCGATACAAAGGCGGCGGGAATGACCCGCCGCGAATTATTTGAACAACGTCAAAAGCGACGATCCATCCTGATTGCAGCGACAAGTACACTGCTGGTACTTGTCGCTGTGGTCGTTTTTATTCCTATGACTCCAGGTTGGGAAAAAGTTCAAAAGAGTTTTTTCAACCTTGCGGTCCTTACTAAAACCTTACCCAAGCTTATCGACGCATTTCAATTTAACGTTATGATTTTTCTTTGGTCTGCCCCGTTGATTGCAATCTTAGGTTTGCTTGTTGCTTTGGCACGTGACGCAAAATCACCAGCAATGTTTCCACTGCGAATTTTGGGAGCTGCATTTACAGATGTTTTTCGGGGCGTCCCTGTCATTCTTACTGTTTACTTGATTGGATTTGGAATTCCAGGTCTCGGACTGCCACGACCCTGGAATTCGCCATACATCTGGGGATCGGTTGCCTTGATCCTTACTTATTCTGCATATGTTGCTGAAATTTTTAGGGCTGGTATCGACAGTGTTCATCCCAGCCAACGATCAGCAGCTTTATCACTCGGCCTTTCTGAGCGTCAGGTAATGTGGGATGTCATTTTACCTCAAGCTGTTCGCAATGTAGTGCCGTCACAAATGAATATGTTGATAGCCCTGCAAAAGGATGTCTCGTTGCTCAGCTTTATTGGCCCTGTCGAAATCTTCAGACAGGCGGGTGTATTCAAATCATTGCTGGCAAATTTCACGCCCTATGTTGGTGCAGCTATCATCTTTTTGATCGTTACAGTACCCGCTACGCGCTACGCTGATTATTTGTTGGCCCGTCAGTCAAAGGAACGCAGCTGATGGCCAAACTTGAATTACGCAATGTGGTCAAACAGTTTGGGGATGTAACAGTTTGCAATGGTGTCAATTTGGACGTCGAGGAGGGGCAAATGATTTGCCTTATCGGTGCATCCGGCGCCGGAAAGTCAACACTACTGCGGTGCATCAACCTTTTGGAGCACATAGAAGATGGTGAAATATTTTTAGATGGGGAAGACATCGCAATTCCAGGTCTTGACCCACAGGCTGCCCGGAAAAAAATTGGAATGGTCTTTCAGAATTTTAATCTGTTCCCCCACATGACTGCTCTCGAAAATGCTATGTTGGCCCCTAGGCGTGTTTATAGGAAGTCACGCTTAGATCTTGAAGGAGACGTTCGATCACTGTTTACCCGTTTCGGATTGGCTGATCGCATGAAAAACTACCCTGATCAACTTTCGGGGGGGCAACAACAGCGAGTCGCGATCATTCGGGCGCTAGCAATGCGCCCAGAAGTTATGTTGTTTGATGAAATCACTTCCGCGCTTGATCCACAGCTAGTAGGCGAAGTGTTGGACGTATTATTACAATTAAAGAACCAAGGAATGACAATGGTTTTGGCAACGCATGAAATGCAATTCGCTCGACAAGCTGCTGATAAAATATGTTTCTTGAAAGACGGAAAAATTATCGAGGAAGGTACACCAGATCAGATATTCGGTGCACCCAAACACTTTGCAACCAAAGAGTTTTTAGCACGGGCTCTTAAATAAATTTTATCAAATTTCTTTGACATATAGATCATTTTGGGGGCACAGTCAGACAAAAGTAGTTGAGGCGAGCAGGGCTATCCCTTAGCGTAGTAGGATGACATACCACTCTCCATTTAGCTACCTTAAACCCTGCCCGGGGTTGCAGGACCATCCCGATTAGGTCCGTGGACTGGGGAGCCTAGAACCTGAGGCTCTATCCGTTTGCAGAGCACGCACCTTCGTCCTGCCCTCAGCGTTGCCAGAGCTCAGTTGGGGTTGGATGGTTTGGCTTGGGTCATTACTTTGATTTAAGAATTAGTGAACTACAACTTTAAAGCAAATATGCGCATGAAAATAGTTTGCCGCGCTTTAGATTATTCGCCAGTCTACTTCTGAATATAATGAAATAGAATGAAGGCCCGTATGTCCCAAGTGAGTATAGACATAGAACACATTGCTTTAAAGCGGCTTAAAAAAAAGTTGTGGCAGTATGAGGGCCGTGACCCTAAACGTGTTGAACTAGCAGTCTTAGACTACTTAGTTTCCCATGGCTGGCAGGGATATTTTACAGAGCAGTTTGATTATGATCGCACGATTTTAATTATGATGCTTTGGTGCAATAGGGAAAGCTACTTTAAGGAAAAACGAAAGTCGCTGGCTGTAAATAACCCTAAATTAGTTTTCAACTTTGCAACCGATGGATATTGGCAAACTAATAATCATAAGTTTTCATATGTGGACCTAATTGGTCATGCTACGAATTTTTCGGAAGAGATGATCCCAAAAATTCTTCAAACTTGGCAGGACCGAGGGGTCAAGAGTTTTGCGGTCGGAAGGGCTAACTTAACACCTAGGCCAGCCGAAGAACTTAATGCTGACAAATTGGTCGCATTTTATAATGCTAGAGGTGGCCTACAATACTACCTCAGCTTCTTGGAACACTTTGCCAGCGCAGAACTGCAGCAACTTAAAAACCGATGCCGAATTTTAGATAACGCGCTGAAGGACAAGACAGGGCATGACTGCCCGTTGCAAAGACTACTAGATACGGCTGACACTATTCTGACAATTAAGCGCAGCGGTTTCAAGCCAACAGACGCAAGTATTCAAAACTGGATTAATAAGATAACTAAGCAAAATGAAGGGGAGTTTAAGGATAAAATCTTGAAGCTCGCTGTAGATTTATATGCCTACTGGAAACAGCGTGAAGCAGCCCCAAAAACTAAGTGGGATCACGAAGCTACTCTTGACCTAATAGTTTGGAAAGAAAGTGTAGTTAGCGTTGAAGTAAAAGCACCTAATGATCGGCTAGCACCCCATCAAAAAGAACAGCTCAAGTTGGATGCAGATAATGGTATCAAGTCTTGGGTTATCGAGGTCCATGACGGACAAATCGATTGTAGTAAGGCAGATAAGAAACGGCAGGTTTTATTTGGTGAAACGAAATAGACCCCAATTCTAAAACCTTAATAATATTTATCTACTTTGATTTGAAAATGAGTGAAAGACTTATGTAAAACGGATGGGTAGGGTTAGCCGTGGGTGTTTGAGCCAACAAATATAAGATTGAGGATATTTATAATATGCCGATCTGTAAAACTTGTAAGAAATTTTCTAGTGTCGACACCGATGAATGTCTAAATTGTGCTGGTAGTGATCCAAGCCTCTGGCATGGATCGAGTGATAGACGTCGCTTGCGAGTTTGGGTGGTTTCTGGAGTAGGCTTTGCTATCATTATTCTGATTTTATGGGCCGTTTTCACCTAATTCTAATACACTAGCTATTGTGACTTAATGGTTTTATGGCTCTGTGAGATAAAAATACCGGAGACGGGCAGGGTGATTTTGTAACCCTGCCCAATGACAAAACACTCCCCACTTCGATACTTTAAACCTGGCCCAGGGTTGCTAAACCATCTTGCCTAGGACAGTGGACCGGGAACCAAGGGCCCACGGACAATAGAGCATGCACCTAAGACCTGATTATAGTGTTTACTTAGCTCAGTTGGCGCTGGATGGTTTTGCTCGGGTAATTGGCTGACAGCAGGGGTTACTGTGCCTAATCACTACAGCTGAGCCGCAGGAACGCGGACCGGGGGGGCCCTATCCTAGGCCCCCGCGTCTCTGACCACGGCCCTTTAGTATTAGCGTTGTAAATTCATTTGGGGGTAATTTTGTTTGGTAACTGCATCGCTATTCACGCACCAATTTCAAGCCGCAGCTTGCCGCAGCTATCGCTGAGTGGCGTCAATTATTGAGCGAATAAATTTAGGCTGTGCCAGCAATGTGATGCGTGTTTTCATTTGTCTGACAGCACCGAAAATTCAAATTATATTCACCGGGCAGTTTGGTGAGGCAAGCGTCAATTCCCCACTGAGTACGCAGAACGTTTTGCCATTCAGATGTCATTGTTCATTCCATTTCTTTGACTGTCAAGTCCACCTGATGGGGTCATGCTGCACTACCTGAATTCGCAGCTAAGCCTGCCAGAAACCCGCTGACCTTGGCCAAGCCAGTGCGCAAGATTTCGGGGTCATTGGCATAACCCACGCGCAGCCAGCCTTCCATGTGCATGACCGATCCGGGCGTAAACATCACACCGGTCTGCTGGAGTAGTTGAATGCAGAAATCGCGCGAGGGCATATCAAAATCATATTTCAACAGTGCAGTCGTGCCTGCTTTGGGCTTCACATAGGACATCGACGGCTCGTCAGCGACCCAAGCATCTAGAATCGCAAGATTGCCACGCGTGATCTGCTGACTGCGGGCGAGGATCTTATCCTTGGTTTCCAGTGCCATTGCGGCAAAATAATCATCTAGCATCCCGACGCTGATTGTGTTGTAATCGCGGTGGATGGACACGGCTTCAAGCACGTCCAAAGGCGCGGCGATCCAGCCCAACCGCAGACCCGCCAACGAAAATGTTTTGGACATACCCGCAACGCTGATGCCCTTTTCATAGATATCGGCCATGGAGGGGGCAAAACCATCGCCGATTTGGTTGGTGCCGCGATACACTTCATCACACAGCACAAAAGCGTCGCAGCTCCGCGCAATCGCGACAAAAGCGTCCAACGCCTCTGCCTCCATCAACGCGCCCGTGGGGTTGTTGGGATTGTTCAGCACGATCAACTTGGTCTCAGGGCGCACCATCGCTTTGAGCTCAGCTAAATTAGGTAGAAACCCGTTTTCGGGACGCAGCTGCAGAATATCAACGTCAGCGCCATAACTTTCGGGGATCGAATAGTGTTGCTGATAGGTTGGGCGCACGGAAATCACGTGATCACCGGGTTCTATCAGCGTTT
>Ga0209712_10000882_pt1 | contig 25860 bp, 11 predicted proteins | sample ArcOceMetagenome_FD_187443 | JGI IMG/M metagenome (GOLD analysis project Ga0209712, IMG submission 187443) | Marine eukaryotic phytoplankton communities from Arctic Ocean - Arctic Ocean - Greenland ARC118M Metagenome (SPAdes) (version 2) | ecosystem: Environmental > Aquatic > Marine > Oceanic...
TGACGGACCACTTGTAGGTGGTGAATGTGGTGGTACTATTACCAGAACTTGGAATGTTTCTGATGTATGTGCAAATGCTGCTGTAACACGGACTCAAATAATTACTATTGATGATACGACTGATCCAACAGGCTCCGCCCCTGCAGCCATAACCATTCCTATATCAGAAAGTGTTTGCTTTTCAGATGCTGTAACATATGTAACAACTAACTATCCATTTGATCCTGCAATCATTGCAATGGGATATATGGATAATTGTACTACTATTGATGCGACATCTATTTCGCTTATTTCACCAGCTGCTGGTTCAGGAGTTGATTGTAATTGGGATGTAACTTATGTTTATAATGTAACCGATGATTGTGGAAATGTTTTAGGAAGTGAATCATGGGTTATTAGTGGAAGTGATACGGAGGCACCAACTGGAACTGCTCCTTCAGGTACAACGGGCATAGCTTCATGTTTATCAGGTGCTAGTGCAGCTGCTCCAGCATTTAATGCAACAACAGTAGCCACAGCATATTCTGATGATTGTAGCACAGTAAATATCACTAATATGAGTTCTTCTACTTCAGGAACCAATTGTTCTTGGACAGTAACTTACACTTATGATGTAGAAGATGGTTGTGGAAATACTTTAGCTGGTGAACAAATAGTTCACTCTGGAGGTGATCAAACAGCACCTACTTGGACAACTGTTGCAGGTAATCTTGATGTGACTATAGAATGTAGTGATGCTGCAGCTCTTTTAGCTGCTCAAGCTTTAATACCTATAGCTACAGATAATTGTGGAGGAGCGGTAACAGTTTCTGAAACCTCTACTGGGGCTTTTGTTACTGGTTCATGTCCTAATTCAGGAACTTATACTAATACGTTTGTTGCAACTGATGGATGTACTAATTCAAGTGTAGTTTATACTCAAGTCATTACTATTATAGATTCAACTGATCCAACATGGGTGAGTGCTGTAGGCGTTTTAAACGTTGCTTTAGATTGTAATGATGTTGCAGGTTTAGCTGCTGCTCAAGCCGCACAACCTACACCTAATGATAATTGTTCAGCTATTGGCAATATTATAATTGTCAAAACTACAGGTACATTTAATGTAGGCGCTTGTCCAAATGTAGGTACTTATACCAATACATTTGTCGCAACTGATGAATGTACTAATTCAAGTGTAGTGTATACTCAGGTGATTACTATTACCGATAATAATGTTCCTACTTGGACAAATACTGCTGGCGATCTTGACGTTACGCTAGCATGTAGTGATGCTGCTGGTTTAGCTACAGCTCAAGCAATGGCTCCAACTGCTACTGATAATTGTTCTGCTTCGGTTAATATAACTATTACTGAAACTGCTGGAACTTTTGTTGCGGGATCATGTCCAAATGCTGGGGCATATACTAATACTTTTGTTGCAACTGATGAATGTGGAAATATGAGTGGAACTTTTACTCAAACGATAACAATAACTGATAATGTTGCTCCAACTGGAACAGCACCAACTGGAATGACAGCTGTTGATGATTGCTTGGCAAATGCTCCTGCATTCAATGCTACTACAGCCGCCGCAGGTTACTCTGATGATTGTGGAAATGTTGCTGCAACACTTACAGGGACTTCATCTACAGGAGATGATTGTAGTTGGACAGTAACCTACACTTTTAGTGTAACTGATGATTGTACAAATTCTATAACGGGTCAAACCATTACTCACTCAGGAGGTGATATGACTGTACCAGTAATTCCTGCAATAGCAGATTATTCTGTGAATAACGCAGCGGGAACATGTTTACAAACTGTAAGTTTAACTGTACCTGCAGTTACTGACAATTGTGGAACTGTTAATTTTGTTTCCACTACAGCAACTGATAGAAAAGGGAATAACATTCCTGTTATTACGCCAATTACTTCACCAATAGCAGTATTGCCCGTCGGATCTAATGATATTACCATGAACTTTACTGATGCTTGTGGAAATAGTAATTCAATTATTTATACGGTAACTGTATTGGATAATGATGTTCCAATTATTACATGTGTTGGCCCACAAACGGTGGATTTTGCAGCTTGTAATACAGCATCACTATTAGTACCCGATGTAAGAGGATTGGTTTCAGTTTCGGATAACTGTGGAGGTAGTAATACTATAACACAAGAACCTTCTCAATTCGATTTACTAAGTAGTCACATTGTAATTACAGATGGAGCTACCTTGATTATTGAAGTCATTGCTACAGATAATAATGCGAATGGTTTTGCAGATACTTGTGAAATCCAAATCGTATTGAATCAAGATGGCACCCCTGTCCCAACAGTTACAGGCGGAACTTTACCAACAGTAACTTCAACTTGTGGATCAGTAATCATAGAGGCCCCGACTGCTCTTGATGCTTGTGGAAATACTATTTGTGGAAATCCAATTCCTAATACTTCTGTTAATTTTATTGGAGGAGTATGTAGTTCCAATACTTCAGTAGTTTCTGACTTTACGGGAACAGTTGGTTCTTTAGGTGATGATAGTCCTCTTGCAGGAACTTGTGGAGTGTCCTCGAGTGGAACATATTCCTTCACCACTAATGTTTCAGGAGTTGGAACTTTAGGAGCTGGTGCAGGTGTAGTTGAAAATATCAGTTTAGATCTTTTCCATTCTTGGACTGGTGATTTGGATATTTCTATTGTGTCACCTTCTGGTACCATCTTAAATTTATCAGGTAATAATGGATTTACTGGAGATAATTATTCAGGTACTAATTTCCAAGATGGTGGAACAAGTATAGCTGCTTCTTCGCCTCCATTCAATGGGACATTTGAAGCACAAGGAGGAACTTTCGCAAGTACATTTGATGGTGAAAACGCCGATGGTACATGGACTCTAAGTATTAATGACAATGTTACTGGAGACTGTGGATGGTTAAACTTTTGGCAAATGACTTTCTCCACTCCTCCTCCTCCAGGAAGTATCCCTCAATATGAAATTCCTGTTGGAAATCATACGATCTTCTGGGTTTATGATGATGGATTTGGAAATACCTCACAGCAAATACAACAGTTTAATATTTCTGATGATAATATATCTCCTACCCTTACCTGTTTTTCCGTAACATTGGAGTTAGACGAAATGGGTAACGCATCTATAGCTGCAGGAAATTTATTAGGTGAAGGATTTACTTTAGGTACTGGAACTGGCCCTTCAAATATTTCTGAATTTTGTATTACTGTTCCCAATAATATTGATTTTGATTTTGATTGGAATTATACACAAGAGCCCGATTTTGATGAATTAAGTTATTCTATTAATGGAACTCCTAGTACTTTAACAAACCCAAGTGGTACTTCCAGTCAAAATGGAACTGAAAGTATTTCACTATTAGCTGGTCAAACTTTTTGTATTACGCTTGACAATGATTTTATTACTTTTTCAATTGCTAATATAACCTTCCCTGGTGGTTTAACTGGAGATTTAGCATTTAGTAATTGGACATCAAACGGTCCCCAAGCGACATACAATGCTCCAAATGTTACAGATAATTGTGGTGTTGACTTCAGTTCTCTTTTAACAGATGGAAGTTCTATAGTTAATTTTGATTGCACTAACCTTGGGTCTAATATTGTTTTAGTAACGGCTGATGACATCAATGGTAATACTGGTTCTTGTAACGCAAATGTTACCATTGTAGATAATATTGATCCTACTCTATCTGGAGTTCCTGCGGATGTTACAGTTGATTGTATTAGTGTTCCAGCAGTTCCAACAGATGTAACGGCTAGTGACAATTGCAATATAATTGGAATTGTTTTTAATGAAACGAATACTCAATTAACCAACTCTGCTCTTTGTGGATTTTATAATTATCAAATAACAAGAACATGGTCTGTTTCTGATCAAAGTGGAAATTCAGTAACTGGAACTCAATTAATTACAGTTCAAGATATTCAAGCTCCTATATTTGCAACAACTAATTTCCCTTCTACAATAACCGCAAACGCAAATGCAGGATCATGTGATGCATTCGTATCTTTAGAACTAACAAGCACAGGAGTCTTAGATCTTCCTGGTTGTGTTGCCTTTGCACATTTAACCATTACAAATAATGGAAATGGAACAGGTGTTGCTGATGCTTCTGGAACTTACCCTGTTGGTTCAACTCCAGTAACTTTCAATGTTACTGATCCTTGTGGCAATTCAAGTTCATATATAGTAAATGTAAACGTTGTTGACAATACAGCACCAATCGCTGCATGTAATACTATTACTGTTGGAATTCCAAATGGCCAAGATTCCATTATTATTGATGCTTCAATCATTGCCTTAATTGACAATGGAAGTTTTGATAATTGTTCACCAACTGTTGATTTAGATGTCTTCCCTAAGGTTTTCTACTGTTCACAAATAGCAGATGGAACTCAAGACGAATTTGATATTATATTATCAGTATCAGTTCCTGGAAGTACAGATACTACTTTCTGTGAAACGACTATTATTATTCAAGATAATAATTCTCCAAATATTACTTGTGTTGATCCTCTAGTAATCACTTTAGGTGCGGATGGAACTGCTACGGCTACAGCAGCTATGTTAAATGGAGGAATTGACGATTGTTCTGATATTATGACAATTGAATTGACTGGAAATACTGCTTTTGATATTAGTGATATTGGTTCACACCCAATCTCAGATGGCATCACTCCTACTCTACAAGTAACTGACATTCATGGAAATGTTGAAACTTGTACACCAAATACACTTATTGTTACTCCACCAATAACTTGCTTTACATCATTAAATTTAACGGCAAATGGTGCAATTGAGATTCCTTACACAACTACAAATTTTGCAAATGTTATTGGTTTCCAATTCAGTATGCAAGTAGATGATGAAACTGTTGCAACATTTGCTCAGGACAATGCTGCTAACCTTTGTGGAGCAGTAACGATCAATGTTCCTAACTTAAGTGGTGTTAATCAAAACTTAATTTGTAATGGAACATTTACAAATCAAATAAGTGTTGATGGAAAAGTATTATCTGTTTCTTGGTTTAATACTACTTCTAATCCTGTATCTATTCCTGATGGTGAAGCTTTATTCAACTTTAGATTAGATGCGCTAGGTGTTGTTGGAGATATGACTTCATTCTCAATTACTGGAGCTCCTTATTCTAATGAATTGACTACTAAATATGGAAATGATATTTTAGAAGATACTCCTCCTCTTTGTGTTAATCCAATTGGAATATTTACGGTTGGAAATAATGCGACACTTCCTATTACTGGAAATGTAAGTACATGGAGTCGAACAAGAATTGATACCATGAGTATTGATACTAACTTTATGGTTATTCCAAATACCTATACTTATAATCTAGATACAGTAGTGCTTATTGCTGGTCAAGGATTAGCAAATGCTAGTTTGGTGAAAATTGAAGAAATGTTACCGTTAATAAGTAACACTCCTGACACTACTGATACTGATATGACTGATGGAAATGGTGATTTTACTGTTCAAGTTGCAAATGTTACCAATGGTGTTGCTATTGATTTAGTTCCTAGAAAAAACAATCCTAACTGGTTAAATAACGGAGATGTAAATTCTAGTGATTTATTCTTTATCCAACAACATATTGTGAATAATATTCCATTTACATCTATCTACGATTATGTCGCAGCTGATGTAAATCAAAGTGGTACCATTACGACTCTTGATTTAGTATTGATTCAGGATGTTATTGTAAATCCTGAAATTTCTCCAATACCTTCCTCGGTAATTGATGCTTATAGTCCTTGGAGATTTATCCAAAAAGAATATGCAGAATCTGATCTTGATCCTTTTGACTTAGATCCTTCGATTACTCTACCAGCTCAACCAATGGCACCTGTAGTTCCTGCTGCTGAGCAAAACAGAGTTTACAATCCAACTGTTTTACCAATGGCTAATATAGATTGGATCGCAGTTAAAGTCGGACAAATTTTCGGTGGATTAAATACAAGTACATTAACTACCATTGATGTTGATTCTCGAACAGGTGAAAACTTTGTGATGAGTATTGAAAATCAAAAAGTGACTAATGGCGAATTAATTTCAATTCCAGTTTATGCTAAAGATTATGCAGCATTTATTGCTTGGCAATTTACTTTAGAATTTGACGAAAACTACTTGGCTTACGAAGGTATTCTTTCAGGTGCAATCGAAGGTTTTGAAGAAAATAAATTAGGATTGAATTCTCTAGAAGAGGGAATCATTGGAGCTGTTTGGTATGGAATACCTAATACTGTGAAATCTGATGAAGTATTATTTACACTTCAATTTACAGCATTGGATGATGCAGATGCATTGAGTGGTTTGATCGATGTTACTTCTCGAACAGTTAAGTCTCAAAGTTCATTGATGAGCGGGGCAGCTGGAGAAGTTAGTTTAACGTTCTTCTCTCCTATTGCTGTTGCAACTAGTGATTTCAAATTGCACCAAAACAGACCGAATCCGTTTAATGGAGAAACTTTAATTAGTTTCAACTTACCGGAAGCCGGTTTTGCTACGATGACTATTTCAGATATCTCTGGTCGAACATTAAAAATGATTGAAAGTGATTTTGCTAAAGGATACAACGAAGTAAGAATCCAAAGCAACGATTTATCTTCAACTGGCGTTTTATATTATCAACTAGAGTCAGCTGAACATATTGCTACTAAGAAAATGATTATTCTTGAATAAGAATTTCATGAACTAATACACTTGTGAAAAATAAGCGTGTTTTTTAAAATGCGCTTATTTTTCACATTTTAAAAAAGTGAAAGAAAACTTTGAAAGCTTAGATTTTTTTTCATAAAAAAAAGAAATAAGCGCTAACCTACCTCTAACCTTTCACGTATAACCAGTCGATCATATTCGACATTATTTTAATTTTAATTAATCCCGACCGAACATGTTTTCAAAAATAATAATTTCATCGGTAATTTTCCAACACATGAAGAAGTTCCAATACTTTCTATTGCTAGTGCTATTTGCCTTGCCAATTCAGTCCTTTGCACAACTATTTGTTCAATTTACTGCACAATCTACAACTGTTGATTGTGCCACCAATTCTTTGAGCATTGATATTGATGTAACTGATTTTATTCAAATGAATGCATTTGATTATTCTTTTCATTGGGATCCAACAGTTTTAACCTTGACATCAATTAATGATACTGGAGCGATTCCAAGTATTGTAATTGGTCAAAATGGAGCAGCTACTGGTGCGCTCACTTTTTCCTGGTTTTCAACTACTGCAGGAGGAAATACTATTCCAGATGGAACAATTGTTACTTTAAATTTTGATTTAATTGGAAATGCTAGCCAGACTTCTGGTTTTACATTTGATGATACTCCTACATTTATCAATATTGCCCAATATGGAATGTCATTAGATGATACTCAATATACTTTGACCGATGGATTATTAACAATTACTGATACAACTGATCCAACTATCACTTGTCCAACTGGTCCGCTCACTTTTGATACTGGTGGTGCTACTACTACTCAAATTACTGGAGCCGCGCCTACAGCAAATGATAATTGCGATATAGATTTTATTAGCTATGAATTAATGATGAACGGAACCAATGTTGGAGTCGGAACTGGAGATATAAGCAACAATGTCAATTTTGAAATAGGAACTACCACCGTAACTTATACCGTCAGCGATTTTGGCGGAAATACGGAGACCTGCTTTTTTGATGTTGTTGTGACCAATAACTTAGCTCCAACCATGATGACTGTTTCCATGGATAATAATTTACAAGTAAATTGTGAAGACAATACGATAAGTTTTAATATTTATGCCGATGCATTTAATAATATTCGAGGTGCTCAATTTGCTATTTCATGGCCAGTTGCTGCCTTACAATATATTGATACTTCTAATTATGCCATTACAGTTGGGAATACTGCATTTGGAACTGCTAATATTTCTAATGGTCAATTATTTTATGCTTGGAATCATGATTCAGAAATTTCATTGCCAAATGGTACGATACTATTTACTGTTGAATTTAATGTAAGTTCTACTGCTGGATTAACCATCCCGATTACATTTGTACCGGGGTCAGATGAATTTACCAACAACGCCTCAACTACTTTTCCATTTCTACCAATTGATCCATCTGAATATTCGATGGTCAATGGATTCATTTATATTTTCGATGCCGTTGATCCAACCATAACTTGCCCTGCTGATATTACAGTTCAATCCACCAATGGAACCGATGCCGTTGTTACTGGTATTGCACCAACTACAGCAGACAATTGTGGAATCGTTGATACTACTTACACCTTAACTAATGTTGCGACTTCAAGTAATATAGGAAATGGAACAGGTGATGCAAGTGGAACAACATTTCCAGTAGGAACGACCAATGTTGAATACACCGTTACTGACTTTGATGGAAATCAAGCGACTTGTAACTTTGATGTTACCGTTCAAATTCCTGGAGTAATCACAGTTACAGTTGATAGTATTCAAGTTGACTGTGAAACAGGTACAGCAACTATCGAGTTACCTGTCGAAAACTTCATTGATGTAATTGGTCTTCAATTTACTATCGAATGGGATCCAACTAAATTAGAATTCGTTTCAATAGTAGAAGATAATTTTGATCCAGATGGAACACCGGGATTAGGGCAAGTAGCGAGTGGAAGTTTTAATTTCTCCTGGTTTGATATTAGTAATCCAACAACCTTTCCAAATGGAGATAATATTCTGGTTTTAGAATTTAATATTTTAGATCAAACCCCTGGCAATGATTATGATTTTAATTTTATAAATGCGCCAACACCTTATTCCGTAATAACTCAATCTTCTTTTCCAGGAAATGATCCCAACGCAATTTCAGAGCCTGGAAATATTGAAATCATCGATAGTACTGATCCAATAATTACTTGTCCAGCTGATGTAACCGTTAATTCAAATGGAGCATCAAGTACTGTTGTCAATAATATTGCAGCAACAGCTACCGACAACTGTGGGACTCCAGCGATTAGTTATATTATTGGTACTTCTCCTTCAATGACCGGAGATGCGAGTGGAAATACCTTCCCAGTAGGAACAACGATGGTCACATATACTGCGACAGATCAAGGAGGAAATAGTGTGGATTGTAGTTTTAATGTTACCGTCATTCAAGATCCATTGATGATTGAATGCCCGATGTCAGTTAATCAAAGTACTGATGTAAATGTTTGTTCCGCTACTTTAGATTTGCCCGTGATCATTCTTTCTGATCCAAATAATGTAAATACCATTTTATGGAGTATTTCTGGAACAAGTGGCCCAGCATCTGGAGCTGGAAATATTTCAAATTTCACCTTCAGTTTAGGAACATCTTCTGTAACTTATTCCGTTACAGATATTTTTGGTGCATCTGAAACTTGTTCATTTGATGTAACTATAACTGATCAAGAAGGGCCAATAATATCTGATATCCCAGCTGATACTATGGTAGAATGTGATAATATTCCATCTATAGCAACCTTAACTGCGATAGACCAATGTGATGGTGCAACTAATGTAGCTTTAATAAGTGAGTCAATAGCTGCTGGTCCAATACCAGGTTCTTCTATTATCACTCGAACTTGGGGTACAGTTGATGCCGCAGGAAATATCTCTACTGCTAATCAAACCATTACAGTAACTGATACTACCCCACCAACGATAACTTGCCCTGCTGACATTTCAACAAATTCTACTACTTCTCCTTTATGTGGAGCAAGTATTTCTTGGACAATTCCTACAGCAGCTGATAACTGCGACACGAATACTCAAGTAACGAGTTCGTTTGCCCCTAATGATTTTTTTTCCTTAGGAACTACAGTAGTTACTTACTATGCGGAAGATAATGCAGGAAATATTGATTCTTGTAAATTTAATGTTACCGTAAGTGATGTAGAACTACCAGTATTTACTAACTGTCCTAATGATATGACTATTCCTTCTGGAATTAATTGCGATACAATTGTTACTTGGGTAGAACCAACCATTACCGACAACTGTGATAACAATGTTTCTGTGGTAGTTTTCCCAACTTTAGGAACTGCCTTCATGACAGGAACAACCACCGTAACGTATACAGCAACTGATGCAAGTGGAAATGTATCTTCTTGTTCTTTTGATGTAACTATAGCTGATACAGAAGCTCCATTTTTGGTAGATTGCCCCATTGATATTTCTATATCTTCTGGGGATAGTTGTAGTGCTGCAGTAATTTGGAATATGCCAACCGCTACCGATAATTGCGATGCTAGTCCAACCGTAACTTGTAATATTCCTTCAGGAAATACTTTCTCTTTAGGAACGACTCCAATAGTTTGTACTGCAACTGATGCAAGTGGAAATACTTCCACCTGTACATTTAATGTAATCATTGTTGATTCAGAAGCACCAAGTATATTTTGCCCAGCCAATGTTTTAGTTTCAACTAGTGGAAATATTAATATAGATCCAAACAACTTAATTTCAAGCATCACTCCTGTAGGATGTGACTCTGTTGTTTTGACATTTGATATTCCTTCGGGAAATGATAATTGCGGAATTCCGATGGTGACTCAATCCTTAGGGCTGCCAAGTGGATCTACTTTTGGAATTGGACAAAATATAATTCAATTCACTGCAATGGATGGATCAGGAAATACGAATACCGTTCTCTGTGAAACCACTATTACAGTTACTTCATTTGTAGAGTTAAATATTACTGCGTCACCTGATACTGTTTGTACGGGAGGAAGCACCCAACTCTTTGCTAATCCTTTTACTTCTGTTCCTGGAGCACTTTATAGTTGGACTGGACCTAACCCTAATCGAATAATTCCTCCTATCCCAAATCCATTTCTTGAAAATTTAACTTTGGAAGATGCAGGAACATACATTGCCACGATAACTAACCCTACTACTAATTGTACCTCGACTGATAGTCTGCTAGTGGTAGTCTCACAAGGTCCAGAATTAGTAATGATTGCCAACACCGTTAATTGTGTTAACCCTGATGGTTCTACCAATATTCCATTATCTGTTCAAGTGACTAATGCAATAACTGTTGATAGTTTTATTTGGACAGATCCTGCAGGAACAGTTTTTAGCAATGATCAAAATACACAAATCGATAATGCAACGGAAGCCGCTTCAGGACTTTACTGTATAGAAGTATTCGAGGTAGATGGATGTTCCAATACGATTTGTGATACCGTCCAAATTACTAATATCCCTGCTCCACCAATTATTGTTTCCACTTGTGGAGACTTCATTTGTGTGGGAGAACCGTGTACTTTAACTGGTGTTTCTATCCAAGTAGATTCTATGATTTGGACTGCAAATGGAAATGACGATGGTTTACCAATAGATGTAAATCAAAATGAGATCACTATTACTCCGGGTGAAAATGGATTTAATCTTTATACTTATACGATCATCGAAAATGGTTGTGAAAGTTCATCAAATATTGGAATCATTGTGAGCTCTCCTGCAATCGTAGAACCAGATTTTGTTCCTGTTGATTTAAATACTGCGATAAATGATTTCACCGTAATTAATAATGACACCATTTCTGGATCATTGCCTGGGATCTTCACCATTAATGTTACTTCTGATGTCAGCAATGGAATCTTAGTCAACAATGGTGACGGAACGTTTGATTATGCTCCATACAATGGATTCCTTGGAGACGACCAGTTTATTTATGAAATATGCTTGGATTGTGGAGAGCAAGAAGTTTGTGAATGGGCCATTGTAACACTTTCCATTGAGACTGACGAGTGCATCGTTCCTACGGTAATTAGTCCGAATGGCGATGGTATGAATGACACTTGGGAAATCTCTTGTGTAAAAAATAGCCCAGATAACGAAGTGGTTATTTTTAACCGATGGGGCGATGAAGTTTACCGAGCTGCGCCTTACAACAATGATTGGGAGGGCACGTACAATAATGAAAATCTACCTGATGGAACTTACTTTTATATTTTCAAAACAAATGCAAATGATCCTGATCCCTTAAAAGGAACAGTTAACATTTACAGATAAATTAAGTTTTTTAAAAAAAGTACTTTTCCAAAAATTAAAATATTTAAAAATGAGAAATATAATTTTCAGCCTTATTTTCATGACCTTCTCAGTAGTATTGTCAGCTCAACAAGAAGCTCACTATACTCACTTCATGTATAATAATTTGTCCATCAATCCAGCCGTTGCTGGATCAAAAGGACATCCTGCCCTATTAGCACTTTATCGAAAACAATGGATTGGATTTGAAGGTGCACCAGATAATAAATTGATTAGTTTTCATACACCGCTGGGAAAAAGAGTTGGACTTGGTTTAACTATGTCGAATGACAAAATTGGCATTTCAAATAATTGGTCTGGTTCAATGGCTTATGCTTATCGAATTCAAATTGATAAAGAAACTTTGGTGCAAATAGGTATCCAAGGGTCGATGAAATACTTCAGCCTTGATTTTAGAAATCAACTCATTCGACAAACTGGTGATCCATCTGTAGTCTATGATACGACTAATGAAAAATACTTAGGTAACTTTGGTGCTGGAATTTTCATGAATGTCAAACAAATGTTCTTCGGTGCATCTGTACCTAACTTTTTTCCAAGCACTATTGGTGTGGATAAAACTACTTCTTTCGCTGCAGTAGAAGTTCCCCATTTTTATGTGATGGCAGGAGCACTTATTCCTTTGGGAAATGACAAAATTGCTTTGCGTCCATCTGCTTTGGCAAAGGTGGTCAAGGATGCGCCTTTCGATTTGGATCTTAATTTAAGTGTAGTTTTCAATCAAAGTTTTATTGTAGGAGCAAGTTATCGAATTGGTGGAAATGGAATTGGAGATTCCGTTGACTTTTTGTTACACTACAAATTGAATAACATTGGACTTGGGCTTGCCTATGATTACACCTTGTCAGAATTGAATGATTATAATAGTGGAAGTATTGAAGCTATTGTGCTTTATGATTTTATCAAGGAGCAAATAAATATTGCGAATCCAAGATTTTTCTTTTAAAAAAAATAATTTTCCAATAATTCTTTTTTCGTAAAAATCGTTTTAAATAATAAGTTTTGCATGAAATTCAAAGAATTACGAATCATTACAACCTGCCCAATAAGTAAGCAGGCGTATTCAAAATTCTTCATTCAAAATACACATATAGATTTGTACACTAAAAAAGTATCTTTAAAAATTTTCTCATGAAGCATACACTTTTACAATTAATATTTTTGCTTTCTTGCTTTGCTATTTTTGGCCAAGAGCTACCTACTCCAAATAATGATATTTTCGTTAACAATGAAGTAAGTATCAATTCTGACCAATTGGAGTTTAGCCCTGCCTTTTTGGAGGATGGTATTTTATTTATTTCTACCAATCCGGTCAATAAAAGATTCAAAGTAAAAGATACTCGAATTGACGAAAATATCATGTCAATTTTCCGATCAACTAGAGATGAGGAAGGTAAACTTCAAGCTCCGGTGCCATTTGCAATTGAATTGTTATCAACGGTTCACGAAGGCCCATTAACTTTTGATCGTACTGCCGAAAACATGTATTTCACTAGAAATAATTTAAAAGGTAAAAAGCAAATCAAAGGAAAAGATGGCATCGTCAAACTTCAAATCTATTCTGCGCAACGCATGGATAATGTTTGGAAAAATGTTGAAAAACTATCTTTCAATGATCGCAATAGCAATGCTGCCCACCCAAGTATTTCAGTAGAAAATAATGAACTTTATTTTGCATCAGATCGACCTGGCGGACAAGGTGGAATGGATTTATATGTAAGCATTAAATCCGGCGATACTTGGGGTGAACCAATTAACTTAGGGCCAAAAGTAAATACTGAAGGGGAAGAGGTTTTTCCATTTATTCATGCAGATGGAACATTATACTTTTCATCCAAAGAAGCTGGCAAAGAATCTGACCTTGATCTTTTTACGGCCAAAAAAATAAATGGAGAATGGGGAATTCCTGAAAATATGGGCACTCCATTCAATTCAAGCAAAGACGATTTTGGTATTATCATCGATCGTGATAAACGTAATGGATATTTCTCATCTAACCGAGGTGGAGGAATTGGAGGAGATGACATTTATAGTTTCTATGCATTAAATGGTTTGGAAAAAAACGTTGAAAAAGTAGTCCCTGATTTTGAAAAAATAATTACCATCAATGTCAAAAGCGAAGCAACTGGAGCTATTATCGAAGAAGCAATTGTTACTTACATGAAATTGGATGAGTTGACTTTAGGAAGAGCAATTACAGGGATTTCAAATTCGAATGTTGATGAAAAAGATCCAAGCGATTTAGTCTTAAAATTACCTATTGATGAAAATGCAAAAACTGGCTTGACTGATTTTAATGGTCAAATCCCACTTAAACTTAATCGAGGTAGTTATGTGATAAAAATCGAAAAAACAGGAATGCAATCAAAACAAATTGCACTCAATTCTCAAAGCGACATCCTTGAATATACTATCGTTCTTTCCAAATATAATCCAACCGTAGACAACAGTGAAAATGGAGAAGAAAACAATAACCCTAATGAGAATGGAACAACTGGAGAATTATTTGGAGATGAGGGAGTCTTAGCAACTATTCAGGAAGGAACAGTTATCGAGTTGCCTAATATTTATTATAATTTCAATGATGCTGCTATTCGGCCTGATGCGCAAACTGATTTAAATTCTCTAGCTGACTTTTTAATTCAATATCCAGCAACTGAAATAGAATTAATTTCACACACCGACTCTCGAGGAAATGACCGATATAATAATCGACTTTCTCAAAGACGTGCTGAAAATGCGGTTGCCTTTTTAATTAAAAAAGGAGTTGATAGAGATAGAATAGTACCAATAGGATATGGTGAATCTCAACTTAGAAATACCTGTAATGATTTTAGTACTTGTAGTGAAACGGATCATCAATACAATCGAAGAACCGAAGTTAAAATCACTAAAATGGATGCTCCGATTACCGTGAAGTTTATCAATAATCTTCCTTCCTATATTTCTGAAGCACCTAATTCTACTAAATATAGTGCAAGAAATAAAACCAATATTTCACCTAGTAATTCTGCTACAACAGAAATTGATTTGAAGGACGGAGATGACGAATATGATCCTGAAGGAGATTACAAAGTCATTGCTGGAGTATTTGCCAATATGAATAATGCGGAAAAAAGATTAATTGAAGTGAGAGCTTTAGGATTCAATAATGCAGATATTCTTAAGCTTGGAGGAAGTAAATTATTTCATGTGGTAGTCAGTAAATATAGAACAAGTGAATCTGCTACTAAAGCAGTAAGACAATTAAAATCACAAGATGTGAGAGCATTTGTAAAAAGTTAAATTTAGAGAACCTTATATAATTCTACTTTAAGACTCTAAAATGCTTACAGGATTATCGTCGTACCCTGGTGCGGGAGGCAAGCATTGAACTGTTTGAGCACGGGATGGCTTGCGAAGCAAAGAGGAAAAGGAAATACGAGTTTTCAAGCCTAGAATTTTTTGTTTCTTTTTGGGCTTATGCCAAAAAAAAAAGCACCACTTTGGGATTTCTCAAACAAAATTGATTCGCTAAACTTTCAAATTAAGCTAGAGTCTTAAAGTAGAACTAATAATCATCAAAGTAAAAAACATCCCGATTTTTCATTTCGAAAAATACGGGATGTTTTTTTTAGCACTAAAATTAATTAGCTCAATTCTACATAAATTGAAATTATTTTTGAACGTTAAACGAGTAACTCCTACTCTATTTATAACAATACATTTACAAATTCTCCTTCTAGTACTTTAGTTGATTTCTCCTCTTCCATTTTAAAATTAAAACTTCCTGAAATTCTTCCATTTTCACAACGGTTAATTTTAATCCAACCATCTCTACTGATAAAAGATGCTCCATTGCCTTTTTCAAAAATCAAACTACTGTTATTCGCAAAAATGGCACTGCCTAGGTCGTTGGAAAAATTTTGATCACTACTCTCATGCTCATTTCCATAGAAAATATTGACAGTCAAACAAGAATCGATTTTTGCATTTTCTAAGTCGGTCAAACTCAAAGCGAATAAATTTCCATCCCCATCTCCTAAACTCATATTTAACACTTTTGCAAAAACACCTTCCGCTTGTTCCATCTTGAATAGACTAGCTTCTGTTGAAGAAACACCTTTTACAATCGCATTATTAATTTTACAATTAATGGTTGTCACCTCAAAAAAAGAAGATTTAAAAAATGGTAAAACAGCTGCGCTAGATAATAATTCCGGATTGGAAAAACTAGGTAAGGATAGCATGGCTACCATAGCTAATGATAATAAAAAACCAAGAAAGAATCTTCTGGATGTTTTAAAATTAAAGGGTAATGCAGACACTGATAATTGTTGTTTCATGGTATGATAAGTTTATTTGGGAAATGTGTCACACTTAACAAAAACAAATCATATGCCAGTATATATTATTTGAATAACTGAAATTACGCACCATGATAGAATTCATAGCTTTCCTACTTTTATTTGCTTAATCAAAAAAGTAGGGATATGGGAATCAATAAAGTGCGTTACATCAGCTTATAGTTCAAATTACGCGCATAGACTAAAAAACCACTTCATGGTTTTTAAAATACCTTGCTTGCTTAACCTACAGTTAATAATTAATCATTTTCAATTTCGCCAAAAAAAAGTCCCGAATTTTCATCTTGAAAATTCGGGACAATTGTCCTTTTTAAATTTATAGAACTACTTATTTTTGCAAAACTATTTTTTGATAATTACGCTCATCGCCAAAATCAATTTCCAATAAATAAACGCCTGCCTGCCAATCTGAAAACGCATAGGATTGATTGAACGCTCCACCAAATTCAAGTCGCGAATCTAATTCAACTCTCCTTCCTAACAAGTCAATTACAGTTATTTTAAAATCAGATTTTTCATTCAAATAAAACTGAACATAAATATTTTCTCTAAATGGATTTGGGTAAATTTTCAAACTCCCCTGACTTAAATCTTCAATTCCTAAAACGCCACAGTTATATTCAGGATTAAAAATTTGATCGTTTGAAAATGTATTAGCACAACCTGTTACATTATCTGTCACCTCCAAAGTATAGTTTCCTGATTGAGTCATACAATAAGTCAATTCAGTTTCGCCAGGCAAAAGTGTATTTTCATAATACCATTGCAAAGCGTAATCTACTGGCAAAGTCCCAGGTACGACCACCCCTAAAATATTATCATCATCATTAAAAATTGGTACTGCTGGCAACGTATTCAAAATGATTTCCACTAATCCTGATTCTGCCGAACATCCAAAACTATTCGTGTAAACGACGGAATAAAACCCAGTCTCCAAAGCTTGGTAAGATGACTCCGTTGCTCCATTGATCGGCGAACCATTTAGTACCCATTGATTACCTGACGAGTACGAAGAATTAAAAAATATATTCTCTCCCTCACACCAAGTCAATGGTACTTCATAACTTAATTGTGGTTGATCAGGAACGGGGTAAACGTAAACTGAATCAGTCGTTCGAATTGTATCCACCGGATGAAGGATCGTTAAATCAACGGATGAACTTCCATTGATCAAAATTCCATTTGAAAATTTATTGAAGGAATAAAAATCACATTCATCATCCGTTCCGCCGAGTCCACTATCTTCATCTTTGACCACCAAAGTATAATTTCCATCAATCAATGGCATGTTAAAATTAAACTCCACCGGCGGATCAGTATTATCAATCGAACCGGTCACCGTCGAGTTTCCATTAGGGTCAATGATATCCAAATAAATATCTGGAGCGCCGCCAAAGATATCTGCACAGTCAGATTCGATAACTCTGATTTTTGTTAAAACATATCCAGACGTATCAATAACTACCTGGTAGTCAACTGGATAGGTTCCAGGAGTAGAGTAAACTTGATCTACTGGGTTTTCATTATTACTCGTATTTCCATTTCCAAAATCCCAATTAAATGAGAATCCATTATTCCCATTTGATGGAACATTGTTCTCAAACGAAACAGTTACCTCGCCACAACCGGCACTATTGGTCATCGTAAAACCATCGTTAACGGTGGTACTTGGAAGGATTTCAATCGTTCTTTGGAAGGAAGATTCTTGCGTAAAAAATGCCACTTTCACTTCCAAGATAATATCCAAAACAAACGTCCCTGTCGCTAACGGTGTTCCACATAATCGAACACATCCATCAGTTTCTGTTGCTGGAAAATAAACATCTTCGTTCGTTTCCCATTCCAGCCCTGGAGGCAAATTTGAAATAAATAATATTTTAATTTCATCCAAAGTGATTCCTGCTTGAATCGTAGAATCATTCGCAGCAACTGGTGTAGTTGTTTTTGGCAATCTAAAACTGACATCCTCAGCGTACGCCAAATTAACTGAACCAGTTGGAACGGTATCCAAAAAAATAGTATCCGTCGCTAAATTACTAGGCAACGAAGTCTGACATCCTGGACATTGACTTTGTGAAATTATTGGAAAAGTAAAAATGAAAAAAAGTAAAAGAAAAAAAGGTTGAAGTGTAACTTTATGCAACATATTTAACGGTTTTTATTTATTAAAAAAATAAAAATAGGGAGGTAAGTTGCTAGGTCTTTTCTTAATGTTTAACGGTTAATGGTTAATACAACCACATGATGTTAACAGTTAAACATTAACCATTAACCGTTAAAAAAAAACTATCTGTTGATAATCATCTTCTCTGAAACAAGTGCACCATCTTTCTCAATAGTGTACACATATATTCCATTAGCCAATCGACTTCCATCAAATTCATGATTGTTAAGTCCTTCATTTACAGAAATTACTGCTCGGTGAATTTCATTTCCAACTAAATCAAAAACTCGGAAAATCAAATCATCAGAATAAGCTGCAACAATTTCAATATTAGTGAAATCGCTAAATGGATTAGGTAAGTTTCGAATAGAAAATGACGATGCTAAAATATCATCCGTATCTACGAAGCAAGATGGATCTCCATTCGGAAGTACTTCCAAAAAGTAATTTCCTTCTGCACCAGGAATCAAATTACTTGGCAATTCGAAAGTTTGAGAACCTCCAAAAATAGCCAAATCTTGACTATATACCGTCATCACAATTTTTAAATCATAGGTATTTGCAACTTGAGGAGTTCCAAAAATAGTAATACATGCTAAGGAATCAGCAGGAGTAAATACCCCGCCAGATGGATTCATCGCATATGTCATCCCTGTTGGTAAATTAAGAATTGCTCCTTCAGTTGCTGCTGCTGCTGCTGCCGTTTCGATGATAATAGAATCAACATTAATATTCAAGATAGTTGTTTCAATCATATCTGGAATCTTAACCGTCCAAACAAAAAAGAACTCTGAATTGACACAAGCTTTAGCTTTTTCTGTGATTCCGCCATCAGGATTAGTTGCACTCAATGGTGGTGGGTAAACTCCAAAGGTAGAATCTTGGTAAAGCACATTCGGCTCACAACTTCCCCATTGTGCATTAGTTTGACTCATCCCGATAAAGGCAAAAAAACTAAGTAGTAATAATTTTTTCATGTGAATAGTTTAAAGTTTTTTAAATAAATATGGTAAAACGAAAATTGCACTTCAATGCAAATTTCATAAATAAACTCGTTTGTAAAAAAAATTGTGGATAAGGATTTCCTAAAATAATTCTTTTAGGTAAAGTTAGGTAGGTATTTTTATATTAAGTAACGTAAAGTTAAAAAATTTTATGATGTGTAACTGCACTTTAATTTAAAAAAATTAAGTTTATAAAAAACTATATTAAAATTAATCTTAATTTTTTTTCGGGAAAAACAATTTACAATTCAATTTTTCTACTACATTTGTCATTGAATTACCTAATTTCTACTCTATGCATGAACATTTTTTTATCTAATTTTTTATTTCTCAAACCTTTCATAACATGCATTACAAAATTCACAAAACGCTGATTATCAGCATATTACTTATTCTATTCTCCTCGAGTGCCTTCGCACAAACTGCCATACTCAAGGGTGTCATCATGGATCAAGAGGAAAATAATCCACTAATTGCTGCAACGGTAACAGATGCAAACAATAATGGAGTCACTTCAGGTTTGGATGGAAATTATGAAATAATTTTACCCGCTGGAGAAAATATTATCACTTTCAGTTATGTCGGTTATCAAACAATTACTCAAAAAGTTACCCTCCAGGCTGGCGAAATTCAATTGCTAAATATCGACTTAAGTATCGAAACTAACCTCCTGCAAACCGCAACGGTCACTAGTGGGAAATACGAAAAACCATTAGCCGAAACCACTATTTCTCTCGAAGTCCTCAAACCTCGATTGCTGGAAAGTACCAATAGTACCTCTGTTGATGAGTTGCTGAATAAAGTTCCAGGAGTAACGATGGTCGGAAGTCAACCAAATATTCGGGGAGGATCAGGATGGTCATACGGAGCAGGAAGTCGGGTACTTTTGTTATTGGATGACATTCCTGCCTTGCAAGCAGACGCAGGTTTGGCTCAATGGGATGATATTCCTGTAGAAAATATTGCACAAATCGAAGTAGTCAAAGGAGCTGCTTCTGCCTTGTATGGTTCCTCCGCTTTGAATGGAATTATCAATGTCAGAACCGCCTATGCGACTTCAAAACCTTACACTAAAATTTCATCTTTTTATACCATGTATGATGATCCAAAAGATCTTGGAAAAATCTGGTGGGATAGCCTCACCTTCAATTTGCAAGATTCAGCTTATAGCAAAGAGTCTAATAAATTTTCGGATCAACCGCATGAGTTCGGCGTTAGTTTTGCTCATCGACAAAAATTTAAAAAATTAGACTTGGTGCTCGGTGGGTTTTATCTTAATCGGTCTAGTTTTCGAAAAGATACATATTCCAAATACGGAAGAATTTCAGTAGGCACTAGATATCGAATTACTGATAATCTGACTATTGGATTTAATTCAAATTTTAATCCTGGAGAAAGTTCCAGTTTCTTCCTTTGGGAAAATGGAAACCAAGGAGCATATCGACCAGGTGGATTAAATCCGACTGAAGCATTAAGTATTTCCAAAAGGTTTCGATTTACGATAGATCCTTTTGTCAATTATTTTGATAAATCTGGAAATCGTCATCGCCTCACCGGTAGACTTTATGGAGTGAATAATAAAAACAATGGCGGTCGAAGTAATCAATCACAACTCTATTATGGAGAATATCAATTTCAAAAAAAATGGGATAAATATGATGTGGTGATCTCGAGTGGCTTGGTGAATACATTTACTTTTGTCGATGCAGAACTATATGGAGACACTACTTATCAAAGTAGAAATACCGCTGTCTATTTACAATTTGATAAGAAGTTTTTTGACAAACTCAACATCTCATTTGGAGCTCGGTACGAACAAAATATTACCAATAGTCCTGAATTTATCAACTCAGGAGTAATCGTTGATACCATTCCAAATGGAAAAATTTCGGAAGGAAAACCAGTTTTTAGAATTGGTGCAAATTATCAATTAGGCAAAGCTACCTATTTAAGAAGTTCTTGGGGGCAAGGTTACCGCTACCCTACCATTGCCGAACAATTTATATTTACCAGCGCAGGCGGACTTGATATTTTGCCAAATCCAAGTTTGGAATCTGAAACAGGATGGTCAGCGGAGTTGGGAATCAAGCAAGGATTTTCCATAGGTGGTTGGAATGGATTTATTGACGTTGCAGGTTTTTGGTCAGAGTACCTTAATATGATGGAGTTCCAAGTTCATTCACTTTCCCCTTCGTTTACGCCACGTTTTCAATCTAAAAATATCGGAGATACTAAGATACTTGGAGGAGAAATAAGTATAAATGGAGTTGGCAAAATTGGTAACCTAACTACTTATTTATTAGCGGGTTACACTTTTATAAAACCTGAATATCAAGATTTTACGGAAGAAATTAATGTGCAATCTAGCGTAGATTATAATGTCCTCAAATATCGAAATAAGCACTCCTTTAAATTTGACCTGGAAGTTCAATACAAAAAATTCAAATTTGGTGGTGGCTATATTTACAATAGTAGAATGGAAGCGATAGATGCTGTTTTAGAATTTCCCCAATTCGGAGTAAAAGAATATCGAGCTAAAAACAATGATGGATATTCTAATGTTGATGCAAGAATCAGTTATGAAATTACTGATAAATTCAAAATAGCTTTCATCTCTAAAAATATTTTGAACGATGAATATATGGTTCGCCCAGGAACTTTGGAAGCACCTAGAACTTTCACGCTTCGGGGAGATTATAAATTTTAATTGGTTGATGATTAGGTAATTGGGTAATTGGGTAAACTGGAATTACCCAATTACCTGATAAACCAATTACCTGATCAACCGATCTACAAATGAAAATCCGCCTTCCGCTTCATCCACTTCCCTCTCGTAAAATCAGGAAAATTCATCGGCTGACTTCCCGTCGCAATACTCTGCTCTGACAAGCAAGTAATCGCCATCCATGCAGCTGCATCATATACATCAATCGGAGGATTCTTTTTATTTTTTACGGACTCCACAAAATCATTGATCACGAAAAAATCCATACCTCCATGTCCAGCACCTGCAGCTTGTTTTTCAAATTTTTTCCAAAGCGGATGATCGTATTTCTCTAAATAAGGTTTTGCTTCTTCCCATCGATGTGGATTTGGACTCACCCCTTCGAGGTACAAAGATTTGTTCACCGCCATCCAAATTCCTTTCGTTCCTTGCACTCTAAAACCCAAAGAATAGGGCCGCGGCAAATTAGTATCATGACTCAAAATAATCGACTCCCCTTTAAAAGTTTTAATCACCGTCGTCGTCACATCACCTAACTTGAATTCCACCTTTGCATTCGGATGGTCCTTTCCACCCTTCGGATGATCGGCAACATAATTATGCAAACCTCGTGCTTTCGAAGAAGTTGAAGTCAAATGCATAAACCGATTTCCTCGATTGATATTGGTATACATCGCAATCGGGCCAACTCCATGCGTAGGATACAAATCTCCATCTCGATAAACGGAATGATTGGTTCGCCACTTGGATTCACTAAATCCAGTTTCTCCAAATTCAACTCCAGCACCATAAGGTGTTTTCCCATCATTAAATTTCACATGTCGCAAATCATGCTGATAACCACCTTCCAAATGAATCATTTCCCCAAACATACCTTCCCGAACCATATTTAATATAGCCATCACATCTCGTCGGTAACATACATTTTCCAAAAACATACAAGGCACTCCTGTCTCTTCATAAGCATTCACCAAGTCCCAACATTCTTGAATATCAGTCGCACCACAAACTTCTGTTGCGGCAAATTTTCCAGCACGCATCGCAGCTACCGCCATCGGAACATGCCATGTCCAAGGCGTTGCAATCAAAACTGCATCGACCTCTGGCATTTCCAACATTTTAAGATAGGCTTCTTCTCCATCACTAAAAGTCGTCGGTGCTTTTTGCCCAGCTTTGACAACTTTATCTTTTGCTCTTTGCAAGGAAGGCGCATGAATATCACAAAGCGCAACAACATTGCAATCATCTCTTCTTAATAATAACCCCATCAGACCTGTTCCTCGCTCTCCCAAACCAATCACTCCAATATTCACTTTACGGTCATCTTTTCTTTGCAAAAAACTAGGAGCTTCTCCTGAGGCGGAAAATGGCAAACCTAATCCCGCTCCTGCCAAAGCAGAGGTGCTAATAAAATTCCTTCTGTTGATTTTCTTTTCCATAATTTGTTAGTTTTGAGCAAGATAAAAAAACGAAACTAAATATCCAGTAAAATGCAGATTCAAATTTATACAGATGGGAGTTGTCACACTCAACAAAAAGTGGGTGGGTGGGCTGCGATTATTTTTTTAGGAAATGAAAAATTAGAATTGAAAGGTTTTGAAAAAGACACCACGCATAATGCGATGGAGATGTTAGCGGTTTTGAAGGCATTAGATTTTCTGGAAAAAAAATATGATTCTAACAATGCTTTTACAAAAATAGAAATCGTTTCTGACAGTCAATATGTGGTGAGAATTTTAGAAAGAAAAGAAAAACTAAAAGGGAATAATTTTTTAACTAAAAAAGGTACCCCCATTCGAAATGTGGATTTAGTAAAAAAACTAATTGATCGAATCGAAACACTTCCGCTCATTTTTACAAAAATAAAAGCGCATCAAAAAGCGACTGATGTAATTAATTATAATCGCGTGGTGGATCATTTAGCAAGAAATGAAGTTAGAAAAAATTGTGTTTAGATTTTTAATAAACGAATATCGAACAAGGATTTGAGAAGTTTGACGATACTTCTCATAGAAAAGACAAAACTAACATCGTCAAAACTTCTCAAATCTCAAATCCTTGTTCGATATTCGATATTCATTTTTCGCTAATCAAAATTTTCTTCAATAATTCACTCATCTCCTTCCCTCTTGTCAGCGTCATCATGTGCGATCCACCTTCCATTAAATAATCATATTTTACTTTTTTGATCGAAAGCGTATTATCCTTATTTCCATGTATGTGAATTATCTTATCATCGTAACTCTTTCGTTCCCAATTGATTATCATATTCACGGAGCGCTTCATAAATCGCTTATCTTTATCTTCTAACATACTTTTAAAAGTTTCCTTTTCTTGATTCCGATCAGGTTCGACAATGGGTTGCATTATTTTTGCGCCCCATTTCATCATTCCTTTTGGCACTAATTTATGAAGCAGTATTGCTCTTTGAAAACGATACCGTTGAGGCAATTCTTTCCGACATTTTGCACTAGAAATAATAATGGTTTTTTCAGGATTTAAAAAATCAGTCATCTCCGTCGCCAACATTCCACCGAGCGAAGTCCCCATCAAAACAAACGATTGAGTCGTATCAATTTGAGTCGCCAACCTTCGAGCATACGCTTCCATTTTCTCCCCGCGGTTTGGAATTTCATATTTCACAAATCGCACTTCGTAATTTTCCCCCAACTCAATATTATTAAAAAGTCGATGATCTGCCCCTTGTCCTGGAATGTAATAAACTATCATTTTCATATTTTTATTTTGAGAAAAAACAATACATTTACAAAAAATTAAAATTAAGATAATTAGTATTTTTTTCATAAAATTAAGCTGATCGATTTGCGTTTCTAAAAGTATAAATAAGGAAGTTGTTAAAGGAAAAATGCGAATGAAATTTAGTAATTTTGGCGATAATTAAGCGACTTGGAAAATTGATGATTAAAAGGATAACATAAATCATCGAGAGAAAATACTTATGATTTGAATCCTTTTTTTAATTTCCCAACAAGCTCTAACTTAAGTACACATAATATATGAATAATAACGATGTCATTCGACGAGTACGGTACACTTTTGATTTTAGTGATGATAAAATGATTGAAATTTTTGGCTTAGCTGAGGTGAAAGTAACTCGCGCGCAAGTTAGTGAATGGTTAAAAAAAGATGAAGATCCAGGTTTCAAAGGAATTTATGATAAGGATTTGGCTATTTTCCTTAATGGATTTATCAATCTGAGACGAGGTAAAAAGGAAGGCGAACAACCTAAGCCTGAGAAGACTTTGAATAATAATTTGATTCTTCGGAAATTAAAAATAGCACTCAATCTTCGAGATAATGAGATGGTGGAGATTTTTGATTTGGTGGATATGAGAATTAGTAAGCATGAGATTAATGCATTTTTTCGAAAGCCGACGCAGAGTCAATTTCGATTTTGTAAAGATCAGTTTTTGAGAAACTTTTTGCACGGGATGCAGAAGAAGTATCGGAAGGAAGAGGATTAGTTAATAACCTCCAAAACAACCATCACTAGTAAACAATAGTACGGTAA
>Ga0209712_10000883_pt1 | contig 25859 bp, 22 predicted proteins | sample ArcOceMetagenome_FD_187443 | JGI IMG/M metagenome (GOLD analysis project Ga0209712, IMG submission 187443) | Marine eukaryotic phytoplankton communities from Arctic Ocean - Arctic Ocean - Greenland ARC118M Metagenome (SPAdes) (version 2) | ecosystem: Environmental > Aquatic > Marine > Oceanic...
AATTTGTTGAATATTAGAAATTAGAAACCGAAAATAATCACAATTAATCTAAAATTTGTTCAAATAAATACTTTTTCTTTTTTCTAAAAGTGGAATTTATTTATTGCCTAAAACCCGTTTTCCCATGAGTAAAAATTACAACTTTAAACAAGAAACAATCGAACAACTCTCTGAATTACAAATGACACACAAACACAATCGACGTAAAAATGAAATCCTCAACGGGTTTGTTTTCATGATCGGAATTGCAGGGTTCGTTGTGGTATTTATGTTGCCAAGAGATGGTGTTTTTAACAACGGTAAGCTTGAGAAATCTTTTTCAAACTCAAGTAGTCCTTACGCCTCTAGCTCACTTATTATAACTCAAAATGATGAGGAAACAGCAGCATTAGAAGTTATCGGCGAAAATCAAATTGATATTTCAGGATTTTATGAAGCTGGCGAAATCTTGGAATTTGATTTAAAAAGCTACACCTCTGATAGCAATGTTGAGTATATAATCCATTTTGGTAATGGAGAATTTCGAGCAATTTCAGATAAGATTACTTATTACAAGTATCCAGATGCTGGAAATTTTGAAGTTAAAATAACTGCAAATTTTGAAACAAAAACTAAGCAAATCTTTAGTGAAAAAGTTTCGATCGATGATGCAATTGTTGTTAATAGTGAGGCTTTTGTAGAAGCAAATTAGTTCAAAAAAGCAAGAACTAAAAAAAGTTTAGAATTATATAATTCTGAACTTTTTTTTTGAGCTTGACTCAATTTCAAAATTCAAGATTTAGGCGCGCTAAAATATATAAAAAGTCACCGCTCAATTAATTCATCCTTCAATTTTAAAGTGCAGCCTGCTAAAATATTATACAAGCGTTTTACTTCCGTTGCGGTATAATTTTCTACTTCGATATAACTTCCTCCAAATTCAGCCTTTTTTTGATAAGCCACAAATCCTTGTTGGCAATTTTCCAGAGTTACATTTTCGATAAACACTTTTGACAAATCCTTGGAGGCAATCGCAATGTTGGAATTTTTAATGGTTGCTTCTAAAATTGTTGCCTGAGATTGCTCGCCGACGCTGATTCCTTTGTCGCCACAATTATCCATTTCACAATCAACCACGTACACATTACTTCCTGAAATGTCTAAACCATCATTGGTCGTATTAAAAAAATAAGATTGATTAATCGAGCCATTGCAAAAATCTAAATCCAAGCCATCTGAATGCATTTGATTGAAAATACTTCGATTAATTTCGAAATTACTACGGATCAGATTAAGTCCATCTTCGCAATGATTTTTGAGAAAAGCACAATCACTAATCGTCACTTCAGATTCATAAAAAGTAACTGCACCAGTTAGGTTCCAATTTTCTTTTCGATGAGTATTTAGATTTTCAAAAATGGCATATTCCAAATTTGAATTTTCTGCTGCCTGCAAAATCGTAAAGCCATTTGCGGAGTGATCGCTTGAAGTAATTTTGATGGGGTTATCTTTTTTTCCATTCATTTGAATAGGAGAGTAGGAAAGAAATTTAGCCTGATTGACTAAATCAATTTCAGTTCCTTCGGAGAAATAGACCACGTAATTTTCAGGTATAATGATGTCTTTTTTTATCGTAAATTTTCCCGTATGAAAAACCACTTTTTGATCAGTAACGCTGTATAAGTTATTACTGGAAATTACTAATTTTTTGGAAGCAGTTGGAGGTGCTGAATTAGCTTGCGGAAATTGCCAATTCAATATTTTAGAGTGAAAAATCTCATCATACCCCAATACTTTATAAAAAACGTAATTTGAATTATCTGCAATTGTAATAGGTTGATATTCAATTTCATAGCGAATTAAATTCGTGACGCTAGGAGCTTCCTTCTTTCTTTTTCTTGCTTGATCTTGATAAAAAGGAGAGGTGATAAATGCAGGTAAGATTACTGGCGATTCAAAATAATTATTTACTTCTTTATTTTGAAAACCAGTACCAATTACTTCAATGGGCAGGCTGTGAATATTGCCTAATTGAACAACATTTTTGTCATCAGATTTTTTTTGAAAATAAGCTTTTAGCGATAAATTATTGAAGGGAGAAATATTGGATTGAATGCCCGATATTCGTTTGTAAATTAAATCTTTATTGAATCTATATGATTGAAATTCTTTGGTTAAAAATTTGGAACGGGAGGCAATTCCATTTTCCAATTCGTCCAAAAATTGATTCAAATATTCTTTTTTAGAAAAAGAAAATAAATTGTAAATGTATTGTTGTAAAAAAGTCGTGTCAGAAAAAAAGTACTGAGTCGGTTCTTGATCTTCTTTAAAATGTTTGCTCAAGGCACCTTCACTCATCAACAAAAAAGGATAATCATAAGTCGGAAATCCATCAAAAGCAACGGGTTCTAATTTGTTCAAAACAGGATTAAAATAGAATCGCATATTGTGCCACGCTACGCTATGTTGCGCTTGCATCAAATCTACAATGGCAAAATATTTAGCCATTTTTTCTGTATCAAAAATTTCTGAAACAGGTCTTTTCTGCTCTAGGAAATCAACCAATAAATTTTGTGCAGTTTCAAATTGTTGTTTTAAAACTGGATTATTGAGTAACTGGTTTTCCTTAAATCCTCGAACTTCTGAACTCGAATAATGAGCAGAATTATTGACATGAGCAATTGGATTTCCTTCCAAATCCCCCAAGCGTTTTCTGACATCTGCCCAAAATCCTTCCTCAGAAAAACGAACAATGACACCTTCCCTGCGGGCATTAGATTCGGGAAGTTGTTTTTCAAAATGCTCCTCGTAAGCATAGACGCCCAAGGATTTCCCATTTAATTTTAGCTCTACAAAATCGTAGCGAGGGGTAAGCACATCTTCTTTTTTCCACCATTGATGCAAAATCCATTCTTGAAGAAATTCACGTGTTTCGGGTGATTGCAAAGAGAAAGTTTTCATCTGGTTCCAAGCAAAAGGATCTTTTACTTTTACTCGGAAAGACCATTTATTTTTTTTCAAATGATCTAACCAATCTCCTTTTAAACGCAACTCAACTTCCATCGTTTCGGAGTGATCCGATGAATTTAAAGTTCCGTTGACCCAATCATTCTCGGCACTTTCGAGGATGCCAATTTGCAACGCAGCTTTTCGTTTTTGATCTAATTTTTGGAAACCTTTTTCGGAGATATTTAGCTCAATGGTTTCCTGTTTGAAATTTGGAATTGGATTAGCGTCAGCGTTATAACTTTCTTTTTCAATGATTTTTAATTCATCAAAGTAGAAAACTCCTTTTCCATCTGAGCGAACATAGATTTTTAATTCTTCAATTTCTTTTTGAAATGGGATGGTGAATTTTATTTCCAATAATTCCCACCCGTTTTTTTCTTTGACCGATTTAGAAATTTCAAAGTTGATATTTTTGTTTTTATCCATGATGACCAAAGCACTTTTGCCATCATGATTTTCCATTTTTCTCCAGACACTTGCGAGGTAAGTTTTACCCGTTTGGTAGGTTTTAAAATCGATGCCAAAACCATATTGGAAGCCTTCGCCCATTACTGTTTTTGAAGAAAAATCTCCCTCAAAAGCAGTTTCTTTACTTTGGGTTTTTGCATTAAAAAATTGATTGCCAGAGGAAATAAAATTACCTCCACGAACGACTTCTGCATCGCAATGAATAACACCTTCCGTTTTCCAAGAGTTTAAAAATGGCAAAGCATACCACAGACTGAAAAGCCCGACAATACTACATAATAATATAATAGCGGTTTTGAAAAAAGCAGACTTTGGAGTGTCGTTTTTGACAATCATACAATCAAGTCAGGTTGGTCAATGATGGAAAGTTTAGTGTTCGGTGAAAGGGCAGAAATGTTATTTTTGAGCTGGTCTAATTGGTCAATCGATTCGGTTTTGCAGATATAGGATAAATCCAATCCTTGCTCGATCATGTCCATTCTTTTTAGTTCCACATAAGGTAAAATATCAGTTAGGATTTTCGTGATTTTTTTCAAATCATTTTCATCCGTTTGGATGTTGACATACATTCTATTTTCATTTTTAAAAGCGACTTTGTTAGTCAAAACTTTATTGAGAAATAACAAACTGATAATCACTAAAAATGAAACAACTGCTAAAATTGGTTGATTTGCACCTCCTGCCAAACCAATCCCAATCGTGAAGAATAAATAAGTCAGCTCTTCCGGATCTTTAATCGCCGCTCGGAACCGAACAATCGAAAGCGCCCCAACCAATCCTAAAGAAAGTGCAATGGAAGATTTGACAATCATAATCACTAATAAGGTAGACAAAGCTAGCGGCAAAAAATTAGCAGCAAATTTCTTCCGATTAGAATGTGAATTTCCATATCGAATGTAAAAAATGCGAAGCAAGGAAACCAAAATTGCCACTACGAAAATATTCAGTAGAAATTCATCTAACGGAATATTGGCGTTGAATTCGTTAACGTATTGTTCTTGTAATTTTTGAAGTATATTCATATTAAAATTTATCCAAAAAAAATAATAGAGAGCAAAGGTAATAAGTTCATAGACAAAATTAATCCTGTTTTTAAAACTCATGATTAATCCTATCTAGTAAACTTAGGAATGAGGGAAAACGAGATTAATATTGGAGAAAAATGGGGTGACGGTGTAAGATCAGAGGCAAGGTATACTTTCTTTGTCTCTATGGTCAAAAAAAGAAGAGGCCCGAAATCATCGAACCTCTTCACATTTATTAACAAACAAAAAACTGACAATTAGTGGTTAGACTTGTTACTATTTTATAAACAGGTAAACACTTACTTTATAAAATTTCCCTTCCGCTAACTAAGGAATGAGACTCAAAAGAAATCCATCGAAAAGATATAATTTGCAATTAAGTATTGCTCGAAGGATAATTAAGTCTACTTTAGTTTTACAACAAGAAACTATTAATTCTGTTCAATGAATAGTGCAAAATTTTGTTGCAATACTTTAACTTTACACAAAAAGTAATTTTATTTATATGAAAAATAATGATTCAGGTTTTAATCCAATTCATTTAGTTTATGTTTTTTTTGGAGTCTTGGTTTTAGGGTTTATTTTTCGTCAAGTGGCTTTTATCTTTTTTATGGGATTGATGTTGGCGATGTTTTTTGGAAGTATTTTTTTTATCGTAAAACATTTCCGAGATGCTAAAAAGGAGGAAGAGTTTAATGATTCGATGGAAGGTTCTATTCGACAAAATTTAGAATTATGCGAAGATCAGATGACCAAAAATCGAGAAGAAGTGCTAGAAATCAAAGACAACATCTATGACCTCAAAGAAAAGCTAGAAGTGAAATCAATGATCAATGAAAACACGATTAAAGAAAGTGAATTCTTGATTAGTGGTTTTGAGAGAGAATTAGATTTGAGAAATGCGAAATTGGAATTTTATAAAATATGTAAAGAAAAAATTCACAATATTCATTTCAATCAAACTTTGGCTGATGAAGTTGCGAACAAACGACAACGACTCAAGCAACTCCAAGAAGATCATTTTGAGGATTTGGCGGATATGGAAAAACTTCGTTCAGATGTAGATTATACTAAGACCTATATAGATACGATTAGTAATTTGTCGATTAGGATGGTGCAAAGTACCTCTTTAAGGACGGCACAAGAACTACACGAGGAATTGAAATTGATTACTCAAGAACTGAGAGATTTGTAAAATAATGTCAAATAATATTTTGGGGAAAGTTCCAAGGATATCAAAATGTGGATAACTTTTGTCGCTAAAATAGCTAAAACCCTTGAAAACAGAGGAAAAAATCTAAAAGATATTTTGATAGAAAACTACCTTTTAGTTAAAAAAGAACCTATCTTTGCAATCATTTTTAAAAACAAGTAATTAAATCTAAAATTTCAATATCATGGAAGCCATTAAATATGTTCATGAGCAATTAAAAACAGGGAATGATATTCCGGATTTCAGACCTGGTGATAATATTGTTGTAAGTTACAAAATTGTGGAGGGAGCTAAAGAGCGTATCCAGCAATTCAGAGGTGACGTAATTCAAATTAACGGTACAGGTGCAACTAAGACCTTTACAGTTAGAAAAATCTCTAATGGAATAGGAGTTGAGCGTATTTTCCCATTTGGTGTTCCTGCAATCGAGGATATCAAAATCTTGAAAAAAGGAAAAGTGCGAAGAGCTAAATTATACTACTTACGTGAGTTAGTAGGTAAAAAAGCTCGTATCAAAGAAAAACAAAGAAGATAGTCAATATCTTATCTTTCGATATAAAAAAAAACAGTTTGTGGAGTAATTCACAAGCTGTTTTTTTGTAGTAACAGGTATTAGCGACTGGCTTCGAGTCATCCTCTGATTTTATAATAAAATGGAGAAAAACCAGCGACTGGCTCGAAGCCAGTCGCTGGAATTCACCTTGTGAAAAAAGATCCGAGCACTTTAATCCAACTCCTTCACATTTATCAAAAACAACTCATCCGCCACTTTAAACTCCTCTACCTTCATACTTGGAAAGAAATAATTAGATTTTAAAGAAGACACATGGACACTTCGATAATTATCAGGATCGCCCATCAAGATTGACATTCCAAATCTTTTTACATCTGACTTTAGCACAACGCTAACATCAACTCCATTTCCACTTTTTTTGATTCGATAAAGCAAAGTAGGAATAGTTGGATGCTCTAAATATTGTTCAAAGAATTTTGACAAATCACTTTTGATATAATCACTAGCATAGGTCACAAAATCTTCGGTGGATATAACTGATATTTTATGTTTTTGATAAAAAGATTTGATCAAACCAAACCATTTTTCATCATCATTAATAGAATTCCTGAGCGTGTGCAAAATCCAAGCACCTTTATAATAATGATCACTATGTCCCCAATCACCGAAGTTGACATTCATCGGTCCGAGAATCGGTTTTTTATTTTCGACAAACATCTTTTGCATCGCTAAATACCGAACGGCTTCCTCAAAATTATACATGTATTCTACATACAACGCTTCAGAATAAGTGCAAAAAGATTCGTGAATCCACATCTCTGCATGGTCTCTACAACTAATGCTATTTCCCCAATATTCATGTCCTGTTTCATGAATGATAATGTAGTCAAAATCAATCCCATCTGGAATCAATCGACCTAAATATCCACGCATGTATTGATTACCGTAAGCAATCGCGCTTTGATGTTCCATACCCAAATAAGGCGTTTCGACCAAGGCATAACCATCATTCCAAAATGGGTATTTTCCAAAAAACTTTTCATAGCAAGCTAACATCGGTTTGACTTGTTGGAAATGCTTTTCTGCCTTTTCTAAATTTTCTGGAAGGACGTAATAGTCTAGGTCAAGTTCTTCCCCATCTTCACTTTTATAGGTATCAGAAAAGTGAGCGTACTTCGTGATATTGAGCGTGATATTATAATTATTGATGGGGTAGGAGACGAACCAATTGAAGCGAGTATAGTTACCTTCCTCTTGTGTATCTTCCAAGTTTCCATTGGCAATACAAGTCAAACCAGTAGGAACAGCTACTCCAATTCGAACGCTATCAGGCTCATCGTAGAGATGATCTTTGTTGGGAAACCACAAGCTAGCACCAATTCCTTCGCAGGAAACTGCGACCCAAGGTTCTCCATTTTTATTCTCTCTCCAAACGAATCCTCCATCCCAAGGTGGATTTTCGGCAGCAATCGGCGCACCATTGTAATGAACTGTAAATGAGTTAGTTACCCCTTTTTTTTGTTTGGGAAAATCAATAAAAACGGCATTGAATTTACGAGTGAAATTTAATTTTTTTCCCTCAAAAACAATCTTATTGATTTTCATATTGTCAAATAAATCAATTTGAATTTTGGAAAAATCATCGACTGCTTTGTAGTGAATTTCATTGTAACCGCTGATGTGTTTTTTATCAATATCAACTTTTATTTGGAGATCGTAAAAAGTAACATCATAGCAAGTTCGCTCAGGTCGGAGCATTCCTCTAAGGGTGTCCGCCTCTGTGAATTTGAAATTTTTGAAATAATCCACCTGTGAAAAAGTAGGTTGGATAAATGTAAAAAGTGTTAAAAATAATAGGATGCGCTTCATTCTTTAAGGATGTATTTGTGTTATTTTTTTGGTTTATAAAAAGAATATTTCTTCATTGCTTTGGTCGTTGCATTGTCCAACCATTTATCTGGGAGCATGCGGAATATTTTATACTGCCATGATTTTTTAGCTACGAGATACCGGGTTTTCGGATTTTTCGAAGTAATGCCTTGGTGTACTATTTTGGCAACTTCCTCTGCAGGAATTGCTGCTGCTTCAATTTTTTTCAAACTCTTAGCTCGCTTGCTCAAAATTCTAGCGTAAGGAGTATCGGCATAATTTGCTGCTTCGTCAGAAAGTGCTTTACTCCAAATCGGTGTTTTGATTGGACCAGGTTGGATAATCACCACCTTGATTCCAAATAAAACTAACTCTCTTCTCAAAGCATCGGACATGGCTTCCAAAGCAAATTTTGATGCAGCATATGGGCCAGTAAACGGTGGAGAAATAATTCCATTGATCGAACTAATCTGAATGATCCGCCCCGGCTCATGATTACAATTTTCAGTTGCGCCCAATAGAGGTAAAAAAGCACTCGTTACTCGATGAACGCCTAAAAAATTGACATCTAATTGGTAGCGAAGTTGCTCGGTCGTGACATTTTGCATCGGTCCTGAAACGGCAATTCCAGCATTGTTGACTAATCCTGCTAAACCATTTTCGCCAATAATTTCTTCGACAATTGGAACAGCATTTTTGATAGCGGTGTCATCAATTACGTCAAAAATTAATGCTTTGAAATTTTCTCCAAAATCATTTTCCAGCTTTTTAGCATCGCTTGACTTTCGAACACTTCCAAAAACAAAGAATCCTTCGGCTAATAAATACTTGGCAGAAGTATACCCAATTCCTGTGGAAGATCCGGTGATTAAAACGTATTTCATTTTTTTATGTAAATATGCGAAAAAAATTAATAAGATAGACCGCTGCGCTGACAGAGGAAAGACCGTGCGCTGCGCTTACTGTCGGATCGCTGCGCTGACAGACTGACGATTGTTTTTTAGATCGCTGCGTTGACAGAAGACAGATCGTGCGCTGCGCTTACTGACAGATCGCTGCGCTGACAGACTGACGATTGTTTTTTAGACCGCTGCGCTGGCAGAGGAGAGATCGTGCACTGCGCTTACTGACAGATCGCTGCGCTGATAGACTGACGATTAATATATACTCTTTAATTGTATACTAAAATTAGTGCAGATAAATATCGTCAGTCTGTCAGCGCAGCGATCTGTCAGTCAGCGCAGCGCACGATCTGTCCTCTGTCAGCGCAGCGGTCTATTTTCTCAGTTTTAAAAGGTAAACATTCCATTTTTTGAAACGTTCTTAAAATGTAGATTTATCTGTTAAAAATTATTGATTAAAATATGAGAGTACTTCCATTAATTATTTTACTTTTTATTTTGGACTATTTTGCTTTCCAAGCCTTTTTGGCGATCTCGGAAGATTGGTCGAATTTGGGTAAAACAATTTTAAATACTATTTATTGGATGCTTCCAATTCTAGCAATTGGGTTGACCTATTCTTTTTCCACGGGAGCTGCGGCGAAGTGGAGCAAAAGTACTTTTACTATTGTTCGGTCAACGGTGATGTTGAGTTATTTTTCTAAATTTCTTATCATTGCGGTTTTAATTTTGGGAGATCTTGGACAGTTGGGTTTTTCAGTTTTCGAATCTATGACGAGTGGGAATGTTTTTGATTATGGTCGAACGAAGTTGGTCAATCAGGTTGCGATTGCCGTTGGAGTAGTTCCATTTTTCACCTTGTTGTACGGGATTTTAAGAAATCAATATCGCTATAAAATTTATAACACTTCAGTAACAATTCCTGATTTGCCGAAAGCGTTAGAAGGATTAAAAATTGTGCAAATTTCAGATATCCACTCTGGCAGTTTTACTAAAAAAAGTCCGATCAAAGTGGCGATTGATATGATTAATGATCAGAAAGCAGATTTGGTATTTTTTACGGGAGATTTGGTTAATTCTATTTCTCATGAGATGGAACCATTTGTTGATATTTTTGATAAAATAAAATCACGATATGGTATTTTTTCTATTTTGGGAAATCATGATTATGGAGATTATGTGCGCTGGGAAAGTGCCAATGATAAAGCGGAAAATTTAGAAAATTTAAAAAATATTCACCTGCGACTTGGTTGGGATTTGATTTTAAATGACAACCGCTTGCTCAAAATTAAAGGCGAAGATGTGGCAGTTATCGGTGTGGAAAATTATAGTGCGCATGGCCGATTTATGAAATATGGAGATTTGACAAAAGCAAATCAAGGGACAGGTGAAGCAGGATTAAAATTATTGCTTTCTCATGATCCGTCGCATTGGGAGGATGAAGTTTTGGAAAAATTTAAAGATATTCACATTACTTTTTCGGGACACACGCATGGCGCGCAGTTTGGTTTGGAAATACCTGGAATCATAAAATGGAGTCCGATAAAATATGTGTACAAACAATGGGCAGGACTTTATCAGAAAAATAAACAATATTTATACGTCAATCGGGGTTTTGGTTTTTTAGGTTACCCTGGACGCGTTGGAATTTTACCTGAGATTACGGTGATGGAGTTGAGGAAGAAGTGAGCAGGTGAACAATTGGCAGTAAAACAGTCGAACAATATTCCCGGAATTTGATAAAAAAAAGAACAAAACTTAACACAGATGAAATTTTTGAAATTAGCACTTCCTTTCTTTTTGTTGGCTTTGCTTTTCACAGCTTGTGAAAATGAACCGCAAACTAGAATTACAACTTTAGATCCTGCTTTATTAATTGGAAAATGGGAATTAACCGGAGCAACGGTCAATAAAATTCCAAGTCCTCGCCTAGATGGCGCCTATTTTGAATTTGTAGATGGAGGCATTTTAAAAACTAATATTCTAGGTTCGGAGGAAAAAGGAAGTTATGAATTGTCAGTTGAGGAGAAAAAGTTAATTCAAAAAACGGGTAAAACAATTGAATATAATATCGAGAAATTAGTCAAAGATTCCCTCATCATGAATATGGATATCGCTTCCAAAAAATTTGTGGTTCTCCTTCAAAAACCTTAGCACAGACCGCTGCGCTGGCAGAGGACAGATCAGTCGCTTTGCTCCTTGTCAGGTCGCTTCCCTAACAGACTGACGATTAATACCTACTTCTTGGTTATATACTAAATTAGTGGAGGTAACAATCGTCAGTCTGACAGCGAAGCGATCTGACAGAAAGCGTAGCGCACGGTCTGACCTTTGGCAGCGCAGCGGTCTATATTAACGCCACCTTCCTGACTTTTCCCACGTTTATGGTTTGTCAAATGCATCGAGTTATAGTAACTTTGTTTATTATAATCGTCTGTTTGTTCTCTGTCAGAAAGCGCAGTGCACGATCTGACCTCAGTTCTCTTAAAAAATATTATGATGAAAAAAATATTCCAATCGTTGGCGTTCTTGCTGTTGTGTTCCTTTTCGAGTCAAGCTTTGGATGCGAGCATCACTTATTCCACGTTTAAAAGTCCATCCCTAAATTATGTGGAAGTCTATTTATATGTAGTTGGGAAAACGGTAACGTATGTTCCAAATGCAGATTCTACAATGTATCAAGCAGGAGTGGAAGTAGTGATTTTATTTAAGCAAGGGGAGGAGATTATCAAATTTGATAAATATAATTTGAGCTCACCGAAGAGTAGTTCGCAAGAAGATTTTATTGATTTGAAACGATTTGCTTTGCCAGATGGTGGATACCAAATTGAAGTTTCCATTCAAGATAATCAAGATGCAGGAAATGTTGTTCGTTATGACGGAGCCATTAAAATGGATTATCCAAAAGATGCAAATGTATTGTTACAATCTGATATCGAATTATTAGCTTCAGTGAAAAAGTCAGAAAAAGAAGAACATGTTTTAGTGAAAAATGGATTCTTTGTGGAGCCCTTGCCGCATAATTTTTATCATAAAAATTTGGATAAATTAATCTTCTACAATGAAATTTATGATACGGATAAAAAAATTGGTGACGATTTTCAAGTTTCCTATGGCATCGAAATGATCATTAATAACAAAACCAAACCAATTGTTATTGGACATAAAAAACGAAAACCACAGCCGATCAATGTGTTGATTTTGCAAATGGATATTAAAGATTTGCCTTCTGGGAATTATAACTTTTTTGTCGAAATTAGAAACCGAACGAAAGAATTGCTTTCTCGGAAATCTGTCGAGTTTACTCGAAGTAATCCTTACCTCCAAGCTACTCACGAAGTAATTGAAACGGTGGAGGTCAAAGATGAATTTGTGGGGAAACTTTCTCGAGAAGAATTACGGTATAGTTTGAAAGCGATTGCACCTTTGGTCAAAGATGGCGATGTAGAATTATTGAATTCGGTGCTCGGAAATAAAGATTCTACTGTTCAACAGCGCTTCCTTTTTAATTTTTGGGTGAACCAAAATCCGAATAATCCTGGAGTTACCTACGGAGCATTTATGGAAGTAGCCAAGGCTGTAGATAAATTATATGCTTCTGGTTTTGGTTATGGATTTGAGTCTGATCGAGGTCGCATATTTCTTAAATATGGGCGTCCTAATGATGTGATAAAAGTAGATAATGAGCCAAGTGCACCACCTTATGAAATCTGGTTTTACAATGATCTTCCTGAGACGAATCAAGCTGATGTGAAGTTTTTATTTTATGCGCCTGAATTGGGAACGAACTATCGACTGTTGCATTCTACTGTTAGAGGAGAAACGAATAATCCGCAATGGCAATTAGAATTATACAATGCTGCACCTGATGAAGTGAGCGGTTCGAATTATATTGATGCAACTGAAATGCAAGGAAATATGAATCGACGAGCAGCGGAGTATTTTAATGAGAATTAAATTTTTGATATAAAATAGGTAGAGACAAGGCATGCCTTGTCTCTACCATGTTTGATGATTATTGAAATTTACGGATGCGAAATTTCTATTTTTCGACTCACCTTAAATCTATCCAGTTGAATTTCTAAGAAATAAATTTCTTGTGTGATTTTAGAAATATTCAATTCTACCAATCCATTTTCTTCAATAGATTTTTGCAAAACTTCCTGTCCTAAAATATTAATTAATCGGAAGCCCCACAATCTGGATCTTCAAATTCTAAAGTCTCACAACATGTTGGTAGATCATTTTGGCAAACTTTTATTGCATCGAAAGCATTTCCACTCGCAGGAAAATTTTCAAGATTAATGGGCAAGTCAGCAAAAGCATAGTATCCATATAATTCACCATTGGCAAAGACATCGAAGAAATCATTATTGATATTGGCATAGTTAAAATTCAGATTGAAATTTTAGGTTCCATCATTATTACATTCGAAATACCAAGCTTCCATGTCCCAAATTTCGCAATCTGATTATCTGTAACCACAAATATTTAAAAGTGAATGAATTGCAAAAAGATATAATAGGTTAGGAATGATTTTTTTATCTGAAATAAAACGAAAAAACATAATATATTAAAATTGCCTACCGTTTTAGAAGTGGTCTTGCATAACAAATTCAAAGAGCTTTAATTCGATCAATCGAGTTAAAGCTCTTTCTTTTTTTAGATAAACAGGAAATAATAATTTGATATTTAGGATATTTGAGACTCTTAAAATATATAATCAATTTCAAAAAAAGACATGAAGTATTCGCTCTTAATTTTTCTCTTCGCTTTTTTTTCTTTTTCCTTTTTCCTTTTTCCTTTTTCCTTTTTCCTTTTATCAAAATGAAAATCCTGAAAATTATATTGATCCAATTATTACAAATGATTCCTGTTTGTTGGATAATATCATCATCACTACTTCTATTGACATGGCTACTATTGATACTTCCACATTTGTATTTAGCTATAACAAAGACCAAAAAAGGAAAAGGATAGATTGTTATTTGGAGAATGAAATTTATATCTATGTTATTTACGAATATGATAAAAGAGGGAGGATTAGAGCGATTACAGATAATTTTGTCTTAAAGGTAGATTATAACGGATATTCGAAAGGAGATATCGCTGATAAAATAGAAAAGAGATTCAGTTATAAAAAAGGAGCTAAATTTCCAAAACATGTAAAAAGATTATTTGGTTCAGTTGGGCAGAGGGGAATTAGAAATACTCAACTTGAATTCAAAGCTAAATCATCTTTTGAATTTAATGACAAAGGGCAGTTATTTAGAATTCTAAAGAATGCAGTTGGAGAACCTAAATCTATAGAAGAGTTTACCTATGATTATGCTAAGAAAACAATATGGATAAAATCAATCTTATATACAAAATCTGGGGATATTTTGGAATATACCATTGAGAACCGATACGATGAACTAGTGGATATCCAATTTTCGCTTAATTTAGCCGAGCGATTCCATCTACCAAATATTGATAATTTTCGTTTTAGGAATAATATTATTTATAGCAAAATGATTTATGGAAAAAATTATAAGTATAAGGAATATAGAGGAAAAGTTGCTCATGAATACGAAATGAGCAAAGAGTACAATGAAAAGGGATTAATTAGTAAATCAATAAAAAAAGTGATTGATCATTTTGATAAGGATAAAATAGGTGAGGTTTATACGAGTATCTATGAATATACCTGTGAGTAAACTTGTGGTTGGCTACAATCTATTTTGATTTTCGAGTATTACCATTTTTTCCTTACTTTTGTCCCATTCAAATTCGAAAAACAAACAAATTTAATCTTGATATATAGCTTTGTCAGACCAATTGCAGCGTACGCTTTAAAAATATTCTTTCGGAAAATTTACTTTACCAATCGGGAACGACTTCCGAAGGGGAAGCCGTTAATTTTGGCCATAAATCATCCTACCGCTTTTATCGAACCTTGTATTTTAGCTTGTTTTTTACCGATCAAATTGTACTTCTTGGTGCGAGGTGATTTGTTTAAAAAGCCATTTTTTAGAAAGATATTGAATGTGTTACACATGGTTCCAATTTTTCGAAAGCAGGAAGGATTGGATCAATTGAAAAAAAATGATGAGACTTTTGATTTCTGTTACGAGGCTTTGAAGGATCACAAAACCGTGGTGATTTTGCCCGAAGGTAGAACGATTCAGGAGAAAAGGTTGCGACCTATTCGAAAAGGTTTAGCTCGAATTGCTTTCGGAACTTATGAAAAATATGGAGATATTGATTTACATATCGTCCCAATCGGAGTGAATTTTACGCAAGCAGATGAGTTTAGATCAGTCGCAATGTTTGATGTGGGAGAGCCTATTCGATTAAAAGATTATTACGATCAATATCAAGAAAATCCTCAAAGAGCAAATCGAAGTTTGACTCAAAGAGTAAAAGAAGGTTTGGAAAATCACATCGTCAATATTCCAAATCCAGCAGATGATGCTTTGGCGGAAGATCTTTTTACGCTTTTTAGAAATGATCATCCCGGAAAAATTTTTCCAATTATTTCGGAAGATCGACAACTGCTCGAAGGAGAAATAAAAATCGCAGATCAGGTGAGTCAATTGTCAGCGGAAGAAAAATCCGCTTGGTCAGAAAAAATAAAACAATATTTTTCCAAATTAAAATCCAAAGGAGTAGAGGATCAAGCTTTGCAAAATGCTGAAATCTATAATTGGAAAAATACCTTGTTTTTAGTGTTGGGATTTGTGCCTTACCTTTTAGGATATTGGTTCAATTATCCCATCTTTGGCTATGCAAAATATGTATCCAAAACTAAGGTAAAACAACTCGAATTTAAAGCACCGGTGGCCTTGGCAGTTGGATTAGGATTGAGTGTTCTTTTAGTGTTGTTTTTGGTTTCGGTAGGAATTTATTTGTGGGGGTGGTGGTCGATTTTAGCGTTGTTGTTTTTGTTTTACCTTGGTCGGTTTTCGTTGGTGTATTTAGAATTTTGGGAAAAATATAACGCAGCGAAAGCGGTGAAAAATTTAGATAAAATCACCTTGGAAGAATTGAGGAATGAACGTTTTTCAGTAAGCAGTTTCCAGTAGGCAGTTTCCAGTAGGCAGTCTTCAGTATGCAGTTGGCAGTTTTCAGTATGTAGTTCGTGAAAAGCTGCCACAACTCCCTAGTGAAAAGCTGCCAACTGCTAATCGCCTAGTGAAAACTGCTAACTGCTAACTTCCTAAATTCCAACAACAATTCCTTCGCACTCGCCCCACTCATATCATTAAAATAATATTTTTGTAACAATACTCTTGCAGCTTCCTCCACAGGTACATTTGGATGATAATTATCTCTGGCAAAATGTACATATTTCATCAAAAAGAAAGCATTAAACCACCGAAAGAAGCGCCCGCCAAAAGTAATCGGAATCGTCGTGTTCGCTTGAATTTCAGCAAGCTTTGCATCAAAATTATGCTCCTCTAAAAAAGTACGAATAGATTCAGGTAAATGTTTTTTTATCATTTCTACCTGCTCATTTTTGAATAAAAGTAAGTTGGGCGCAACTGAGAGGAATGGTTCTAAGTCTTCAAATATTTTAAAATTGTAAGTCAAATATTCGGACGTTGCATCCAGTTTTTTTTCTGCTAAAATTTCATTAACCGCTTTGCCTGTTCCAAAAGGAACTCGATCTGAACGACGAGGGGAGGGAATCGTTTTCGTTTTTTTCAACTCCGTATGAGCATTAAGAATCGTAAATTTATGGAGAAAATAAAAATCCTCACCTGCCTTCCTTTTATTCATTCCACTTTGCTGCTGATAGGCATTGCATCGCACCGCCATGCTCGAGCCAATCGTCTGAAATGCTAAAGGGAAACCTGCAATTTTTTGTGCATGAATATAGTAGCGCAAGTGCAATTCATACTTCGTGATCGCATCGTAAATTTCAGGTTCGTACTCATCTCCTTCGAGTGGATGTTCGAAGTGAATGCCGCAAGATTGCGTTTTTGGGTTTTGGATAAAATGCTCTTCGATGGCTTGTAAGTAATTTTTTTCACACAAACTATCCGCATCAAAACAAACAATAGCCCCTTCTGATTTTCCCACCGATTCGAGTCGTCGAACTGCTTCGTCCATCCCAATTTTTCGAGCCGTTCCGACACCAGCAATTTTCTTAGGAAGATTAGTTTTGTAGATTATATGGAATTGTAAATGTATTGTTATATTTTCCTTCGCCCAAGTGGTCGCAGTTTCGAAAGTTACTAAATTTTGCACTTTGATTTCATCAGAAGTTCGTTCTCCATCGTTCACCACCACAATCACTTCGGTGAAACAATTAGGCGCATCACAATTTTTTAAACTCTCCAAACTTCTAATCAATGCTGTTTCATCGTAGCAAGGAATGACCACGGCCATGCCTAAATTTATAGGAACAGGTTCATCAATTAATTTTGGAAAAAGCGCATTTTTTTCAAGGTAAGTAGCCATTTATTTTTCTTCGTCTTTTGCTGCTGAGTTTTCAAAATATTCAAGCTCATAAGCTTTGGCAGTCCATTGTTGAAATTCGCCATTGCCCAAAGAATTCAAATATTTTTCCGTCACCATATCATTCTCTTCATTATAATCATACACCGTCAAACTGTTGAAATTTCCATTGATTAAAACTTCCTCTTCCACAATTTTATCATTTTCATTTCGCTTGATGAGCGACTCTTTTTTCATGTTTTCTTTTGGATGAAGAACAACTGTTCCGATGATATTTCCTTCTTCATCTGTGATCACTTTTTGGTCAACAATCAAATCTTCATCGTCGGAATAATAGATTTGACCACCAATTAATTCACCTGCTTCGTCATATTCAAAGGTTGAAGTTGTGGCATCTTTATCGACAAATTTTTCCTCTTTTTTTACAACCTTATTATTGATGTCGTATTCGTAAATAGTTAAAAGCCAAGGAGTTGTGAAGTCGTCGGTGTCATATTCAACTTTCTTGATGAGGTTGCCAATTGTGTCGTATTCGTAATCAGTTTTACTTTCCACTTTGCCATCATCATCGAGAACTGCTTCCATTTTTAATTTCCCTTCGGTAGTATATTCAAATTTTGTTGGAACAAAGCCACCTGTTTGAAAGTATTCCCTTTGCTCGGTTTTTCGTCCAAATTCATCGTAGATAAATTCCCAAGTTTGCTGAATTTGATTGACATAATCAGTCTGTTGAATTTTTTGTAACACTTCATTTACAAAAGTATTTTCTACCAAAATATCAATCTCGCCTTCATTGTAAATTTCTTCTCGAACTACATTTTCACTTTCATCTAAGTGAGCAATGTTGGTTAAATTTTTCTCCACAATTGCTCCTTCTGAATCACAAACGCAATCGTATATTGTTCGTTTTTTTAATGCTTTTTTCATTTTTTAAATTTCGTTTTATATAATCTTAAGGTTCGTAGTGAATTCATTTGGCTTCCCTTGATTATTTAGAAGCGCTGTTAGCGCTCCTTGTTAGTCGTGTATATTTTTTTTATAAAAAAAATGTGTGCTATTTTAATTTAGCCACGGAGACAACAGAGCAGATTGTAGTAAAACTCTGTTTTCTCTGTGTCCTACCTCTGTTGTCTCCGTGGTTAAATATTATAATTTTTATACGCGATTAGTTCCAAGTGCTAACCGCTAGTTTTTCGAATTTTAAAAAATGCGGATTAAAAAACTTCGACCAAATGAGTTCATTTAGAACCAAGTTTAATCACCACAGATTATACAGTTTTTTCGAAAAAATAAGTATAAAGAATCTGAGTAGTCTTTAGTGAAATCACCTGCCTCGAACCGTTCGAATCAAAGCAGGCACCAAAGATAAAAGAATCAAAACAATTCCAATACTTGCTGAGATCACAATATTTTGCTCTATCCCTTTTTGTTTTAAAATGATTCCCGCAAATGCCCAGATTAAAACTAAACTATAAGCAATATCCCCTCGCGAACTCAGCATTTTTTGCCCAATCAAAGTCGCAATAAAGATCATTCCAACTGTCCAAAAAATTTCAGAAATCCCAAATCCGTCCCAACCGATACTCACCAATAAAGCCGTTACATTAGCAATCGTCGCCACCGTTATCCATCCTAAATAAATACTAAATGGAATATGCACAAACCATTTTATCCCAGACGAAACTGTACCTCGACCAATTCCCAATCGCTGATAGATCGTAATCAACAAAATCAAAAATATAACCATCACACCCAGCGAAATTTCCACATGATTATAATGCCAAGCGAAAATCCAACCGATATTGGCTGCACAAGTAAGAATGAAAAATGGCCCAATTTTAGAAAACCAAGGTGTTGCATCTTGTGGGGACTTAAATAAATCTTTCGCTTGATAAATCAAAAAGCCTAATAAAAATAAATAGATCACTCCCCAAATCGAAAACGTAATTCCCGCAGGAACAAAAAGGTTAGGAAAGGAGTCAGAAATTTCACCAGGATTCCTACCATTGATCGGTAAAGCGTTGGATAAATAATTGACGTAAACCATCACTCCGAAAGCGAGGATATTGAGGATTTGGAGGAGTTTTTTCATTTTATAAATTGATTGATGTAAGCAATATTATTGTCTTACGATTTTGTGAATACTATCGCCAAAGCTACTAGAAATTTTTAGAAAATAGAACCCTTTTTTCAATTTTGAAACATCAACAGAATTAGATAAAACGTTTCTTTTTTCCAAAACTAATTTTCCTGCCGCATCAAAAAGGGAAATGGAAAATGGAGTGTTTTAATTTTTGGAAAAAATGAAATTGAGGTGGTCAGTAGCTGGGTTGGAGAAGATTTGGATGAATTATGTTTGATTTGTAAGAGTATTGTTATTTGAAGTGATTAAACATAATGGAGCAATATCACCTTCGATTATTCCATCCCTTTGGTGACCAATTAACTGTGATTCTTGATCAATAAAAGCACCCCCTCTATAACTATAGACCAATCTGAAATCAGAATGATAAATTTGGTTTCGCCACTCATCAGATGGAGTATTGTAACCATCACAAAGGTCAAAACCATACTAATCCCAAGTGTTTAAATTAATTTGTTATTTATCATCTTCATCTTTTCCTTTTGTCAAACCTTTAATCGTCGGCTTCACTTTCACATCAGGAACAATCCCAATTGGCAAAGCATGAAAAAATTAATTAAACCAACAATCAAAATCAATTTTTTATTTGAAAAAAAATATCCTTTGTGGAAGTTTATCATTCTTTTATCTTTGTGCATAAATCAAACAACGTACAGCTAGATTTATATAGATTAGCCACTTGTAAAAGCGAATTTAATAATTAAACAAGAGTAAAATAAATTCAATTTTGACAAGGCAATAATTTTCATTAAGAATCATTTACCAAACTCTTATTTCAACATATTTTGGAAAAAACAGTACTTCTCGAACTTCATTATTTACCATCTATTCAATATGTAAGTAAATTGTTACAATATCCAAAAGTGGTGTTGGAGCAGCATGAAAATTATACCAAAGGTAGTTATCGAAATAGGTGTCATTTAGCTAGTTCGGCGGGTTTGTTGCGCTTGAGTCTTCCGCTCGCGGGAGGGAAAAATCAACAGCAATCGATTCGAGAAGTGAAATTGAAATATGATGAACCTTGGCAAAATCAGCATTGGACTGCGATTAAATCTGCCTACGGGAAATCGCCTTTTTTTGAACATTATGAACATCGGTTTCTACCAATTTTTCAAAAAAAATATGAATACTTGTGGGATTGGAATTGGGAGTTGTTGCAAGTGATTTTGGAAATAATTTCTTTAGAAAAAAATATTGAATTGACGGAAGAATTTGAAAAAGAGCCAAATGATAAAGTAGTCGATCTTCGAAATAAAATTTCTCCGAAGGAAAATAAAATGTTCAACGATGCTGATTTTGAGCAAGCAAAGTATGTTCAAGTTTTCGAAGCGGAGAATGGATTTTTGTCTAATTTGAGTATCTTAGATTTGATATTTTGTGCGGGGCCGGAATCGGTAATTTATTTGCAACGTAGCTGGTCGCTTTAGCTACCAGCCAAAAGGCAGCGCCTTTTGAAAAAAAGGTAGTGCTACAAATGCGCACTACTTGTTTCTGCAAAAATCAAATATCATTGAGTTTCTTTCAGTATATGGTGCGCATATATAGCACTACCGAAAAAAAAAGCAAGAAAATATCCACTAGATAAAATGGATGTTTGTTATCTATTTTTTAATACTAAGGAATGGTCAAACTAATAACTTATAACAGTTTGGCGATTATTTTAATCTAAATCAAGGCATGAAAATAGGCGCACATCTGGATTTGTAACTGTTTTCATAACGAAGAGTTAGGTTAAAAGAAGAAGTCAAAGTGTTATAAGTTATTGTTTGACCATTCCTTAGTTACAAAAGGCGCTGCCTTTTGGCTGGCAGCTGAAGCGACCAGCTACTTAAACAAATACTATGGATCAGATATTAAATAGCAACCTTCAAAAATACAGAACCCAGATCGACCAAATTGTAAAAGAACTGCATGATTTGACGATCGATATTTCCCATTCAGAATTAGAAAAAATAGTTAGCGATTTGCGCAATCGAATCAATGAACCATTTATGTTTGTCATCGTTGGTGAGGTAAAAGTGGGGAAAAGTAGTTTTGTAAATGCATTGTTAGGAACTGGAAAAGAAATTTGTAAAGTGTCGCCTGCACCGATGACTGACACCATTCAGCAAATTGTTTATGGCGAGAAAGAAGAGACGATTATGATTAGTCCTTTTTTGAAAAAGATAACTCAGCCGGTCGAAATTCTCAAAGAAATTGCGATTGTCGATACACCCGGAACCAATACTATTGTCGATCAACATCAAGAAATTACCGAGCGATTTATTCCAGCCTCAGACTTGATTGTTTTCGTTTTTGAATCCAAAAATCCTTACCGACAATCAGCTTGGGATTTCTTTAATTTCATTCATGAAGATTGGAGGAAGAAAATTATTTTTGTTTTGCAGCAAAAAGATTTAATGCCAGCAGAAGATTTAAAAATCAATATTCAAGGCGTGCATGACTATGCGGTGAAGAAAGGAATTTCTGAGCCAAATATCTTTGCGGTTTCAGCAAAATTAGAATTGGAAAACAACCATGAAATTAGTGGCTACCTACCTTTGCGAGCGTACATCAAGGAAAATATTACGGGTGGAAAAGCGCCAGGATTAAAATTGCAAAACAATATTGCCACTTCAAAAAATATCAACGAACGAATTTCTAGCGGTGTAAATGATCGAAAAAAACAATGGGAATCTGATGTGGTTTTTCGAAAAGATATTACTCAAACGCTGGAGGAACAATCGGTCAAATCTAGTGTGCAGGTAGATCAATTGGTGGAGAATTTATTGTCCGTTTACGATCGAATTACCTTCAAAAAGCAAACGGAATTAAGTGCTGGTTTATCTTTCTTTGCTCTGCTTCGGCGACAAATTAGTTCGATTTTTTCCAAAAAAGAAAACCCGCAAAAGTGGTTGGATGAATTGGCAAATAGTTTCGATCAGGAGTTAAATGCTGAATTGAAAAATAAATTGAACGATGGGGTAGTGGACATCGCCGATAGCATTCAGCAGATGGGAAAAATGATTGATTTGAAAATTCAAAACAGTCAGACCATTTTAAAAAACAACCATAATATTTTTAGCGATATCGCTGAGCGGCGAAGTAATGTGTTGATTGATTTGCAAAAAGCGTTTTCGAATTTCATGTCAAAAGCTGAAAATTTTACCGACCAAGAATTGTTTGGAGACAAAGAAAATTTAGTTCCCAACTTAGCTGCGGGAAGTGGAATTGCGGCAGTTGGAATTATCCTTTCTACTTTTTTGAGTGGGATGGTGGCAGATGTGACTGGTGGAATTTTGACGACGCTCGGGTTGCTTTTTGCAGGGGTGAGTATGGGTAAAAAGAAACGGCAAATACTCGGCAGTTTTAAAGAAGCGATTGCAAGTGGAAGACTTCGACTCGATAATGAAGTGACGGAGAAATTGAAAACTTATATTTCAAATATTAAAGATAAAATAGATGCGAACTTTCATGGGTTTGATGAATTGCTTGAAACGGAGGGGAAGCAAATTGTGATCTTAGAACAAAAACATCAGTCAATTGAAACGAGGTTGGATGAGTTAGAAAAACTGGTTAGTTAAATGGGGACGTTTAATAAACCCTTTCAGATATAAACAGGACTTGTCTGCCTAAGGAATGCGAATAAAATAGATTCAGAATTTTCGGTCGCTTATTTTGTTCTTAGTTTTTGCTTTGGAAGCATGAGTTTATCTGGATAAATGATTGATTTCAAAGGGGAAAATAAGGACAAAAGAAGTAGTGAAAATTCTGAATCTATTTAGTTCGCATTCCTCAGGCTGATGACTCCTGTTTTTTTTAACCATATTTTAAAAAAAGATTTGAGATTAAAAAAGTGGTGATCAATTGATTCTCAATGCTTTTTAAAGGAAAACTATCGAAAAAATCTTACCCTTCCATGCGGACACGTAAAATTCATCGTTTACTTATGCCCAACTACTTAATTTTCTGTTTAAATTTGCGAAAAAAAAGAGTAAACTAAATGGAAAAACCATACATCATAGGAATAACAGGCGGGAGTGGAAGCGGAAAAACTTCATTCATCAAGGCATTGAAAAAATCTTTTACTAAAGAAGAAATTTGCTTTGTTTCGCAAGACGATTATTACTTAACCAAAGAGAATCAAAAAAAAGATGATGAAGGCATCGAAAATTTTGACCGGCCTGATTCGATTGATAAAAAATCATTTGTACAAGATGTCAAAAAATTGATCGCTGGAGAGACGGTGACGATTCAAGAATATATGTTTAATAATCAGGAAGCTGAATCAAAACTTTTGACCTTTGTACCTGCTCCGATTATTATTGTTGAGGGGATTTTTGTTTTTCATTATAAAAAAATGAGAAAGGAAATGGATCTGAAAATATTTATTGAAGCGAAGGAAAATCTAAAAGTAATCCGTCGAATTACCCGTGATCAAGTGGAAAGAAATTATCCCTTGGATGATGTTTTGTATCGATATCGAAAACATATTTTGCCAGCCTTTGAAAAATACATTTTGCCTTATCGTGATAGTGCGGATATTGTGATTAATAATAATACGCATTTTAATAATGGGCTGGAAATGGTTCGAGGTTATTTAAAAAATAAACTAGTTGAATTGGGGCAAAAGTAATTCCGTAGCTCCTGCTACGGAAATAACCTTGACTTTTCGTAGCAGGAGCTACGGAATTACTTTAATGAAAACCGGATGAGAAAATTTTATTTTTACGTTGTAATTGTATTGTTATTTTTTTTGAAAAATACTTGTCTCCAAGCTCAAATCGTCAATATTGAAAATAAGCGATCTAACCTTGCAGATACTTCAGGCGTATTTGGATATTTTTCTTTGGGCGCTAATTTTGTGAAAAATACAAAATCAATCACCACTATCTCGGGAGACATTCGAGTTGAATTTTTGCATCAAAAAAGTAGGTTTCTTTCTTTGACTAACTATAATTTAATTCGAGCGAATAGTGATCGATTTATTGATAATGGGTTTTCGCATTTGAGATACAATTATGAAATTGGCAAAAAGGTAGAATATGAAATTTTTACTCAAGCTCAATTCAATAATCAGGTTCGATTGCAGCTTAGAGTATTGGGAGGAACTGGTTTTCGTTTTCAAGTTTACCAAGCCGAAAAGCAGCAAGTTTATTTTGGGCTGTCCTATATGTATGAGTATAATGAAATTGAAATTGTCTCAAAAGTAGTTTCTTTTTTTTATGATCATCGGATGAGTGCTTATTTGTCAGCTTCGATTCAACCATTTTCTGAGAATGTTGCTATTTCGAACACAACTTATTACCAACCTGTTTTGACTAATTTTTCAGATGTGAGACTGTCTTCACAAACAAGTTTAACTTTCTTCCTTTCCAAGCGACTTCGCTTTTCTACCATTTTTAGTATAACAAATGATACGAGAGTTCCTGAAAATGTACCTGCTACCTATCATAGTATGAGAAATGGGATTCGCTGGGATTTTTGAAATTTGGTTAAATAGGTGTCACTTGATCGCGCCCTGTTTTCATTTTCCAAAATCCAAATAATTTTTTTCAATAATGGGATGTTTTATATAGAATTATTTTAAATTAGTAAATATAATTTTTATAAAATACTGGTAATCAGTTATTTATGGTGGAAAAATATTTTTCTACATTTTTGGAAAAAGTAGGAATTTTCACTTAATAATAATAACTTTGTCATGTTTATTTGAGTTACGTATTGTTTAGCAATTTTTAGTTAGTGTTATTTTAAGTTTTAATTTAATTCTTTTATCTCCTAATTTTATCTGCTCTTCATTTGTTTTCTCACTTTTTTTAATTTTTTAAATTTTTTTTAGATGAATATTTTCGTAGCAAAGTTAAATTACGATACTCGAGAAGGTACGCTACAAGACCTTTTTTCAGAATACGGAACTGTCGATTCTGTAAAGATTATTAATGACCGAGATACAGGTCGATCCAAAGGATTTGGATTTGTTGAAATGCCAGATGATGGAGAAGGACAAGCTGCAGTTGATGGGCTTAATGATACTGAAGTTGACGGCAGAACAATTGTTGTGAAGAAAGCTGAACCAAGAAAAGATGACCGCGGTGGACGTGGTGGTGGTGGTGGTTACGGCGGCGGCGGTGGAAACCGTGGTGGCGGTGGCGGTTACGGCGGTGGCGGCGGCTACGGCGGTGGCGGTGGAAGATACTAGTATCTAGTGTCTGACTACTGATCACAAAAAAATAAAGCCTCGAAGTTTACTTCGAGGCTTTACTTTTCTGAGGATGTTAAACATTTGGATAAAAAACTAATTTCTACAGTT
>Ga0209712_10000884_pt1 | contig 25851 bp, 21 predicted proteins | sample ArcOceMetagenome_FD_187443 | JGI IMG/M metagenome (GOLD analysis project Ga0209712, IMG submission 187443) | Marine eukaryotic phytoplankton communities from Arctic Ocean - Arctic Ocean - Greenland ARC118M Metagenome (SPAdes) (version 2) | ecosystem: Environmental > Aquatic > Marine > Oceanic...
ACCCATGGCCTCTAGATGACGCGGGTAATCATAAATTTTATGGAAGGCATTTTTAGCAAATACGGTAAATGTGAATACCGCGATGTACCAATAAGCATTTTGAAAGGCTTTGGTGAAAATATTGCCTTTAGGGTGGTGGAAATCACCCACTACAAATGCACCATCTTCTTTCACCAAGGTGCCAAGGTGTTGCATGATGGTCACCATGAAATCTTCTGGGAACACATTCAAAAAGAAGTTTGCTACAACCATGTCGTATTCAGCGGTTTCTTCAAATTGAAGGATATCGCTGTGCACTAAACGAATAGGGTGCTTGAAGGTTTTGTTTTTTAAATTCTTTTCAACGTTTTTCAGCATTGTAGCGGATAGATCTACAACTGTGACTTGCGCGCCTTTTTCAGCTGCATCAATGGCATCACGGCCGTGGCCAACACCTGCAAATAATACTTTATCGTCTTCTTTTAAATCTGCGTTCATAGCCGTTTTCGACTTATGAATCTGGCCGCCTGAATAAACTGTGCTTAATAAATCGTAAAGTGGACCGATGATCTTGTATTTATCTGCCATGACTGGCTCCCGTTGATTATTATTTTATTCGGGTGGAATTCTTTTGTGTGTTTTTTACTCTGGCTGCTCAGCCCTTATTGAGGGGCTTTTTTGTTTATTTTTATAGTGAGCAAGTAACTTTGAGTTGCAGCAAGATACCATGGCATTTTCACGGCCACCAAGGGTTTTGTTACAGTGTGTTAACTTATTTGAAGTACGAACGTACAGTTGAAATATTACCCTTATTTTTCAATCACTTAGAATTGTCCTACAGTCTCACAGACCATCAAACCGAGCACATTCTTTGTCGCGTTCGACCTATCTTTGTCCCAAAAAGACATTGTCTTTTAAAAAGGCTTAAAACCGCTAAATTTACGATGGCCAGACATATTTAATGCTATGAATTAAACACCCGTTCGCTGGAATAATTTATCAATTAAATGGGTATAAATAGGGAGTCAAACGACTTTGAGTACTGCTGAAAACAAAAAAGCCTGTTAACTATTCATTAACAGGCTTGTTGAGGCACTTACTAGATGCAGGCTTATTGCAGAAACAGCTTATAAGCCGGGTTATCACTCTCTTCCCAGAACGGGTAACCCACTTCATCTAAATAGCTTTTCAGTTCTTTTTTCTCGCCAGCTGGCACTTGCAAACCCACCAGCACACGGCCACTTGCTGCCCCGTGGTTACGGTAATGGAACATGGAGATGTTCCAACGCTTGCCTAGGGTTTTTAAGAATACCAACAGTGCACCTGGGCGCTCGGGAAATTCGAAACGATACACCAGCTCATCTTCTACGGCGTCTGGGGCATGGCCACCCACCATGTGGCGAATGTGGTATTTAGAGATTTCGTTATTGCTTAAATCCACAACCGGATAACCCTTATCATCCAGTTCGCTTAACAACGCCTGCTTGCCATCTTGCGGCACTTTTACGCCTGCATAAATCTGCGCGCGATCGGCTTTGCCATAACGGTAGTTAAACTCGGTAATTGGGCGCTTGCCCAATAGGTTACAAAAGGTTTGAAAGCTGCCCGGTTTTTCAGGGATGCTCACCGCCATCAATACTTCACGGCCTTCACCTACTTCGGCCATTTCACTCACGTAACGCAAGCGGTCGAAGTTCATGTTGGCACCGGACTCAATGGCCATTAGAGTTTTACCTTGAACGCCGGTGCGCTCAACGTATTTTTTCAAACCGGCCACACCTAACGCACCAGCAGGCTCGGCTACGCTGCGGGTATCATCAAAGATATCCTTGATGGCGGCGCATAATTCATCGGGCGTCACTGTGATCACTTCATCAATGTGATCCTTGCAAACCTGCCACGTGTGCTTGCCAATTTGCGCAACCGCTACGCCATCGGCAAAGATGCCCACATGAGGCAAGGTTACACGGCGGCCAGCTTTCATGGCCGCGGCTAAACACGCACTTTCGGTGCTTTCTACGGCAATGACTTTAATCTCTGGGCGCAGGTATTTTACATACGCCGCCACACCCGCTGCGATACCGCCACCGCCTACAGGGACAAAAATGGCGTGCACATCACCAGTGAATTGACGCAGCATCTCCATGGCGATGGTGCCTTGGCCGGCTATTACGTCTGGATCGTCATAGGGGTGGATATAGGTCATGCCCTTTTCTTCCACCAGCTTTTGGCTGTGGGTGAAAGCTTCATCAAAGGTATCGCCGTGTAGAACCACTTTGCCGCCACGGGCTTTGCACGAGGCTACTTTGATTTCTGGCGTGGTGCGTGGCATCACGATAGTGGCTTTAATGCCCAGCTTTTGCGCGGACAGCGCCACACCTTGAGCATGGTTGCCTGCACTGGCAGTCACCACACCTTTTGCTAGTTGTTCAGGGGTTTTCTTAGAGATGCAGTTGTAAGCACCGCGGCACTTAAAGCTGTAAACCGGCTGCTCATCTTCGCGCTTAATTAAAATATCGTTACCCAAGCGCTCGCTTAAAAATGGTGCGGGAGACAAGGGGGTCTCCACTGCCACATCGTATACATTGGCTTCTAAGATGCGCTTGATGTAGTTCTCGGCCATCTGGGTAACTGCCTTAATTAAAAGATGAGATAAAAAATAGCATTGTAACCATTTATTTTAGGTAATTCTTGGGGGGCTTAGCTATAATTCGCCTAAACCTATCCCTTATTTGATATTTACACCATGAATCAAGATCAATTAAAGATGGCCGTGGGCCAAGCCGCAGTGGATTACATCCAGCCTCACCTTGAAGAGCACAGTATTATTGGTGTGGGCACAGGTAGCACGGCGAACTGCTTCATTGATGCACTGGCCAACGTTAAGCATCTGTTTGACGGTGCTGTTGCTAGCTCTGAAGCCACGGCTGAGCGCCTTAAAGGCCACGGTATTCCGGTTTATGACTTGAACGGTGTTAACGAGCTTGAATTTTACATTGATGGTGCGGATGAAATTAACGACCACCTTCAATGCATCAAAGGCGGCGGTGCAGCCCTTACCCGTGAAAAGATCGTTGCTGCGTGTGCTAAAGAATTTATCTGCATTGCGGATGACAGCAAGCTAGTGCCTATTTTAGGTTCTTTCCCACTGCCAGTTGAAGTAATACCTATGGCCCGATCCTATGTTGCGCGCCAACTGGTAGCGTTAGGTGGTGACCCTGTGTATCGTCAAGATGTATTAACCGACAACGGCAATATCATTTTAGATGTGCACAACATGAAAATTGAAAGTGCCACACAGCTAGAAGAGCGCATAAACAATATTGTTGGTGTGGTTACAAACGGCTTGTTTGCCTGCCGCCCTGCTGATGTATTTTTAATGGGCACACAAGACGGTGTGAAAACATTAAAATCAAAATAAGTCTGTTAATTATTATTTAACAAACCAAAAAAGCCGCGCTTATGTTTAATAAGCGCGGCTTTTTTATTTAAAAATAGTTATTTCAAATTCATGCAGTTTGCATAATATGAAGTAGTGGCAGGCCAATCAGAAAACACACCGATCACTCCAACTTCTTTTGCTAAAACATGCAGTACTTCAAAAACATCGCCATCTTGCTCTATGACATCTTCATTGCCGGTTAAACCATTAAGGGTTTGGTAATACCAGCCGCCGTTGTCTTTTAATAAACCAGAACGCTCTAGTGTCCAGGTAATTAATTTTAGGCCCGCTTGTTTCGCATTTAATGCGTATTGCGACGGCTCTATTTGACCCTGAGCGTTCACTTCTAATAACATCCACATGGGTGGCGCTAATACACGAATGCCATCGTCTTTCCATTGCTGCATGGTGGCAATGTCGATACTCATATCGTAAACCCCATCAAGGTACACGGCTTGGCGAGCAAATATTGGATATTCATTTACCCAATGTAAAACATCGCTTTTGTTAAACGATTGCGGCCAAACTCGTTTAGGGTGAATACCCGCCTCACGATATTCTTCAATCATTTGGTTGGCATAATTTTCTTGGCTGTAATCTCCTTCAAATGGCATCACCACGGATGGGGATTTTAATTCAGGGGTGAAATCTACTCCAAGGTCATTTAGTAACTCAATGCTTTCGACATGGGTTAATAGCGTGCCCTTAGCGGAATATAAATCGGTTCTCCAATTGGCAGTGGCTGCCATGTAATCTTCTATTGAGGTGGCAGCGGGATTACCTGCATCCATTTTCCCCTCTAAGGTTTTGAATTCAGCTACTGTGATATCACTGGTACAGCATTTAATGTCAGCTGCATTAACCAACTTACCTTCAGTATCAAACTCAGGCGCCACCGAACACTGCTGTGCTAATGGCGTGGCTAAAATATTTGTGGTGGTGTGTAAATCGCATTGGGAATGTCTACATACCAATTCACGGTCCTTAGTAAAGGTTACATCACACTCCACAATGCCCGCGCCCATTTTAGCGGCTGCGGTATAGCTTTCTTTGGTGTGCTCAGGGAATTGCATTGGCGCGCCACGGTGGCCAATTGAGAATTTAGATGTTTTAAACGGGCCTTTTTCACAACGTCGAAGCCGGTTCTTTAACGGGCTTTCCTGCATATCTTCAACTAAGAAAAACGGCCGAGGACCTAATTGCACCTGACCCTGTTTTTTAAATTTTTGGAAAACGTTTTGCCAGTAGGGTTGAGTCTCATAGCCTGCGTTCACTGTTTGGGCTGTAAGTAGAGCGCTTGCACAAAGGGATATATATAGGGTAAGTCTAGTCAGCAGTATCTTCATCATTGTATTCCTTGGCATTAATTTTCAGGCCTACAGCTAAACGGACCAAAAGTATCCTAAAAATACTTAATGACAATTTGAATGGAAATACATAAAGGTTTTGTGACATCGGGCTTAAAAGAGAGAACGGTTTATAGCCCTCGATAAAAACGGTTTATCTACCTGTAAACCGTTTCATCTATATCGTGCTTTTAGTGCTTTTAGTGCTTAACACCGCGTTGGATTTCTCCTTCGATGATAATATCGGCGCGATCATTACCTATGACGTTTTCTACCAAATTAAATCCATCATCATGCTCTTGAGGGTTCCTCTCAACAAAATTTTCATTACTGCTAAAAGAATGTTGAAATTTTAGATTCAAATTTGACCAATCATCATGATCGGCAAGTACATCAATTGTTGCATCCCTATTTAAATCTAATTCGTATGTGTTTCCATCCCAAAACAAGTCACAATTGTAATCAACTTCATCAGAATTCGTCATACCCAGTCCAAGCGATTCATTAACCGATGATTCATCTAAACCCACTGCAGAGCCATATGAATAATCTAAAATAAAATCCTCATAAGAATCAAACGGGGAATTAGTTAATCCATTAACAGTTCCAGTACAGTACTCCAACTCATATCGATCTCCCTCATCGATATCCCCAATTTCAGGTAGACCTGCAACAGCATATAAATAGTTCATGACACTTAAATAGTTCGGTTTATTATTTTTATTCTCGTCACCGCCATGAAGTAAACCAAGGTTATGCCCTAGTTCATGCATAATTGTGCTGGCCTGTACATTTATAAGCTCATTAACTTTTGTACTAGTTGCTGAATTTAAGCCCCAACCACCTAATGTTATGATCGAATCATTGGCATTCACTTCTGCAATACCACCACTACCACCACTGCCGTCCGCGTTTTGGCTATTTGCCATTAGCATATAATGAAAAATAGAATTTCTTGCATAATCTATATGCTGTCGCTTAATATCATAAAAGTTATCAATACCGCCTACTGTGGGATCAAAACCAACAGCTGTAGTAGATGGCACCAAATTACCTCCACCCAAATCAAACTTAGCTGGATTAATTCCAGGTGCTTGATCAAATAAGTCCCCTACATCAAAGTGCACAGCAATATCTCGCGCTGCAAATACATCAACAATTTTTTGCAAAGCCTCAACCCTAGGTGTTACACCTTCATCTGCGCCTGACATATAATCTAATTCAACAAAAATATCTGTTTGAAATTCTCGAGCGCCCAAGCTGTATAAATCTATCCCTGCGTAAGTAGCCCCTTGTCGCTCTGCACAATCAGGTAAACCATCAAAATCGGTGTCAGATAAATTACAATTCACATCATTAGGGCCTCCGGGGGTTTGGAAGTTAACCAGGCTCCAATCAAGCTTTTGATTACTATCACGCAGAATTTCACTTCGTGATATTGAATGGCCGTAATCACTATTAGTACCGGTATAAGGTAACCCTATTGCAGTCTCACCTAACCATTCTTGACTTGCTGTTGGTGCGGGTACCTGACTCGATGAACTCCAGTCTCCAAATAACACAAAGTCTTCCGTTTCATTTGAAGCAAGTATTCTTAAATCTAAAAAACCTTTATCTCCCCAATACATATGAGTGCTTAAATCCCCCACATAACTAACTTCTGAACTACCAACTGCACTGCTATACCAGCCGTGACTTTTTATGATGTGGTACTGCCCGGGTTCAATTATTTGATCTGATAAAGCAAAGCTATAGGTTTCAGACATAGGTTGAAAATTACAACCAACATTTTTGGTGCACGTACCATGACTCGCTTGGGAAACAAGTTTGTATGTATTCAGGTTAATTTGATAATTGGTATTATTATAAACCTCAAGCCAATGCTGCCCATCAATGTAAGGCGCTGCACCTACTTCAGTAATTAACAGTCCTGCCGATTCCAAGGTAACAAACTCTGAAATGTAATCCTGCTCTAGCTTTCCGCCAAATAACGACTGAACACCGGATTTAATTTTTAGCTGGTAAGCTGTATTTCCTTTAAAACCTGCAACTTGCAATTCAAGCTTTTGAGTGCCTGCAGTAAAAAAATATAGGGCATGGCATGTCGAAAATTGATCATCGGAAAGTTGAATATCCCCAGTACATTCACCTAACTGCTTATTATACGATAAATTAAAAACATCAATAGGTTGATCAAATTGGATCAGTAACAATTCACTAGCTAGAACCTGCCCGGTGAAGTTAGAACTGGCAACAATAGGGGTTACGGGTGTCGCTGGCGCTGGTGTAACTACACGCTTCTCTGTAATCAAGTCATCGGCTGTAAGGGATGTCGGCTCGTCTTCTGAACCACTACAGCCAGAGAGCCCTAAAACAAGAGGGATAAAACAGGCATAAAAAAGATGTTTCATATCAATCCTTGATTTTTCTTATTGGCAGAATTGTACATCAATGACTTTTTTATTCTACGGCGCCTGCCTAGTGTAACCTCAATATTGATCTAGTTTTTGAAGCAGAGTATTACTGGGCGAATTAGTTTCACCCCCCACCTAGGAATAAAGTACCAGAGAAACTAACAATTAGTGGGACAGCCAATAGGCGCTCTCTACTAAACTATCTAACCCACGGCTCGCAAATTTCGATTCGTATTCAATAATGTCTTTATTGGATAACATTTCTAATTTGTATACATCTCTATAATGCTGAGCCACTTCTTCTCTATTAACTGAAAAAGGCGGGCCACTCATCACATTTTGATCATACGCCAGTGTGATTAAAAACTGAGGTGCATTATTTGATATCTGCATTAATTGTTTGGCATAGCGAATTCGCATGTCTTGCGGCAACGCAATTAAAGCGGCACGATCGTAAATTAGATCAACAGGACCTAACTGTGCAGGGGTCAATTCAAAAAAATCACCCGCCCACACCTTTAGGTTGCCTGCTGAGTAACAGTTACCACCAGCCCAATCATGTACCTCAGGCTCAATTTCTAAACCTTTAAATAACGCTTGAACCGCCACGTCACTTAATTCATTTGCAACGACACTAAGGCCCAGATCAAGCAGGTATTGAATATCAAGAGTCTTGCCGCATAAAGGCACAAACACGCTCTTTACTGATTCAAGACGATCCGGTGTTAAGTATTTTTTTAAAAGAGGATGTGACTTTTTTAAATGAAAGCCAATTTCATTTTTATCCCACTTCTCATGCCAGAATTCTAAATCCATTTTTAATACCGCTTAATTATTATGCTTTAGTTTGCCAAACACCATGACCATAACAAGCCCCACCATAATAGAGGTGGCACCAACCGGTACGGCGTATTCCCAGCCATCAATACCGCGCACTAACCATGTGCCATTCAGCACAAGCAGCAAACCCAGCCACCAATTAAGGGGCTTTTTAAACCAGTTTAATAACTCAGGTTTTTTTAAAGAAGACTCGCTTTGATTATCCTGTTTCATATTAAAGCACCTTGCTGGCGAATTCGAAGTTGGCATCCAATGTAGTTTTAATAATATCACCACTATTTATTGGGCCCACACCTGCTGGGGTGCCGGTTAAAATTACATCTCCCGGCATTAAGGTGAAAAACTGACTGATGTAGCTAATCAAATCTGGAATGGATGTGATCATTTGATCACTGTAACCGTCTTGTTTCATTTCGCTGTTTTTTTCTAAGCGAATCTGAATGCTTTTTTTATCACGAATATTTTCAACAGGTACCCAGTTAGATAATGGGCAGGCACCATCGAATGCTTTGGCCATTTCCCATGGGTGTGATTTTTCTTTTAATTGGCTTTGTAAATCACGCAGGGTTAAATCTAATGCGACGCCTACATGCCCTACATGATCCCATGCGTTTTCACTTGAAATGTTTTTACATTCTTTATTGATCAACAAGGCAATTTCAACTTCGTGATGCACACTGCCTTGATCCTGCGGAATGCTAAACGACTCTTCTAATGGAACGGCAGCAGTAGCTGGTTTAATAAATAGAATGGGCGCTTCAGGGATTTCATTGCCCAGCTCTTTTGCATGAGCGGCATAGTTACGCCCAACACATACAATTTTACCCAGCGGAAGATCTAACGATTTTTTTTGAATGCTTTGGTGTTTGAACATATTGGAGGCATCACCTTGTGGGAGGGCGCTTGCGCGCGATATATTTTGGGAGATTTTTTCGCGCGCAAGCGCCCTCCCACAATGATTTTTATTAACCGTCAATCCAACAGGAATCCCAAAAATTATATTGCGCAACACTTTTTATAAGTCCAGCCCTAAGAGGGTTCGCTACTATATAACGGGCAATATTAATTAAGGATTCATCCGAGCGAATTGCATGATCATGAAAACCATCTTGCCAAATTTTACTATTCGATAACCTTGAGTATTGTGCCTTTACTCTCGATATACATTGAGAAAGAGACGAACTTTTAAATTCAAACAACCAATGTATATGATCTGGCATTATGCAATAGCACAACGTTTCAGTATGACCCAGATCATCACTCGCTTTTAAGCTAAGCCGCATTAAATTGGCATTCTCAAAGATTGAAAAAACTTGGACTCGGTTTTCTACAGGCAGAGTCACATGATAAATATGCCCTGCTAATGAAGTTCTGCCCTTACGAATAGAAGCAGAACCATTTTTTGGTTTCATTGATCATCCTTGATCACTAAATACTGAAATATGGGAAGGCGCTCAGTGTGCCTCGTCACGAAGTGGGATGCGCGCTAAAGAATTAATGCTAACTCATCGCGCGCAAGCGCCCTCCCACAGGTTATTTCATATCTATGATTTTACCTGGATTCATAACATTTTTCGGGTCAAACACGGTTTTCATGGCGCGCATGTAATCAATCTCTACCGCTGAACGTGTGTATTCAAGGTAAGGTTTTTTGGTCATGCCCACACCGTGCTCGGCAGAAACCGAACCTTGGTATTTTTCTACAATCTCAAATACCCAAGTGCTTACCTTCGCACATTTCTCAAAGAACTCTTCTTTGGCCAGTGCATCGGGCTTAAGGATATTTAAGTGCAGGTTACCGTCACCAATGTGACCGAACCAGATAATTTCAAAATCAGGGTAGGCTTTGGTTACCACGTCTTCAATTTCATTCAAAAACGGCGGTACTTTAGAAACAACCACTGAGATGTCGTTTTTGTACGGGGTCCATTCAGCGATTGTCTCAGAAATATCTTCACGCAAACGCCATAGGTTTTTGGCTTGTGTTTCGCTTTGCGAAATCACACCGTCCATTACCCAGCCTTCTTCCATGCAGTGTTCAAATAATTCCATGGCGATGTCCATGTCGCTATCGCTTAAAGCTTCAAACTCTAACAATGCGTAATATTCGGCTTCTGTTTCAAACGGCGCTGGCACATCACCGCGGGCAATCACTTTACTCATGGCTTTGTGAGAGAAAAATTCAAACGCTGTTAAGTCCATGCGGCCTTGGTAAGCGTGCAGCACATCCATGATGGCTTCAAATTGCGGCACACCTAATACCAATACGTTTAGATTTTTAGGTGTACGCGTCAAACGCATAGTGGCTTCGGTTACGATGCCCAAAGTGCCTTCACCGCCAATGAATAGCTGACGTAAATCGTAACCTGTGTTGTTTTTCACAAGGTCTTTGTTTAGCTCAAGAATGTCACCTTTACCGGTAACCACTTTCATGCCCGCAACCCAATCACGGGTCATGCCGTATTTGATTACCTTAATACCACCGGCGTTGGTGCCGATGTTGCCGCCAATTTGGCTAGAACCCGCAGAGGCGAAATCCACTGGGTAATAAAGGCCTTGTTCTTCGGCGAAGTTTTGTAGGGATTCAGTGATTACACCGGCGCCGCAGCGAACAGTGCGGTCAGTCATGTTGAAATCGCTCAGGCTATTCATGCGATCCATGGCCACCACCACTTCACCATTTGACGCTACCGCGCCCGCGCTTAAACCGGTACGGCCGCCGCTTGGCACAATGGCAAAATCCAGCTCATTGGCGGCTTTTACCACATCAGCTACTTCTTCAGTGCTTTTAGGGAATACGATGGCCAAAGGCTTTGGCGCGTAAATTTTGGTCCAATCTTTACCAAAGGTCTCTAGAGACTCGGCGTCGGTTTTTACTTTGTCGTCACCAACAATCTTCTGTAGGCGGCTTAAAATCTGGCTTTGGTCTGTCATATGCTGGGCCTAATTCATATCTGAGGCGGTGGAATTAACCATATATGAAGGTTCTGCAAGTGATGTTGCAGACTTTTCCGCACCGCTGGGGCTTCTTTAAAGGGCGGATATGATACCATACGCGCCTAAATTTGATGACTAAGATTTAGGCTAACTCAAGAAGTAGCGGCCACGGCGCTAAAAGCCCCGTGATTCCTAGCTGCTACACTGAATCTAGCCCTACAAACCCTGTAGTATAGGGGGTTTGGTGAATTTTTAAGATAACTTAAGGCGCGAAGATGACTGATAATTCTTTGGATAAAAGCAAAATCCGCATTCTATTATTAGAAGGCGTACACCAAACAGCTCTAGACACCCTGGAAGCCGCTGGTTATAGCAATATCGACTACGTGAAAACCGCCCTAACTGGCGACGAGCTAAAAGCTAAAATCAAAGATGCACACTTTGTGGGTATCCGTTCACGTACTCAGCTAACTGAAGATGTTTTCCAAGCCGCTGAAAAGCTAATCGCTGTGGGTTGCTTCTGCATCGGTACTAACCAAGTAGACCTAACTGCAGCTGCTAAGCGCGGTATTCCAGTATTTAACGCACCTTACTCAAATACACGTTCAGTTGCTGAATTGGTATTGGGTGAAGCCATTCTGATGCTTCGCGGCATTCCAGAGAAAAGCACAGTTTGTCACCGTGGTGGCTGGATCAAGTCTGCAGTAGGCAGCTACGAGATCCGTGGTAAAAACCTAGGTATCGTGGGTTACGGCAGCATCGGTACTCAGCTTTCTGTTCTAGCTGAAGGCCTTGGTATGAAAGTATTCTTCTACGACACAGTAACCAAACTGCCTCTAGGTAACGCGGTTCAAGTAGAAACAATGGACGAGCTATTAGCTATGTCTGACATCGTTTCTTTGCACGTACCTGAAACTAACGACACGCAAAACATGATGGGTGCTGAAGAGTTCGCCAAAATGAAAAAAGGCGGTCTATTCATTAACGCCGCACGCGGTACAGTTGTGGATATCCCTGCATTGGCTGACGCACTTAAAAGCGGTCACATTGGCGGCGCAGCCGTTGACGTATTCCCTGTTGAGCCAAAAGGCAACGACGACGAATTCGTTTCTGAACTACGCGGTCTAGACAACGTAATTCTTACGCCTCACATCGGTGGTTCTACTCAAGAAGCACAAGCCAACATTGGTAAAGAAGTGGGCGAGAAACTGGGTACATACTCAGACACAGGTGCAACTCTATCTGCGGTTAACTTCCCTCAGGTTTCTTTGCCACAACATGGTGACTTCCACCGTATTCTTCACATCCACCAGAATGTACCGGGTGTATTGAATTCTATTAACACCATCTTTGCTGAAAACAACATCAACATCCTTGGCCAGTTCTTGCAAACTACTGCAGACATCGGTTACGTGGTAATTGACGTTGAAGCTTCTGCTGGTGAACTAGCACTTGAAAAAGTACTAGAAGTTGAAGGCACAATCCGCGCACGTGTTCTTTTCTAAGAACTCTTTAAATTCGGCAACGTGCTCCTGCGTTGCTCTACTACCTACATCCTTGTAGGCAAACCGCAATCAGTGATGATTGCGGTTTTTTTATGGGTGATCATTCTATTTGTAGGAGGGTGCTTGCGCGCGACACAAGCAACATGTCGCGCGCAAGCGCCCTCCTACAGATTTTTAAAAATCCACACCCTTACGAGCCTTAATCCCTGATTTATACGCATGTTTGACATCTTTCACTTCTGAAACGGTATCCGCTAATTCTTGTAATGCCGAACCACCACCACGACCTGTCACTACAACGCTCATTTCACGGGGGCGATCACGCAACGCTTTTAATACACGCTCTTCGTCTAAGTACTTATAGGCGATCATGTAAGTCAGTTCATCTAATAACACTAAGCTATAGCGATCGTCTTTCAGCATTTTTTCAGCCACTGCCCAAGTGGCCTCAGCCGCTTCAATATCCGCTGTGCGGTCTTGAGTATTCCAAGTAAAACCTGTGCCCATTTGATAAAAATCACTTTCTTCAAAGCTAGGTAACAAGCTGGCTTTTTCTTTTAAGAAAATCTCTTCGCCAGAAAGCTGAACGCCTTTTATAAACTGTACAACACCCACTTTTTGATCGTAACCCAGTGCGCGTAATACCATGCCAAAACCAGAGCTGCTTTTGCCCTTACCATTACCCGTTAATACAATCAGTACGCCGCGCTCTTCGTCTGCTGATTCAATTTTAGCATCGACTTTTTCTTTTTGTTTTTGCATGGCCTTTTTATGCTTTTCATTCTTTTTATCCATGTCTTCTTGATTGTTGTTTTCTTCGCTCATGCTGGCTCAGCCTTTTTATAGTTAGTCGTCTTTAATGTTAATACTTTGTTTGCTGTGGATTGTTTAAATTCCAATAATGCGTTTTCAAACCGACCCCATTCGCTTTCATATTTAGGCAGGCCAAACCGCACACCTGATTCATCATCTAATAATCGAACATAGATAGCATGACTTAATAAATACTCATAAAGCGATTTAGCATAATCTGAATAATGGGTTTGAAACAGCTCTGTGCCTTGTGTGTCAAAGCCCACGCTTTTAAGTAATTCACTCAAGCGTTTAGAGGCGGTTTTAATGTTAGTAGTTTGTTGTGCACACCATTGTATATCTAAAAAAGCGTGTATCGCAGTGGTTTGCGCCACACTGCTTATGGACCATTCATTTAATAGTTTTCTGGCTTCATGCAATATGTCTTGCTGAGCAATCAAAGCACCCACTCTTAAACCGGGTAACCCAAAAAATTTACCAAACGATTTTAAAATAATTAAATTATGTTTATGAGCATAGCTGGCCATACTTGATTCAGGGCTTAAATCTAAAAATGCTTCATCCACTATTAAATAAGCATTATGTGCAGAAAGTATCTTGTGAATATTGGCTAACTGATCATGTTTAAACAATTTACCGGTAGGGTTATTAGGATTAATAATTACACAAGCCTGAGCAGACATAAGCTGTTCTACTGAAGGCTCATGATTGTATAGCTCAATATCAAATCCCCAAGCCTGCCAGGCTTTTTTATGCTCGTTAAAACCTTGCTTGGGAATCAAAACTGGCCGATTATCATCGCCATGTAATAAGCGCCTAATAAGCGGTAAGTTTTGAATACTCCACATAGATCCAGGAGTGAGCAATAGCTCATTGCTGCCGTAATACGCGGCCGCCGCATTGTTTAGTGCAGCATGGTATTGCGGCAGGTTTTGAGAATCTAGATTACTTTGCGGATCCATTGGATACGAGAATGGACTCACCCCTGTGGATAGATCAATCCAAGCCTGTTTTGTATGAGGGAATTGCTGTTTAATTTTTTCTAATTGGCCGCCGTGTATAAATGTCATAACCCGAATCCAGCTTTCACACCCAGGCTTGCATACGGCGTAAACAGTTCCATAACAAATATGGCAAATACCAGTAGCGCACTGGTTTTATACATTAGTTTTATGCTGCGCTCTATATCGTCAACACTGGCGGTATTTGTGTTTTTATCTAAGCCAAGTATTAAGCGGGTTTTGTTTTTCCCCTTATATATCGCATCGCCACCTAATCGAATATTCAGTGCACCCGCACCGGCGGCCATCACTAAACCGGCATTAGGGCTATACCAGCGCCGCCCCGTTAAAAAAATACTTTTAATGGTACTTATAAAATAACGCGGGCTGGCAAAGGCCATTAACAAACTTGTGATTCGGGCGGGTATAAACCCCAAAATGTCATCCATTCTAGCCGCACACTTACCAAACCATTCGTAGCGCTCAGTACGATAACCCCACATGGCATCCAAGGTATTAGCCAAACGAAATAACACCGCACCGGGCACACCCAACAAAATAAAAAATACCATGGGTCCAATAACGGCATCATGGGTATTTTCTGTAACGGTCTCAATGGTGGCGGTGGCCATTTGTTCGGGAGTGGCATTTTGCGTATCGCGGCTAACGATCATAGACAGCCCATAGCGGGCTTGTTGAATTTTTTCGTTTTTATCAGCTGAATTTTTAGCATTAAAAAGTGCAAGCAAGGGTTTGCTAACCGCTTGCCCATGTTGCGTTAAACTTTTCTGACCAATGGTGAAATACAACACCACGGCACTCACAACATAATATAACCAGCTAGGGCCGTATGACGCCAACAGCCACATTAACAGAGCGCTCAAACATACAATGGGCAATACCGCTAAGCACCAGCACATAAGGCCGCTTAAAAAGCGCCATTGTGTTTTATTCGTATAAAACGTTTTCTCTAAAAAATTCGCATAGTTGCCAAAGCCCACTAATGGGTGAAAACGTTTTACCTCAGAAAAACATTCATCCAAAAACAAAGCAGCCAATAACAAAAGCGCCATGAGCCTAGGCCCCTTTTTGCTGTATAGAGGCCTGACGAATACCATCAAAGGTTTTACACAGGGTTTGTGTGGCCTCAACTACACGCAAAGAAAAACGATGCAGTATGTCGCCATTAATGCGGTAAATATGCTTATTTTTTACTGCAGGAATTTCAGGCCATTCATCCCAATTTAAACCAGACAACTTGCCGTTATCATGGCCATGATTCGCAGGAATGATAATAGCCATTGGATTATTTAATAATACGTTTTCGAAACTGATTTGCGGATAGTCCACATCTGGGTCTGTAATGATGTTTTGACCACCGCAGATTTCCAGCATCTCGTTAATCCAGCTACCTGTACTGATGGTTCTAATAGGAGCAGACCATAACTGATAAAAGAAACTGATTTTTTGCTTGCCTTCATGGGATTTTTTTAAGCTATCTAAATCGGCATGGAAATCATGAATTAATTTCTGCGCTTTCTCTTCGGTGCCGGTTAATATCCCTAAGGCTTCAATCTCATCGGCTATTTGGCGCAAGCGCTTGGTTTCGCTTCGATAAACCGGTAGATCTAATTTTTCCATTAGATTCAGGTCTTCAGTGCGGTTACCCCCTTCCCATGCCACAATTAAATCTGGCTTTAGCTCCACAATGCGTTCGGTTTGAAAACCGTGATAACCACCAATGCGCTCAATGTCGTTGGCCTTTTTTGGATAGTCGGCAAATTCAGTGGTGCCGACAATTCTATCCCCCACTCCCAAAGCAAATAGCAGCTCAACACTGTGGGGGCTTAACGCAATAATGCGCTGAGCATTTTTAACATCTGGCAGTGGAAACTTAGTCTCCATTGAATACGTGTTAGCAGCTAATACACACACTAAAACAAAACTTAATAATTTAACTGGGTTCATATGTTTATAACAATTTTAAAGAGTAATTATTTTTAAATGACATGATAGTTAAGACCAATTTTTCCGGCGCATAACCAATAAAAAGAACACACTACCAAAGGCAGCGGTAATAACCCCTATGGGTAACTCATGGCCTTTAATTAAGCTACGTGAAAGCACATCTACCCACACCATAAATACACCACCAAATAAAATGGTGACCCACATAAGATGACGGCTGTAATTCACATAAAGGCGGCGCACAATATGAGGAATCATTAAACCCACAAAACCGATTCCGCCTGTATTGGCCACCAATATGGCGGTTAATAGAGAGGTTAATAACAGCATACTAATACGCAACTTTTGCACCTCGACCCCTAATGATCGAGCGTTTTCATCCCCTGCTAATAAAGCGGTTAACTGACGAGAAAAACCAGAGAACAAAATAAAACATAGAATCAGCACCACAAACGGAATGGCTAAGGTATCCCAGCTGGCTCGTGAGAAACTGCCCAAGGTCCAAAAAATTAACGATGATGCCGCTTGTGGGTCCGAGGCATACAGCACCAAACTGGTGGCAGCGCTGAACATGAATGACGTGGCCACACCGGCCAACACCATGCGTTCAATTTGCACACTGCGACCAGCCATACTGATCACCAGCAATACTGAAAACGCACTGCCAATAAATGCACCGCCGGTTAATCCCAATTGCGCCCAATTAGAAAACACACCTTGAGTAGCCACTGAGAATCCCGTTAGGGAGATAACAATCACCGCACCAAACATGGCACCGGAACTAATACCAAACAGATAAGGATCGGCCAGCGGGTTTCGTGTCACTGTTTGCAGCACACGACCAGCCAATGCTAAACCAGCACCGGTTAAAAACGCTAAAATAATACGCGGTAATCGTAACTCTAAAACGATGCGCTCTTTTAAACGATTGGCTTCGCAGCTATCACTCACCTGTGCACAAAAAATATTTAGCACATCGCTTAACGAAATATTCGCCACGCCCAATACTAAGGCGAATAACGGACTGGCCACCGCTAACATGATCAATAAAAACAAAGGCCATTTTTTAAGCAAGGAATTACTCATGTGACTCTCCTTTCTCATTGAGAGCTGAGCTTTGATCATAGGCGTAAGTTATACGAATTTTTTCTTGGCCGTCTTTTGAAAACGGGTGCTCATCTATTTGCACAGTGGTTTGAAACACATCCGCAATTAAGCTTTGTGTTAGTACGTCTTTGGGCAAACCTTGTTTAACGATTTTACCGTGATCGATCACTAACAAATAATCACAAAAGGCAGCGGCTAAGTTTAAGTCATGGATGGACGCCAAAACACTGATGCCCATTTTTTTCACCATGTTCAACATATCTATTTGATAGTGCACATCTAAATGGTTAGTGGGTTCATCCATAATTAAAAGTTGAGGGCTTTGCACATGAGCGCGAGCTAACATCACGCGCTGCTTTTCACCACCAGACAATTGCTCAAAGGGTTGCTGCTGCAATGGTGAGAGATCCATTTTTTTGATGGCAGCATCAATGCGTATTAAATCTTGTTTTGTGGTCCACTCAAACAAGCCTTTATGAGGGGTTAAACCTTGCGCCACCACATCCCATGCATTCAAACCCATTTGGTTACTGTGCTCTTGCAAAATTACAGCTATTTTTTTGGCTTGCTCGCGAACAGATAAATCCAACAGGTTTTGATCGTATAATTTAATTTCACCTTGAGACGGTTTATTCACACCGTACAAGCAGCGCATTAATGACGACTTACCAGCCCCATTTGGGCCAATTAAGCCCACAAATGCACCTTCGGGAATATCAAAATTAATATCCGATAAAATTTCTGTGTTGCCTGCAGACCAATGCAGATCTTGGACACTTAGAATATTGCCCATTAACGTACTGCTACCATGTTTTAACTGATTCACTTTTTAACATTTACGACCATAAGTATACGCCATCACTATTGTTTATGCAGGCTACTGCCCGACCAAGATTAACTTGCCGGTTTTAGGGTCTTTATACACCGTGCCCAGTGACTCCATGCCATTCCCGTTAGATTCTAGACTTTGTTTGATTGAGTCAGGCACATGCAATAGCTCTTTGCCTTTATTGATTTCTAAACCCTTATTTTGGCTCAATTCAATATTAAACGATTGCTGCAACGAATGGCTTTGGGAAAGCAATGCCACCATTAAACCCAATGCAAACACCAGCATCACATCCATGATATTGGCAAAGCCCACTAATGGGTCTGTGTCTTGCTCTTCAAACTGCTTGCTTTCCCACGGCCGTTTTTTTGCTTTTAATTCAGGCATTATTCGCCGCCCAATGATCGTATACCGCCTCGAAATGCCTGCGACGTAATTTACCCAAAATATAAGCCACTAAGCCCACCAGTAAACCCACCACAGTGGTATCAAAAGCAATGCTAATTGCTGTCGATAACTGACTTAAGTCCCCTGCACTCATGGCGGTAAGGCCAGGACCTAAAGGAATAAGCGTGCCCATTAATCCTAAAATGGGGCCACTGCGCGCTAAAATATCTAAACGATCAATTTTTTTCAGCACGTAAGCCGTGTATTTACTTTCACTTTGTTCCAACAGAGCTTTGGTGCTGCCAAATTTTTCTGACAACATTGAACCCAACTCCCACACGATAAGCGTTAAAGCCAAGCCTAAGCCGATCAGTACGGGTACTAATAAATAGTGAACCAATTGGTGTATCACCCCTAAGGTGTAACCTTCAAACATATTACGACTTCCTTAAGCGTATGTGCGTCCGAATAAAACTCGCAAAAAATAGTATTAGCATTATCCACAATACGGCTGTCAGCCACGTTTTATTATCATCACTGCTTTTATTATCTTGTGAATCCTGCGAACTATTTTTTTGTTTGTCTGCGCCATGAACTGGCTCTGCACTTACATTATCTAACGATATTTCAGACAGCGTGTGGATTTCATTTTCAGCATTCACTTTATCTTCGATGAGATTTTCAATAACGGCCCACTGCTGTTCGTTTAACTTATCTTTTAGCCAAGGCAGCATTGGATGATCCGGTGAGGTATGCCCACTGCCCGGAAGACCATGCTCTTTAACGATTTCTGCAAACTCTTGCGCCAGCTCTTTTTGGGTTTGTACATTGGCCTGCCAAAAGCCTTTTTGTATGGCCACTAGCATGATGGCTAGCATATTGCTTTTAACATGTACGTTATGGCCCTCTAGTAAAAATTCATCTAGACCTAATTGATACCTGTCATTTAAATAAACATCTTTCACTTCTTGCCAAACCCAATCACCAACTAAGGTTGGATTAGTCACCTGCCAACCCCACAGGTATTCTAAAAATTCACTGCCCATGGTACGAGCGCCAGCGTAATCATGTTTCATTAAACCTTTAAGCCATTCCGGGTTTAAAAAACGTCCGCGTAATTCTTGTTTTAATGCTGTGTTTAATGGCTGAGTCACAATGCGATCTGTGTTGGCGTGATTTATTACAAAGTTATTTGGCGCATTACCCGTAAGGGTTTCAACCGCCAGACTTAATCCACCGAAATAATCAAACGCATCATTATTATCCATCAAGCCGTATAAATTACTGCTGCGACCTAAATACGAATTTTCAACGGTGGCTAAACTGTTTTTAAATACCTTTTGCATGGCAATACCATAACTATCCAAGGTATAACTGTGCCCCATGCGATTCATATAGACACGGGCTACTTCTGAACGCGCTTGCCAAGAACCACTGCGCTCAACTAAACGGTTAATACCTGCGCCGTAACTGCCTGGCCCAGCTCCAAATACTCGCATACTGGCCATTGCGGCCACCTGTTTTTGATCAAAGCCTTTTTCTAATAACTTGTTTGCTTGTGTCACCCAGTGCCCTGCCACTTGGTTTTTATTTAATGGCTCTGACCCTAACACTGGCGTTTTTAATGAGCTTAAAGCCGTATCTAATGACAAGGTAAGCGCGGGGTATTTTTCTATAATGGTATTACCAGATGCGGCCACTGCCATTAATACCGCTTCATTAATTAACAGCATTTGCTTAGCGTATAAATCTCGGAATAAACCTGAGCTGGTAAACACGGTATTTCGACGCACTTTAATATCTGTTAAAGCCTGTAGCTTTAGGGATTTCACTAAACCACGACTATTCCATACTGGCTCGACACCCAACATATCTAAACCGAATGCAATCATCACACCTTCATCGCGCACCACGTCCGATGCCCACAAAACAATGGCTTCGCTTTTGTCTTTCGATTGTGCGTTTTTAGCCCGTGCATCTTGGGCCATCTTTGCGCCCAGATCCCATGCGGTTGGACTGGGAATTAAACTGCTATCTAAGGCATAAAAATTTCGGCCCGTTGGCAGGCTATCCGCAGTACGAATAGGATCATTACCCGCACCCGGTGATATAAATCCGCCATTTAAACCATTTAATAGTGCATCTATTTCAGCCTGTGGTGAGTTTGTCAGCAAACGGTTCCAACTATTTTTTTGCTCTTTGTTTTCTGGTGCCATGGAATCCAACATCATTTCTACTGCGTTTTTTTCCCAAGGTTTAGAAAACACGTGCAAACCCAACGGCATAAAACGCTCTTGCAGGTCTGTTAGATAATGTCCCACTTCATGCACCAGCATGTCGTCATCCAGTTCATCGAAGCTAATGCCCATGATTTTTAGTTCGCCTGCAATGGCTTGTGCCATTTCTTCTTTTAGCTCTAACTTCTCAACTTTTTCACGAATCTTATTAACCAGTTTAATTTTCAAAGCTGTGTTATCGCTATCATGATTGGCTTCAAAACTTTCCACTAATTGCCTTAGCTTTAACAGTTCATCATAAAGTGGTGTACTGGCTAAAGGAGGGGTTAGGTGATCTATCATTACCGCTAAACCACGGCGCTTCGCCTGAATACCTTCACCCACACCGTCAACAATGTATGGGTATAAACCTGGCACGTCAGCGGCTATAACACGGGAGTAATCGTCCTCCATCACGCCAACTGAACGGCGAGGTAAAAACTCGTAAGTAGAATGCCGACCTAAATGAATAATGGCATCCGCAGAAAAGCCATTTCTTAAAAAATGATAAAACGCCAAGTATTGATGGGGTGGTGGAAACGCTAAGTTAGCATGCAATAATTCTTCATCTATTTCCCAGCCCCTTGGTGGTTGCGGCCCAATGAAAACATGACCAAATTGAATACCCGGAATTAATAACTCATCATTTTTCACCATGACCTTTCCTGGTACTTCCCCCCAACCACGCAAACCTTCAATACCGGTTTTTACTAATGCATCTATGTATCCTTGCGCTTTAGACCAGCAATTTTGCTGTTGCTTGATGGCCACTTGATAACAGTGCTCTAACCCATCTAACAATTCTACAGCCCTGTTACGGGCAGGATGATCAATGCCTTCTAATAAATGATGAATCTCTTCAACACTATGCTCTAGTTTTTTTAAGGCGTATTCGAACTGTTTTTTATCCACACTTTGTTTGAGCTCTTGGTGTAGATAACCTAATGGCCCTTTGCTCATCTCGTATTGAATTGAATCAGGCAGTGACTGAAAATGTTTTTCATAATCACTTTTATTCATACGATTAATTTTTGGGGCCATTTTTTCTAGTGCATCAGAGTTGTTAGGCAAATTAACGCCTTTTTCTTGCAGAAGATCTAATAGCGCATTTTGATCCTTAGGTAATTCCCCAAGGTAATAACCTTCTGATTTCAAATTATTCAGAATTGTCCACAGTGACGCTGGCACATCTAAGTTGTCGGCACCTATGTTGTGCCTACCCGGTGGGTGATTGTAATAAACAATGGCTATTTTTTTATTCTTGTTCTCTAGGGTTTGCAGCGTGTGCCAGCGAGACAATCGATCGATCAATAGCTTGATACTGTTATGACTCACATTAAGGGCGCTTAATTGAATACCTGAAAGTTCGTGCTGCGTATTATCACCTAAAGTGGCGACCACCAAAGGCTGGCTCACCCCTTGTAATTCAGGCATGGCCACTTGGTAGTAAACTTTTTCTGCTGCAATGCCATCCATCGAAATTGCCCGCTGAAAGGCGCTGCGATCCGTAGACTTAATGGCCTTCATAATCGGTACATTTAATTCTTTAAATAGTTCTGTGCTTGCCTCTCGGTGTTCACCGCCGCCCACAACAAAATCTTGCAGCATGACAATGCCCGCTATTTTTTGCTTAAAAGGCATTAATGATTTAACTGCGTTATATGCTGGCTCACCCCAATACGATAACGCTGTTACGCAGTTCAACTTTTGGCTGCGAGCTTCCAAACAAATCGCCTGAGACACTTTTTTATCTGCGGGTCTATCGCCACGGTTATTATCTAATATAAGCAAGGTGCTTTTTTCATCGCCTTTTATTACGGGCAACGTATTTTGTAATTTACCATTTATAATCCAGCGCACTCGCTGCTGAGCAATGGGAGCCTTTATGGCAATGCCATTTTGTATGTTAGAAGCAGACCAAGTTAATAGCTCAGTGATATTTTCTAAACCACCAGCTTGCCAATATGCCCGTGCTTCTAACCAAGGCTTTTGATTGGGGTGTTGCTCAATGACTTGTTTCAGCCACGAATTAAAGCCCCGCTTAGGGTTTTCTGCGGATAATGCACTCACTTGAGTAAGACTGGGAAATAGCGCAAAGCGTGATAGCTGACTTTTGATAATCAGCTGATGGTCACTACTGAAAAATAGCTTGGGAATATGTTTCGGTAATTGATCTTTAATTTTTGAAACAACCGGACCAAACAGCCCTGCCCCTAATATAAAATCAGAGCCCTCTAATAAGGAACGTAGAGATGAAGGTGAAAGCTTAAGTATTTGCTCACTGGTGCGTGCTTGAAATACTAAATCACTATGACGGGCCTGAATTTGCTCAATAGCACCAGCCACCATGGCAGCATGACCTGGGGATACAATGACAGTAAGGCGCTGACTGGCCTGGGAAGAAAATGAAAATAACAAACAGCATAAACATGCTAAAAAGAATTGTGCCTTCACGGTAAAACATCACTCAATACAGAAGTATTTAACCGGGAATAATCGACAAAGACACAGCAGAAGGCAGCGAGAGCGCATACACAAAAGACACATCAACGCCGGGTAGTCCCGCCCGGTTGAATTCAGCGTATATGCAGGTATCTGACTTATGCCTTTATAAAGGCACTTACAGTTGCGGGTACAGTTCCGGCTTATGCCAACAAGTCATGAATAACCTTGTTAGCCCGGATTCCCTTTTAAGTGTTATCGAATAAATAACACACATAAAAGCTCAGAGGGGTTATACGGATATTTTCTTAGACGGTCAAATGGTTCCAATAAAACCTAAACGCCAGACACAAAAAAAGGCCCACCTAAGTGGACCTTCTTTTTATGCATGCGATGTCAGTGAACTGACATCTGAACCAACTACTTAGATGTCTGAGATAGACTCAAGTGGGTAGTTAGCAGGCAATGGACCTTCAGCAGCACCAGTATCGATAGCCGCTTGTGCTACAGCTGTTGAAACAACACCTAGTAGACGTGAATCAACCGCTTTAGGGATGATGTAGTCTTTACCGAAAGACAGTTCTTTAAGGTCGTAAGCATCAAGAACTTCTTGAGTTACAGGCTCTTTAGCCAAACCAGCAAGTGCTTTAGCAGCAGCCAGTTTCATTTCTTCGTTGATGGCAGTTGCGCGAACGTCAAGAGCACCACGGAAGATGAATGGGAAACCAAGAACGTTGTTCACCTGGTTAGGGAAGTCAGAACGACCTGTTGCCATGATTGCATCATCACGAGCAGCCGCTACAACTTCAGGCATGATTTCTGGAACTGGGTTCGCACATGCGAAGATGATTGGGTTAGCAGCCATAGTTTTGATCTGCTCGCCAGTCACCATGTCTGGACCAGAAAGACCCAAGAAGATATCAGCACCTTCTAATGCGTCGTCGAAAGTACGCTTGTCAGTGTCTACTGCAAACATAGCTTTGTATTGGTTAAGATCGTCACGACCAGAGTGGATCACACCTTTACGGTCACACATGAAGATGTTTTCTGGCTTCATACCCGCAAGGATAAGTAGCTTAGAACAAGAAATCGCTGCAGCGCCGGCGCCTAAAACAGCCATTTTAACTTCGTCGATTTTTTTGCCTTGTACTTCTAATGCGTTCAACGCACCAGCAACCGTTACGATAGCAGTACCGTGTTGGTCATCGTGGAATACAGGGATGTCACATACTTCTTTAAGAGTACGTTCGATTTCAAAGCATTCTGGTGCTTTGATGTCTTCAAGGTTGATACCACCAAATGTGATAGCAATACGACGTACTGTGTCGATGAACGCTTGTGGGCTTTCTGATTCTACTTCGATATCAATTGAATCAACGCCAGCAAAACGTTTGAACAGAAGAGATTTACCTTCCATTACAGGCTTAGAAGCCAAAGGACCAAGATCACCAAGACCTAGGATCGCAGTACCGTCAGTAATAACCGCTACAAGGTTACCTTTAGCAGTATATTTATAAGCATTTTCTGGATCAGCAGCGATCTCTTTAACTGGCTCAGCAACACCTGGGCTATAAGCCAAAGAAAGGTCACGAGAAGTTTCTGCTGGTGTAGATAGTTCTACGCTGATTTTCCCAGGTTTTGGGAACTCATGGTAATCTAGTGCATCTTGTTTGAAATCTGACATTTCCGACAATTCCGTTAAATTAGTTTTCACCAACCCAGACAAGCCAGGTCATCTCGCGTCAGGCGATGGGTCGCGTATTATTGCGCAATTCCAAGCGGCATCATACCCTGCAAACCAATAAAAACCGTAAAAAGTGAGCAATTTTCGCCCATGGACGCACCATATATAGGCATAGGTGAAGTGTGCCATCAAATTTCCCCATAAAGGTGCATGGAATCGGTGCCGATTACACAATTATGGGTATAGATGAAAGACAGAAGATTAAGGCTGGGTTTTGACTGCCATATGACCCCTGTCTAAATTAGATGCAGCTCGCTCTCTATTCAAAGCCAAGCCCACTTACTTCTAACAACGGCTCTGCATTTTCCCTCAGACATAAAAAAACCCGCACAAGGCGGGTTTCTTTTAAAACGTTGGTTTCGAGGACAATTACTTGCCACGACCACCGAAACGTTTTTTGAAGCGATCGATACGGCCGCCAGTGTCAGCAGTTTTCTGCTTACCAGTGTAGAACGGGTGACATGCAGAACATACGTCCAAGTGCATAGTACCAGTCTTGGTAGATTTAGTAGTAACAACGTTACCGCAAGAACAAGATGCTACAAGTTCTTCGTACTGTGGGTGAATACCTTCACGCATGATAATAACCTTTGTGTTTTCATTGCCGCCACTTATTCTCTGATAACCTGTCTCTAATAAAAGAGTGGCTAAATGAGCCTCATAAGTACCGCAGAAGTGGATAATTGCTTAGCGCCTTACCGTCAATACAGACTAGTACACGCTATACAGAAATCCATGGAGCGCGCATAATACCAGAGCAATACACGATCTCAAACAACCTTTTTAGAATAAGAGAAGCATTGCTCAACCGCCCTTTGGGT
>Ga0209712_10000885_pt1 | contig 25824 bp, 22 predicted proteins | sample ArcOceMetagenome_FD_187443 | JGI IMG/M metagenome (GOLD analysis project Ga0209712, IMG submission 187443) | Marine eukaryotic phytoplankton communities from Arctic Ocean - Arctic Ocean - Greenland ARC118M Metagenome (SPAdes) (version 2) | ecosystem: Environmental > Aquatic > Marine > Oceanic...
CTTGGGTCACGTAATTACGTAATTCTTCTTTTTTCGCTGCTAAAAGCTGCGTCTCCAATGACTTGATTTCACGCTCTGCAAGTGTGCGCGATTGAACGGTCACAAGTGTTGAAATCGCGGCCACTGCAAGGATCAAAGGAACAGCCGCAACAAGTGACAGTTTCAGTCCGTAAGTCAGTCGAAGAAATGGAAATAGGCTGGTCATAACCGAATCGATACGCGGGAATTAGTCCGAATCAAAGGGCTGATATCGCAATTTGCAAAACTCATGTCGTCTTAGTCTTCGATGCATGGGATGACCAAGCCCCTGTTTAATAGGCGTTTCAGTCCGCGCGCGGATATGAAAACAGAAGGCCTACGCAGTAATAGGTATTCCCAAAAGAAAATGTGGCGTTAAAGTCCTAAATTCGAAACGAGCACGCGCGCACTATTGCAACGTGTGGGACACTATTATCTGGGAGGATAACTTATGGATCGTCGTTCATTTTTGAAGACATCTGCTATGGGCGGTACCGCCGCTGCTGCGACAACTTTGGCTGCACCTGCTTACGCAACAGGCAAACGCACTTTGACAATGGTTACATCATGGCCACGCGGTTTCGCGGTTCTTGATGATGCTGCGTCATATCTAGAAAAGTTCACTAGCGAAATGTCAGATGGCAACTTGACCATCGACAAAAAAGCTCCGGGCGAGCTTGTTGGCGCACTTGAGGTATTTGACGCGGTGTCTTCTGGCCAAGCTGACATGTACCACTCTGCCGATTATTATTTCATCGGTCAGCACCCTGCATATGCCTACTTCACAGCAGTTCCGTTCGGCGGCACAGCTCAAGAAGTGATCAATTGGTATGAGCACGGTGGTGGTCAAGGACTGCATGATGAACTGGGCGAAATCTTTAATCTTAAAGGTTTGTTGTCAGGTAACTCTGGTTCTCAATCTGGTGGTTGGTTCCGCAATGAAATCAACTCAGCGGCTGATTTCAACGGTTTGAAATTCCGTATGCCAGGTCTTGGTGGTAAAGTTTTGGGTAAATTGGGCGCATCTGTTCAAAACATCCCAGGTGGCGAATTGTACCAAGCATTGTCTTCAGGTGCTTTGGATGGTCTAGAGTGGGTTGGCCCAATGGCCGACGAACGCGCTGGCTTCCAAGAAGTTGCGAAAGTTTACTACACTGCTGGTTTCCACGAGCCGGGCTCTGCGCTGGCGTCTTCCGTCAACTTAGACGTTTGGAACGACCTAACACCAGCACACCAAGCAATCTTGCAAGGTGCGTCACGTGCTACAACACACGTTCAGTTAGCTGAGACATTGGCAAAAAACGGCGCAGCACTGGCACGTCTACAAGCACAAGGTGTTAAAACGCTGCAGTTCTCTGATGATGTTTGGGACGCATTTGGTGCGGCTTCCAAAGAAGTTATGGACGAAAACATGGGTGACGAATTGTTCGCAAAAACACGCGCATCATTCGAAGCTTCCATGGCGTCATCTTCTTCTTGGATCGACAAATCAGATGGCTACTACGTGCAGCAACGCAACCGTGTTCTGGGCAACTAAGCCGTTTAGAAAATCTATTGGAAAGGCCCCTTTTTAAAGGGGCCTTTTTGAACGGTATCGCAATCTAGGGCCAGCACAGCCTAAAAATGTTGCGCCGCGTTCTGCGGTTTGGGGGGCACAATGACAGACGAAACAGTATGCACCGGATTTTTCCGTGCTGCGACAGAAGCCAAGGGTGACATCAGTTGCTTGGACCAGTTTCAATCCAGTGGCGTTTTGCAATTCATCTCAGGTAATTTTTTAGAAGCTTTGTACAACGTTCCGGTTGCGATTATTAACGCATCGATGTGGTTGGACTGGCTGACATGGGAAAACACGCTTGAAGATAAACAATCGCTAATGCGGTTTGTTTATTACGGAGGTTCTGTCGAATTTTTCTTTGTTCTCGCGACGCTCATCTTGGGCATGACCATTTATGGCCTGATGAATAACAAATTTATGTGGGGCGTTGTTCGCTGTTTAGAAGGTTTTGCCAATACAGTTGGCCGTTTCTTTGCGTGGGCTGGTCTTTTGATGGTTCTGCAACAGATCATGATAGTATTTTTACAGCGCATCTTTACGCGCCCCGACATTTCTATCGGTTTTGGTATTCCTCTACAGTTTGACATCAGTTGGTTCGCCGAAGAACTGAAGCTGTACAATGCTTTAGTCGTTTGTATGTGTGTTACCTATGCCTTCGTGCAAGGCAGCCACGTGCGTGTTGATTTGGTTTATGCAGCTGTCAAATTCCGTACCAAAAAGATGATCGACATGTTCGGGTCACTTATCTTTATGGTGCCTTCTGCTGTGCTGACATGGATGTATGGATGGTACTTCTTGTGGCGGCATCTGATCGTACCAAATCCATCCGCATCCGACAGTTTGGACCGTCTGGTCAACAAGGCCCGTGCACTGCGCTGGAACGTCGAAACCATCGGATTTAGTCCAAATGGATTTACCGGATACTTCCTGTTTAAGATCTTGTTGGTGACGTTCACCGCTATGGTCTTTATCCACGCAATCGCGTTCTTCTATCGCTCTTTCCTTGAGTGGAAAGAGGGCGAAGAGAGTGAAAACAAATACCTCGACAAGGATACCTTGGGTGAAGGTGAAGAAGCCTATGAGGGGACGCACTGATGTTGTTTGGACTTGATGGCGTAGAAGTTGGCCTGATCATTGTCTTTATCACCCTGTTCGGTGGTATTCTTTCTGGCTTTCCAGTGGCTTTTGCCATTGGTGGTGCTGGTATCATTTCTTTCGGTATTATCGCGTCTTTAGACAGCGCGGGCCTATTGGTCCACCAAGCGATCGACGACTCCAGTCAGATGTATCAGGATTTGATCACTGCAGGAGTTGGTGTGGATAAGATCAGTATATTCAGGTATCCTGAGCTGCCGCGTGTTGCCGAAGCTGTATTCCCTAAAGGCTGGGAAGTGGCGATGGACCGCAATGTATCCTTTGTTGTGAATCGCATGAACGAGCGTGTTCTGGCAGGGCAATCCATTGAAACCCTTTTGGCCGTTTTGATGTTTGTTCTTATGGGGATCACACTGGAGCGTTCAAAAATTGCAAATGATTTGCTAACGACGATGGCGCGTGTCTTTGGCCCTTTACCAGGTGGTTTGGCTGTGTCCGTTGTTGTTGTTGGTGCATTCCTTGCCGCGTCGACTGGCATTGTGGGCGCAACTGTTGTGACGATGGGATTGCTTGCCCTACCAACAATGTTACGCAATGGGTACAGTCCCGAGATTGCGACAGGGGTCATTGCGGCTTCAGGTACTTTGGGGCAGATTATTCCACCCTCAATCGTGATCGTTTTACTTGGCACTTTAGCGGGGGATTTGTATTCCTCGGCACAAGAAGCTCGCGCAATTTCCGTTGGCTGTACAGACGCCCTAAGCTATCTTGGGGAACCTGCGGTTCTGTCTGTTGGTACCTTGTTCCAAGCGGCATTGGTGCCTGGGATCTTGCTGGCAGTTCTTTATGCGCTTTATGCGTTTGGCTATGCTTTGCTGAACCCAGACAAAGCACCAGCGGTTCAAATGGGGACAACAAGCTCTGAGCCGGTCACACGTAGTGAAGCGATGACATTTTTCCTATTCGTGCCAATCGCATTGGTTGTTGGAACAGTTCTCTTGGGTAATTTGGGGATCATAGGCGGTCAAAGCACCGTAATTTCAGCCTTCTCTGACATTGGGGAAAGTGCATCACTGCGTACCAATGTGTCTGAGGCGTGTAAGGTTGCAATGATCGAGTTGCATGGCCTCCCAGCATGGGATGCTGCAATCGCACAGCAAGTGGCTATTGAGGCTGCTGGTGGTGTAGTTCAATCTGAACGCCTCTCAGAAGATGCATTCGCCCTTGCACAACAAGCCAAGATTGATGGGGCGGCACCCATCGGGACAGGCACGGCAATCTTGCTGTTGTTGTTCAGTTTGGTGATGGTGATCGGTCGTGGGGTTTCTCCGTCTGCTGATAAACGGCCACTTATCATCGGTGGAATTGGTGTCTTGGTGGCTTTGTTGGTGGACATTGTTGTATTGGGCTCATCCAATTCCGCTGGCTCCTACGTTGTGATCATGTTCTTGCCTTTTGTGGCAGTCTTGTACGGGGTCGTTCATGCTGCTGCGATGTGTGCGAAGAACGAGTTGATCCGCGTTGTCTTCCCACCTTTGATGCTAATCGTTGCCGTGCTTGGTTCAATCCTAGGGGGGATCACCAATCCGACACCCGCTGCTGCACTTGGGGCAGGGGGCGCAATCATGCTAGCTGCCTATCGCAAGTTGTCTGACACTGATCGTTCGCCGAAGGTGATCATCTGGTCAACTGTTGCAATTGGGGTTTGTATTCTTGTCGGCATCAACTTTGATCTACGGATCAATCAGGATGACGTAAGCTTCGAAAGTTGGTTTGCCTTCTTCGTAGCCTACGGTGCTTATCTGTATGCTATGTTTGGCTTGCTGTTCTCGTGCTGGATTTTGTTCACATCAGGTGTCTTGACCCCTGTTGTGCGTGAGACTGCCAAGGTGACATCGATGGTCTTCACGATCCTGATCGGTTCTCAGTTGTTGAACCTTGTCGTTATTAGTTTTGGGGGCGAACACTACATTCAACAATTCCTCAAATCGTTTGATAACGAGATCACGGTGTTCTTGATCGTGATGTTGGTATTGTTTGTCTTGGGCTTTGTCCTTGATTTCTTAGAGATCATTTACATCGTCATTCCGATCGTAGGTCCCGTTATCTATGGCGGCACGTTCGACCCTAAATGGGTAACGATCATGATCGCGGTCAACTTGCAGACCTCGTTCCTAACACCGCCATTTGGTTTTGCGTTGTTCTACTTGCGTGGGGTTGCACCAAAAGAGGTCACGACGCGTCACATCTATCGTGGGATTGTCCCGTTTGTGTTGATCCAAATTGCAGGCTTGGCCCTGTTGTGGACCTTCCCAAGCGTGGTAACTTTCCTCCCGGATTTGATCCCGAATTGATCTTCACAATAGTCTAAATTGAAAAGGCCATTCTTGATCGGATGGCCTTTTTGGTGTTCGCTACAAATCATCAGCGCAGGGAAGACGTGGTGAGATGGGTAACAAGTTTCCAGAGTACAGTTGTGCTAAAGATGCTGATGTGAGTGAGGTCCCACCCTTTGACCTAACCGATATACAATCGGCGGAAGAAAAATTACGAATTGGCGCATAAATTGTTGAGGCGGCAGAAATCGTAGGCTTTTTTACCTCAATGAGCGCAGAGTTGGGCCAGAGCTGATGTCTCAGACTTTTAAGACGTCTAAGGACTTCTTTTAGCTATCACAGACGGAAAATCCAATATTTCCGTTGACCAAACCCAACGTGATTGGATGACTCAATGTATTACAAAGCTGGAAGGAGCTACAGCTTATGATGCAAAAGAGGTGTCCTTTATTTGAACGCAGGTTTTGCGATGGTTGCACAGAACCAATGGCCAGATGTTGTAGCTCCTAATTTCGTGACGATCTGATGCCCTTCAACTTGACTGTGGTCGAACTTGTGCGTTCAGTTGCGCAGGCGATTGCGTCAGGGTTGGGCAAGGATGTTGATTTTTTTGATGTCGGATACGAGGTGCCATTGGCTCCTGGGCAATTGGTTTATTATTCAAAGCCTAACGGTACTGATATGAGAGCCACACGATTTGGTGCAGCGGCGCATTTGAATTTTGGTGCGTCGACTATACGGTTGCAGGACAATAATGGCGGACTTCAGGTTCGGCACAAAGCTGGTGATTAGATCGCGGCACTGTCCATCGAAGGCACTTTTACACGCAACATCAGTGATCTTTTAGAATAGTGGAGCACTGGCCGCTTGGCTTCGACAAAACATAGGTTTTTAAATTCATAGGCTTATAGTCGCTGTTCAATCCCTATTGTCGACCCAAACAGTAAAACGATGATTGATCCCGCACATTTTTCTAAAAGCGCTTCGATTGCCTATGAGGCAAAAAAAGATGGTGAGCATATAGCTGGACGCAAAATAAGAATTTTGAGTATTATGCGAAAGAGATTTAAATCAGTGCGCAGATTGAATACCCGGCAAGCAGATGTTGGCAACTTGCTCTGAAATTGGGTCATTTGATAAGGGATGTGTGTCAGCTGATATCTTGCTTGGATCTGGAACTCGCTTCCAACGACCGCCAGTAAAGATCTCTAGTCCTGCAAAATTAGCTTTGTAGCCCATCTTTTGACTACCAGGGACCCAATATCCTAGGTAAACGTAAGGCAAATTTGCTTCTTGGGCGATACGGATGTGATCAAGGATTAGATAGGTTCCAAGGCTGTGCCGCTCTCGATCTGGATCGAAGAACGAATAGACCATGCTGAGGCCATCGGCCAAGACGTCCGTCAGGCCTACTGCGATGAGCTCTTCATCCATGGTATACTCAACCACACGGCTGCGGATTGGTGTTTCTTCGATCATAGCTGCGAACTCAAAAATATCCATCTCCGCCATACCACCATCTGCATGTCGTGCATCTAAGTAGGTGCGAAACAGATCATATTGCGCCTCGGTCGCCCAGGGGGACGTCGCGCGTCGCTTAACATTTGCGTTACGGCGTATGCCCCGTTTTTGGCTTTTGGTCGGGGCAAACCGGCTGACATCAATACGAGCTGATAAACAAGCTGAGCATTCAGCGCAGGAGGGGCGGTAAAGCACGTTTTGAGAGCGTCTAAACCCTTGTTGTGATAGGCTGTTATTGAGGTCTTGAGCGTTCTCACCTTGAAGCGCTGTAAACAGCTTTCGTTCTGTCCTACCATCAAGATAAGGGCAAGGTTGCGGTGCCGTCACATAAAACTGGGGCGCTATGGGCAGAGTGTGGCGCATTCAATTCCTTAAGACTTGGGTTCATTCTAGCTGCGCTACCACTACGTGTAAACTTTTGATTCACGTACAATTATCGCCGAGCTTGCTTTTTCAGCATTACTGCGCCGAGAACATGATCGATTAGACTTTGACCACGCATGCTGGCGCAGATCAATACGATTGAGACAGCTTGCAACAAAAATATCCCAATACTTATGATATAGCCAAGTGTGTGAAAAATTGCTTTGGTCAGATCGAGGCGTGCACCAGTACGATTGCGTAGTTCGATCGAAACAAGCCGCATGCCCCATGTGGCTGACCGATTTGCTATTGTAATTGTGCGGTAAGCAAAACCAACGACCAACCACATCAGTGGCCAAAAGAAGATGCCTAAAAACCCAGTAAACGGAAGGACAACAAGGCAAATTTCCAAGATAATAGCTGCGTCCAAAATCCACGCAAACAACCGGTTGGTTGGGACGGTTTCATAGAATGCGGCTTGAGCGATTGTATCTGGAAGATGGGTCATTGAATTACTCTAACGCGGGGTACATTAACTTTTTTATGTATTAAAATTATAACCTTGTTTCACTTGAGACTTTTCTAAGTTCTCATCTATAAAGCTGAAACCGTGAATTGGCGTGTCTGCAGCAGCCTAAATCTGTTCGAATTCTTTGCGTCGTGGGTCGGAAAACGCTCGAATGGGGTGTAAATAGCCAATTGGGGAACCGTCGCCAATCGCAAAGCCTCTTTGTTCGCGAGTGAGTGCTGCATTTGCTTTGCCAAGTGTCTCACTGCCAAGTTGCGCCGCCTTAACTGGATCCACTCTATTGCCATCTGTTGTGATGAACAGGATCGCTTCACCACTAACGTTACCTTTGAGGATACAGGACTTGATAATCTGGTCTTTGTCAGATCCAATCGCAAAAACAGCATTAGCTGCAGTGCGGGCCAGATTGGTTTTAAGAATCGTTATGTCAGCCCATAGGTTTTCTAGGGTAGCGCGTACTAGTTTTAAGATCTTGCTCATGTTTACAATTTGAAACCTTGTTCTGGGGCTTGCAAGGGCCATTGACCTACTGATGATTGCGGTCAAGGTAGGAGCATGAGTTTTGAAGCTGATCTGACCCAATGCCCGCGCCCTTTTAATCATGATAGGGGTGCTGAAACGGCTGCCCTGGTTCACGGGGTTTCGCCCTCTATTTTAGACTTGATAAAAGGTGCTGCTGGCAGCAGTCCGTATCTGGCGAATTTAATTGCGAAAGAAACTAATTGGCTCGCTGCAGCCTTTGATTGCCCGGAAGTCGCGGTCGAGGTCGAATTTTCCGAATGTTTGTCCTGTGGCTATGACGTTGTCGGCACACGCCTTCGTCAAGCAAAACGGAGGATCGCCCTGTTGACTGGACTGGCTGACCTTGGCGGGGTCTGGTCTTTGGAACAGGTCACAGGAACGCTTAGTCGGTTTGCCGATACGGCTTGTACAACTGCGATGCGTGCCGCCATCGCTCAGCAAATTAAAAGGGGAAAATTGCCTGGTCAGGGTGAGGATGACATCGAGATTGCTGGCGGCATGGTTGCCTTGGCCATGGGCAAGATGGGTGCCCATGAATTGAATTACTCATCGGACATCGATCTGATCTTCTTGTTTGACGAAACTCGGTTTGACGCTCGTGATTTTGCGGATGCCCGAATGGGCTTTGTGCGTGCAACCCGAGCGATGACCGCATTACTTAGCGACATTACGGGAGAAGGTTATGTGTTCCGCACGGACCTGCGTCTGCGTCCTGATCCGTCGGCGACACCGGTGTGTATCGCTATGGAAGCGGCTGAACGCTACTATGAAAGTCTTGGGCGCACTTGGGAACGTGCCGCATTTATCAAGGCGCGTTCTTCTGCCGGCGATATAGAGGCGGGTGATCGGTTCCTGAAAACATTGGGACCATTTGTTTGGCGCAGACATTTGGATTTTGCTGCCATCCAAGATGCACATGATATGCGTTTGGCTATTCGCCATCACAAAGGTTTGGGTGGGCCAATCACCTTGGCTGGTCACAATATGAAGCTGGGGCGCGGTGGTATCCGTGAGATCGAGTTTTTCACTCAAACCCGTCAACTGATTGCAGGTGGGCGTGATCCGGAATTGAGGATGAGTGGAACGCGCCAAGGATTGGCAGGGCTGGCACAAAAGGGCTGGATCGAGCCAGATTTAGCAAAAGCCCTATCGGATCACTATGTAGTGCATCGAACTGTCGAACACCGCTTGCAAATGGTGCGTGATGCACAAACCCATAATCTGCCCACTTCGGAAGCAGAGTTTGACCGTCTTGCAGCATTGATGGATATGAACCGTTCCGATTTAGAGCAGGATCTTCATCGCAGACTAAGCGAAGTCCATGATGCGACGGAGGGATTTTTTGCGCCGGATGCAGTTGCTGCGGTACCTGAGCAAACTCTTAATCCTGAGATTATGGAACGTTGGCGGACCTATCCTGCTTTGCGCAGCGAGCGTGGGGCGGCTGTGTTCGAGCGCATTAAGCCAGCAATACTGGCGCGCCTTGCTCAAGCAGCAAAACCCCAAGAAGCATTATTGGCGTTGGACGGGTTTTTGAGAGGGCTGCCTGCCGGTGTTCAATTGTTTTCGTTATTTGATGCTAACCCTCAGCTGGTTGAATTGCTGGTCGATATCGTCAGTACCTCACCCGCCTTGGCCCAATACTTGTCACGAAATGCGTCTGTATTTGATGCAGTTATCGGCGGTGACTTTTTTAGTGAATGGGTTGGCCAAGCGTTTTTGCAGTCGGCTTTGATGGATTTGCTTATTCGTGAGAGTGATTACGAGGCTAAACTTGATGCCGCGCGGCGGTGGACAAAAGAACTGCATTTTCGGGTCGGTGTGCATCTGTTACGTGGCTTAATCGACGCAAAAGAAGCGGGCGTTCAATACAATGATCTTGCGAGGGCGGTCGTCGGAGCAATCTGGCCTGCAGTGGTTGATGAATTTGCGCGCCGTTATGGCCCGCCCCCAGGCCGTGGGGCGGTCGTCCTTGGCATGGGGTCATTGGGGGCTGGCATGTTGAATGCGGGCTCCGACCTTGATTTGATAGTCATTTATGATCCAGCAGGTGTTGACGTTTCAACAGGGCCACGTGGACTAGAAACCCGAGCTTATTACGCTCGCCTGACGCAAGCGATGATCACGGCATTGACAGTGCCGATGGCCCAAGGGCGCTTATATGAGGTCGATATGCGGCTGCGCCCATCTGGAAATCAAGGGCCAGTTGCGACCAGCTGGACAAGTTTCCAAGATTACCAACAAAATAATGCATGGGTTTGGGAGCATCTTGCATTAACTCGCGCTGATTACCTAGCCGGCTCAACTGATCTGGGATCTGATATTGAGAATTTTAGGCAAGGTACGCTCAATGTTGCACGGAAATCGCAGGACGTTTTAACCGAAGTTAAAGCAATGAGGGCGCGAATTGCGCAAGCAAAGCCTGCTGAAAGTATCTGGGATCCTAAAATAGGTGCTGGTCGGATGCAGGACATTGAGCTGTTCGCACAGGCGGGTGCGTTGCTTAATGGATCGCCAGCTCGTGAGACAAGCAGTGGATTGGACGCTTGTGTCGCGCATGGGTTAATCGATGACGCTGACAGACAGGTTTTGCAGGCAAGCTATGACATGTGTTGGGCGCTTCAATTGTCTTCGAGGCTGCTGTCAGATGGAGCATTGAAGCCTGCAGAAATTGGTGAAGGTGCAATGGGTTTTGTTTGTCGGACAATGGGATATGAAGATTTGGTCGCTTTGGAATTTGCTTTGGTAACTAACTTTGACGCGGCGAAAGATGTGATTGACCGTGTGATTGGCTCAAATGAAAGTAAGGCAGATAAATGAAAAAAGGTGATTTGAACGATCCCAAAGGTCTTATATTCGAGGCTTATCGTATGGACGGTATTACCAAAAGTGAGTGCCGCACCATCTTTTTGGACTGGGCTCTCAGTTTGCCAATGGAGCAAGATACTGCCCAAACCTTAAGACTGTTGTTGGTTCAATACGGTGAACCAACGCCTGATCATCCGATGCGTGAGGTGATGCGTGAAGGCTTGGTCGGAATGGCTGCGCCACGCAGACGCGGTGGTTGGCGTTCGAGAACTCGCCCAAGCTAAAGGTCATAAATATAAAGGTTTGCTGCTGAAATTTTTATTTCGTAGTCCGAAAATCTCACAAAAATGCAGTGAACTTGTCGCAATGCCGCCTCAATTGAAGCTCAAATGTGTCCCAACAAAACAAGAATAGCCGGGGAGTTTCGGCCGGAGGATAACATGAGAATTCTGAAATTGGTTATGATGCTAGGTCTGGGTACAATGGTGTCCGCATGTGCATCTGTCGATACAGCAACGCGCAACGCAGGATTTGAACCAGAACCTCCTAGCTTTGTCCAAGTTTTGCCTCGATAACTGTTGGCTAAATTAATGCCATGGTTCTGGAAACACTCAAAGTATATGAGCGGATTAGCTATCTTCCAGGCGGTGATATTGTCTGGCGTGGAGATGCTATGGGCAACCGACATGAGCAGGTTAAAGCAATTTTTGACACGGCCTTCACACATGGTACTGAGACCCTTGAGGGTTTTGCAAATGTTGGTTTGGATGTTTGGGTGGAACGTTTTCATGCTCTGACCCAGAGGGCACGGTATACTACTAGTGGAATCCATTCGATTACATTCGCGATTCGCATTCGTGATCTTACAACAGGTGCTGTGATCGGTGAGCCGCGCTCAATCAAAGCTGATTTAGCTGGCTTTGGCGGCCAGAAAACGATCGAATCTTAATCTATTATTTTGACTCAGAAAGATCGTATCACGCAACACTTGGCTGAGGTTATCCGCCAAGAACTTAGTGGCGTTGGAGGCTTCCAGAACCCCAAATTGGGCTTCATGAAAACCAAAAACAACATCTAAGCTTCCCCCAAGCGGGAAAGCAGACTAGAGGGGGCGCTATGACAGCGCCCCTTATTGATGATATCACCCGCCCCGTAGTACGGCTTATGCCCAAAGCAAACGCACGTGCCATCCGCCATGGTTTCCCATGGGTTTATGCCAATGAGATGGTTACAGACCGTCGCACTAAGGCATTGGCTCCTGGTGCTTTGGCCGTTTTGCAAGATGAATTGCGCCAGCCGCTTGGTTTGGTTTCGGTAAATCCGAACTCCAAAATCATCGCACGCGTTTTGGATACGGATCCAGATGCACAATTGGACCATGAATGGTTTGTTGCTAAAATTGCACGCGCACTGAAATTGCGTGAACAATTGTTTGACGCACCATTCTATCGTTTGATCCACGCAGAGGCAGATGGCCTTCCAGGTGTTGTGATTGATCGCTTTGGCGACACTTGCGTGATCCAACCGAACGCGGCATGGGCTGATACGCACTTGCCAATGTTGGCAGCTGCGGTGGTTGAAGTGACAGGCATCAGCAACATTTTGAAAAATGCTGCTGGCCGTACCCGCGCTTTGGAGGGATTGGATGATGAATCTGGCGTTGTAATCGGTGCCGCGCCAGAAGGGCCGATCCCCGTTACGATGAACGGCGCAACCTACATGGCAGATTTAATTGGTGGTCAGAAGACGGGTCTGTTTTTTGACCAACGCCCAAACCACGAATTTGTTTCACGCCTTTCAAATGGGGCGCGTGTTTTGGACGTGTTTAGCCATGTTGGCGGATTTGGTTTGGCCGCTTTGGCTGGCGGTGCGGCATCAGCAATGGCTGTTGACGGTTCTGCACCTGCACTTGATCTCGCAACACAAGGTGCTGCGGCAGCAGCATTTGGCGACAAGTTTAGCACACGCAAAGGCGATGCATTCGATGTTTTGACATCATTGCGCGCTGAAGGTGCCAAGTTTGACGTCATTATCTGCGATCCACCAGCCTTCGCACCGTCACGTCAAGCTGTAGAAGCTGGTTTGCGCGCCTATGAGCGTATCGCACGTCTCGCTGCGCCATTGGTGGCTGAAGACGGTATTTTGGGTCTCTGTTCGTGTTCACACGCTGCTGATCTTGCACAGTTCCGTGCAGCATCGGTTCGTGGTATTGGTCGCGGTGGACGCCGCGCATCCTTGATCCACACTGGCTTTGCCGGTGCAGACCATCCTTTGCTTCCGCAATTGTCGGAAAGCGGATACCTCAAGGCATTGTTCTTCCGCCTATGAAGATTTTCCTCGATGCGTGCGTATTATTCCCCACCGTAACTCGTGAGATGTTGCTTGGGGTCGCACGCGCCGGGGTTTTCGAACCTCAATGGTCACCGCGCGTTCTAGAAGAATGGGCCCGCGCAGCTTTGAAGATTGGGCCTGAGGCCGAAGTATTTGCACGCGGCGAAATTGCGCTTTTGAATGCAGCGTGGCCAAGGGCCGAAATCATGCCAAACCCAGGCCTTCAGGCGCGACTTTGGTTGCCTGATGCAAATGATATTCACGTGCTATCAGCCGCTATTACGGGATCAGCAGATTCGATCATGACGCTCAATGCTAAGGATTTTCCTCGCAATATCTTGGCTGAAGAAGGTCTGACACGTATCGATCCTGATAGTTACCTTTACCAAGTTTGGCAGGCGTCACCTGAAATTGTCAGATCGGTGGCGGATGGAGTACTTAAAACCGCGCGCCGACTGTCTGGTGAGGATTGGGAAATGCGCAGCTTGTTCAAAAAAGCCCGTTTACCACGGATCGGGAAAGCCCTGAATTAAGTAAATAATTCGGTTGCTTTGGTCTTCAAAAAGAAACTGGCAATGCACCTGACGCCGCAACCACCTTGGGAAATGTCGGAAATGCAACCTACCTGAAGCGAGACTGAGGTGTATGCGGGATTAAGCATTATCGTCTGTATCACTGACCTAAGGGAATCCCATGGCTTATAAAACTGACATTCAGATCGCACGCGAAGCGACAAAGTTGCCAATCCAAGAGATTGGCGCAAAGCTGGGGATTTCCAGCGATGACCTTCTACCTTATGGCCACGACAAAGCCAAAGTAAGTCAGGAATTCATCAACTCGGTTCAGGACCGCGAAGATGGCAAGTTGATCCTTGTGACTGCGATCAACCCAACGCCAGCTGGCGAAGGTAAAACCACAACTACTGTAGGTTTGGGTGATGGTCTAAACCGCATTGGCAAGAACGCATGTGTTTGTATCCGCGAAGCATCGCTAGGTCCAAACTTTGGCATGAAAGGCGGCGCTGCTGGTGGTGGTTACGCGCAAGTTATCCCAATGGAAGAAATGAATCTGCACTTTACAGGTGACTTTCACGCTATCACATCTGCGCACTCATTGCTTTCTGCGATGATCGACAACCACATCTATTGGGGCAACTCTCTAGAGATCGACACACGTCGCGTTGTCTGGCGCCGCGTCGTTGACATGAACGATCGCGCGTTGCGTCAAATCACGGCCTCTTTGGGTGGTGTATCTAACGGGTTCCCACGTGAAACTGGCTTCGACATCACTGTTGCCTCTGAAGTCATGGCCATTCTGTGCCTGTCAAATGACTTGCAAGATTTACAAAAACGTCTGGGTGACATGATTGTGGCGTATCGCCGTGACCGCACACCCGTCTTTGCACGTGACATAAAAGCAGACGGTGCAATGACTGTTCTGTTGAAAGACGCAATGCAGCCAAATATCGTACAAACGCTCGAGAATAACCCAGCATTCGTCCATGGTGGCCCGTTTGCGAATATCGCTCATGGGTGTAACTCTGTCATCGCAACGACGACTGCGTTGAAATTAGCCGACTACGTTGTGACTGAAGCTGGCTTTGGTGCTGACTTGGGCGCTGAAAAGTTTATGAACATCAAATGCCGTAAAGCGGGCTTGGCCCCATCGGTTGTTGTTTGTGTTGCAACTGTTCGTGCGATGAAAATGAACGGTGGCGTTGCTAAAGCTGATCTTGGTCCAGAAAACGTCGCTGCGGTACAAGCTGGTTGTCCGAATCTTGGGCGTCACATCGAAAACATTAAATCATTTGGTGTGCCTGTTGTAGTTGCGATCAACCACTTTGTCACGGACACAGACGCCGAAGTTCAAGCGATCAAAGACTTTGTCTCCGAGCAAGGCGCCGAGGCAGTCTTGTCACGTCACTGGGAGCTTGGTTCTGAAGGTTCTGCTGATTTGGCCAAACGCGTTGCTGAAATCGCAGATGCTAATGTTGCAAACTTTGCTCCGATCTATCCTGATGAAATGTCATTGGCAGACAAGATCCAAACTGTTTGTAAGCGCATCTACCGTGCAGACGAAGCATTGATGGATCAAAAAATCCGCGATCAGCTGAAGCAGTGGGAAGACCAAGGTTACGGTCATCTGCCAGTATGTATGGCCAAAACACAATATAGCTTCTCAACTGATCCGACCTTGCGCGGTGCACCAACTGGTCATTCGGTGCCAGTACGCGAAGTGCGCCTAAGTGCAGGTGCCGGTTTCGTCGTGGCAGTCTGCGGTGAAATTATGACGATGCCAGGCTTGCCACGTGTACCATCAGCGGAAAACATCATGCTGAATGACAAAGGTGAAGTCGAAGGCTTGTTCTAAGTCACAATTCAGAGCGATAAGGGTTATAAAGCCCCTGTCGCTCTTAACGAGCCCAATTGGGTTGCCCTTGCCGGTGGTGCGGGCCTTCTAGGCTAAAGAAACCAAAAGGAATTGCGCAATGGCAGCAACGGTTATTGATGGAAAGGCCTTTGCGGCCGATGTGCGTGGTCAAGTTGGGGAACATGTTACCCGCTTGAAAACTGATCACGGGATTACACCGGGTTTGGCTGTGGTTCTGGTGGGTGCAGACCCCGCGTCTGAGGTTTATGTTGCTGCTAAGCACAAACAGACGGTTGAAGTTGGAATGAACAGCTTTGAGCACAGACTTCCTGCAGATGTATCCGAGGAGGTCTTGTTCGACCTTATCGAAAAATTGAATGATGATGATAGTGTTCACGGTATTCTATGCCAATTCCCTGTGCCTGATCACTTGGATGAGCGCGCGGTTGTAGCGCGTATTGACCCTTCCAAAGACGTTGATGGCCTGAGTGTCGTCAATGCAGGCCTGTTGGCTAGTGGAGAGACTGGTTTGGTGTCTTGCACGCCGTTGGGTTGCTTGATGCTATTGCGCGACCAAGTTGGAAACATGTCTGGCAAAAACGCTGTTGTTATTGGTCGATCAAACTTATTCGGCAAACCGATGGCCCAGCTGTTATTGCAAGAAAACTGCACAGTAACGATTGCGCATTCGCGTACAAGTAACTTGGCAGAAGTTTGTGCACGTGCTGATATTTTAGTTGCGGCTGTGGGGCGCGCTGAGATGGTGCAGGCTGATTGGATTAAGCCAGGTGCAGTTGTGATTGACGTTGGTATTACGCGCACACCGCATCCCGACAAACTAGGCAAAAGTAAGCTGCTGGGCGATGTAGATTACGCGCAAGTTTCAGCTGTTGCTGGAGCGATTACGCCTGTTCCGGGTGGCGTTGGCCCTATGACGATTGCCTGTTTGCTTGCAAATACGATCACGGCTTGCTGCCGTGCAAATGGCTTGGCTGAGCCCGAGGGCCTAACAGCGTAAGAACGTAGCGCAGGGCGGCATTGCTGCCCTGCGCTACGTTCTTACGCGGTTTTATTGAAACTTCTCAAGTACAGGCTTCATCCACTTTCTGCTTTAACTTTTTTCTTGTAAATTACCACCTGTGGTTGTGATTTTTAAGGGTGGCGTTAAAGTGCGTCAACTGATTGATTTTCAAAACTTGAGCCAAAAATTGTTTTTACCAAAATTAAGAGTAATGATTTCCCGTTTTGGAACATCTCCCCACCTTAGAACTTTATTGATCCAGTTCGGGTTGCTAACTGACGCCGGCATTCTATTGTCTTTGTCAGACCCATTTGGCACCTATAGATCAGGTGGAGTGATACAGCGCTCTATCTGCTGGTTTGTATTGATTCCTGTTAGCATTTTTATAGCACTTTCGCTCCAAAATCTGGTCTGGAAGTGCCGAAGCGATTGGCATCCCCTTTTAAAAGGAGGCTCTGTCATATTCAGGACAACAATTTTATTCACACCATTTTTGTGGCTGTGGACATTCCAGCGCTATCCAGGGCCACTAGGCGATCTGCCCACAGTTTTTGGGATGACTTTGGTTGTTTTTGCGATCTGTGTTTCGGCCAGTATTTTTTGATTTGGGATAGCCAATTTCTTAATACAGCCTAGCTCTACAATGGTTTATGAGCCGATGGTTGCGCGTCTAGTTCGCCGTCTACCCGAAGATTTCTGTGGAAAGATTGTCCATTTGCGATTGATGGGCATATTGTTCGGGTTGTTACTATTGTTGGAACTTTTGACTTACGAATGCAGTTTTCAGATGCGGTCGATGAAGGTTCAGAAATCACAGGCATCTGTGCCCATAGATCTCACTGGGTTGCTCTTGCTGAAATAGTGGAGACGATAACAGAAAAAGGGCGCCCCTGTTTAGTGCTGTCAAACGGGGACATTGTTCCGGTGAGTCGGAAGTATGAACCTGATTTAGGGGTCCTCGGAATTCTATAGGCAGGATTTTGACCGCTATTGACGAGGTTTTAGATTAAAGATCATTTTCTGAATTATTTTGGCAGGTGTCAGATCTGCGCCAATTGGAGCTGCGTCGATTGCTGCCTCCACGTCCTTGACCAGAATGCCGATCGTATTTTCATTGGTGTAACCATCACGTGCAAATTCAATTTTATTGAAACCAGAGGCTAGCCAATTCTGCCCAGATGAGGTGTCTATCAACTCGAGCATGGCTTTTTCGTCTAGCCCAGCTTCATCGGCCCAATCCAAAACCATGCGCGTCATGGCGGTATGTGAGGCTGCTAACATGTTGTTTAATACTTTTGCTTGCATTCCCGCACCAAACTCACCCATGCGATGAAAGGTGGTCCCCATGGAAGCAAATAGCATTTGTGCGTCGTCCAAATCCGCAGTTGTACCACCCAACATAAAACTAAGCTCGGCGCGTTGTGCCGCGACTTGCGCACCAGACATTGGGGCATCGATCAACGTAATATGGTCAGGAACACGTGTGCGAAGGGTGCAAACGTATTTGGGAGATAAAGTTGAGCAGACGATTATCCGCTCAAGTTTTGGGGCGGAGGTTACAAAGCCCTGAGTGTTGAATAGCACATCTTCGGTTTGATCGATGTCACGCACAACCGTGATCAATGTTCTAAGGTTTTGTGCAAAACGTTTTGGATCTGTCGTGATCCAATCGGAATCGTGATCTACCACATCGAAGCCTTTGGAACGCAGGCCCACGCTGCGCAGTGAAGCAAGCATTGGCGTTCCCATGCGCCCACAGCCAGCAAGACCGATCATTTGACGATTGTGGCCGCAGTCGCAGCGCGCAATTCGCCTTCAGAAACACCATCTGCTGTTTCGACTATTTTCAGACCACCTTCGACTACATCCAGGACACCAAGGTTGGTGATGATGCGATCAACTACGGACTTACCGGTTAGTGGCAGGGTGCATTCTTTTAGCAACTTACTGACGCCGTGCTTGTTCGTGTGATCCATCACCACCACTACGCGGCCAACGCCTGCAACCAGATCCATTGCACCGCCCATGCCTTTGACGAGCTTGCCGGGAATCATCCAGTTCGCCAGATCACCGTTTTCAGCCACTTCCATCGCGCCAAGGATCGCCATAGCGATCTTACCGCCACGGATCATACCAAAGGACTGTGCACTGTCGAAATAGGCGGTCTGGGGTAGTTCAGTTATCGTTTGCTTACCCGCATTGATCAGATCAGCGTCTTCCTCACCAGAGATAGGAAAGGGACCCATACCCAACATGCCATTCTCAGATTGAAGGGTTACTTCGATTCCTTCAGGAATGTAGTTGGACACGAGGGTTGGAATGCCGATTCCTAAGTTTACATACCAACCGTCTTGCAGCTCTTGCGCGGCGCGTTCCGCCATTTGATTGCGATCCCACATGACTTAGGCCTCCCGTACTGTGCGTTGTTCGATACGTTTCTCATGATCACCTTGGAAAATGCGGTGCACATAAATTCCGGGCAAGTGGATAGTGTCTGGGTCGAGTGAACCAGTTTCCACGATCTCTTCGACCTCAACGATACACATCTTGCCGCACATCGCTGCAGGTGGATTAAAATTGCGCGCAGTCTTGCGGAACACAAGGTTCCCAGTTGCATCGGCTTTCCATGCTTTGACAATGGCCAGATCAGCAACAATGCCTTCTTCCATGATGTAGGTCTCACCATTGAAGTCTTTATGCTCTTTACCGTCGGCGATCACCGTGCCCACACCTGTCTTAGTGTAAAAGCCTGGAATGCCGCAGCCACCAGCACGCATGCGTTCTGCCAAGGTGCCTTGTGGATTGAATTCTAGTTCAAGTTCACCGCTTAAATATTGGCGCATGAATTCTGCGTTCTCGCCTACATAAGACGAGATCATTTTTTTGACCTGCTTAGTTTGCAGTAAAATGCCGATGCCAAAATCATCAACGCCTGCGTTGTTCGAAGCAAAGGTCAAATTCTTAGTGCCCGCAACTTTTATCGCTTCAAGCAACAATTCGGGGATGCCGCACAAGCCAAAGCCGCCTGAGGCGATGAACATTCCATCAAACAACACGCCCTCTAAAGCCTCTGCTGCTGATCCATAGACTTTCTTCATGGAAACTCCCTTCCAAAAACTGGTTGGGAAATTTGTGGCAATGAGCCAGAGTAAAGTCAATGAGTTGTAAGGAGTAGAACAGACAGAAGCACAATGTCACGAAACGCGCTTCTGTCTATTAGAGTAAGCCTAAGCTTAGTCTTCCGTAGGAGCTGCCTTTTTTGCAGCAGCTTTTTTGGCTGGTGCCTTTTTGGTGGCAGGCTTCTTAGCGGCGGCTTTCTTAGGTGCAGCCTTCTTTTTTGCAGCAGGCTTCTTCTTCGTTGCTGCCGTGCGTTTGGCCGGTGATTTGGCCAGTTTTTCTTCGATCAATTGAACAGCTTGATCAATGCTTAGATCTTCAGGCTCAATTTCGGATGGAATGGTCGCATTGACCTTTTCCCACTTCACGTAGGGGCCGTATTTACCCTTCATGATATTAATAGGTCCGCTCATGTTAGGGTGTTCGCCCAATTCACGAAGCGGTGCAGCAGCAACGCCGCGCCCGCCACGGCTGGCGATTTTTTCGGCCAACAATTGAACGGCGTGATTCATACCAACACTAAAGACAGCTTCGATGTCTTCAAGGTTGGCATTGGTCCCGCCACGGTGCGAAGTGCTTTCAGCATGCTTAAGGTATGGACCATAACGACCAATATTGGCCCAAACCATGATGCCATCTTCGGGGTGTGGTCCGACTTCGCGAGGTAAGGACAACAAGCGCAAAGCTTGCTCTAAGTCGACTTCTGTTGGCACCCATTCTTTAGGAATAGACTGACGTGGCGGCTTTTTATTTTCTTCGGTAACTTCGCCGCGTTGCACGTAGGGACCAAAACGGCCCTTGAAGGCTGAGATTTTGTCCCCAGCGTCATCACCCAAATACTTGCCCTCTGGCGGGATGCCATTTGGATCTTCGTTACCGGGAGGGCCGAAGGCACGGGTGTATTTGCACTCTGGGTAGCTTGAACAACCGATGAATGCACCGCCAGAACGGGCTGTGCGCATGCTGAGGCGACCAACATTACAATTTGGGCAAAGACGTGGGTCGCCACCTTCTTCGGTCATTGGAAACAAGTGTGGTGCCAAAACATCGTTGATTTTTTCTAGAACTTCAGTGATCCGTAGTTCTGAAGTTTCTGCGATTGAAGCAGAGAAATCGCGCCAGAAGGTTGCGAGCACGTCTTTATAGTCGCGTTCACCCGCACTTACGTCATCCAGCTCTTCTTCAAGGCTGGCGGTAAAGTTATAGCCAACATAGCGGCGGAAGTAATTTTCCAAGAAGGCGATAACCAAACGGCCTTTGTCTTCTGGGATCAAGCGGTTCTTTTCTTTGCGTACATAATCGCGGTCTTGGATCGTTGTTACGACAGAAGCGTATGTAGACGGACGGCCAATGCCCAACTCTTCCATACGTTTGACCAATGTGGCCTCGGTATAGCGCGGTGGTGGCTGGGTGAAGTGCTGTTCGGGTTTAACCAGACGTTTCTCTGATGTTTCTCCTTGGGCAACTTGTGGCAAGCGTTTGTCATCATCATCTACGACAACGTCGTCGCGGCCTTCTTCATAAATTTTCAAGAAGCCGTCAAACAGTACAACCTGGCCTGTCGCACGCAAAGTGACTTGCTGATCTTCGCTGCCGATGTCGACTGTGGTGCGCTCAAGGCGCGCTGACTGCATCTGGCACGCAAGCGTCCGCTTCCAAATCAGATCATACAGTTTGCGTTGGTCCGCATCGATGATCTTGAGGTCGTCAACGGCTTTAGACAGCTCGGTTGGACGAATACATTCGTGTGCTTCTTGGGCGTTCTTGGCTTTGTTCTTATAGACGCGTGGAGCGTCAGGAACATATTCAGCACCGTAACGGGCAGAAATCGCATCACGTGTTAACGTGACGGCTTCTGGTGCCATGTCAATACCATCTGTACGCATGTAAGTAATGAGACCTGCCTCATAAAGACGCTGAGCGGTGCTCATGGTTTGGCGCGCGCCCATGCCAAACTTACGGCTGGCTTCTTGCTGAAGTGTTGAGGTCATGAAAGGTGGGGATGGATTGCGGGCGCCAGGCTTTGCCTCAACCGATTGAATTGTCAGGTCGCGGCTGTTGATGGCCTGTTCGGCCAATTCAGCTTGAGTCGCATTCTCTAAATCGTAGCGTTCCAGCTTTTTGCCAGCTAAATGCGTTAGACGCGCTTCAAATTCTTGACCACGTGGGGTCGCAAGTATGGCCTTCACACTCCAGAACTCGCGCGCATTAAAAGCTTCAATCTCCATTTCGCGTTCGGTCAGGATGCGCAAACACACGGATTGAACACGGCCTGCCGATTTTGCACCCGGCAATTTGCGCCACAGAACGGGAGAAAGGTTGAAGCCCACCAAATAATCGAGCGCACGGCGGGCAAGATATGCCTCAACCAATGGCATATCGACTTGGCGCGGGTTCTTCATTGCTTCAGTTACGGCCGTCTTCGTAATCGCATTGAACACAACGCGGCTAACAGGTGTGTCCTTATTAATAGCCTTACGTTTAGTTAGTGCTTCTTGCAGGTGCCAGCTAATAGCTTCTCCTTCGCGGTCCGGGTCGGTCGCGAGGATCAGTTCGTTGTCGTTTTTCAACGCATCAGTAATTGCTTTGACGTGCTTTTTACTGTCGGCACCGATTTCCCACAGCATTTCGAATCCGTTTTCGGTATCAACAGACCCATTCTTTGGAGGAAGGTCACGTACGTGACCATATGAGGCCAAAACAGTATAATTATCGCCTAAATACTTGTTGATCGTTTTCGCTTTGGCTGGGGACTCGACAACAACTACGGGCATAAATAGGGGCACCTTATATGGTCATTTTGGGCGTCTATGGCTGCGCAAGATGTGTTGCGCAAGAGTTAATTGTCAACAGGTGTTGAATATTTCAGTTGGTGAATGCGTCAAATGACGCGCGCTAACAGTCCCCCTGCATGGCGGGAAATCTGCTCGTGAACTCTAAATCCAACAAGATTGGGGTCACTTTTGCAGGTGTCGAATTAAGGTCGCAGATCAGTTGATCTTCGGCAATTGGAGACGGGCCAAGGCGCGACAAAATTTTCATGTGCAGTTTTGATGTTTCCTTCAGGGTATGTTGTTTCGTCGTTGGTTCTTTAAGGGGTAAAGTAGCTTGCGTTGGAACAATGGGTGTGAGCGTTTCTATGATGTCGCTTGTATATCTGGCCAATACGGCTCCATCGCGGATCAACATATAGCCTTCAGCAGCGCATGTATCAAAGGGGTGTCCGGGCACGGCTAGAACATCGCGTCCTTGATCCAGCGCGTCGCGTGCCGTGATCAAGCTGCCAGATTTTGCGGCTGCTTCGACGATCACGGTCGCTTGAGATAAGCCTGATATGATCCGGTTCCGTCTCGGGAAATGGCGTGCCATTGGCTGCAATCTCATCGGCATCTCACTTATATGCAACCCTTTGGCCGCAATGTTGTTCGCTAATTCTGTTTTCTCCGCGGGGTACATTATATCCACTCCGCCAGCTTGCACCGCGATGGTGCCAGTATTTAGTGCAGCGATGTGAGCTGCAGCACCTACACCACGCGCAAGTCCTGATACTATTACATACCCTGTTTGTCCCAGTTCAGTTGCAAGTGATTTTGCCATTCGTGTGCCGAGGGAGGATGCGTTTTACGCACCTACCATCGAAATAGCTGGACGTTATAATAGTGACAGATCACCTAAGGCCCATAAAAAGGGTGGAGCATCTGTAAGTTCGCGCAGCTGGGCTGGATAAAGATTACAGGAGCCATCAATTAGGGCCGCACCCGCCATACGTCCATTGTTCAGTTCTGCATGGATAACCCTTTCTGGGCAGATAGCATAACTTTGAACACCGGCGGCACGCGCCTTCTCGGTTAGCGCGGCCAACGCATTTTGCGCGGTGCCGTGTTCAATCAGCAACCGTTTATACGTTGAAATGCCGACCCGGCGTGATCGCAACAGACGTAGGCGATAAAACCGATCATCTTCCGAGGTGGGTGGGAGTGGGGGTGAGTGGAAGAAGGATTCGATCCCTGTTTAGTTATCCTATGCTCCGTCTGTTGCTGGATTCGTTATAGCGAGATGCTGGTTAATGATGGATGAATGGAATCGCCTTTATTTGATCCTTGGTTCGCGAAAAATTTGATAAGATTCCATTTGCGCTGGATACATCGCTAATCAGCAGTTTTTATGTGGCACTCCCCCCAATTGTCAGTCCACCAATCATCAAAGTTGGCTGCCCAACGCCAACAGGAACCCATTGCCCTGCTTTGCCGCAGTTGCCCATCCCGGGGTCCAGCGCCATGTCGTTACCTATGGCCCGAATCTGTTTCAGGGCCGTTGCGCCGTCACCAATCAGCGTGGCACCATTAACGGGCGCGCCGACCACACCGTTCTTCACTTGATATGCCTCGGTACAACTAAACACGAATTTTCCGTTTGTAATGTCCACTTGTCCACCACCAAAACCAACAGCGTAAATACCGTCTTTCAAATCGTTCACAATGTCACCGGGGGCCACATCGCCACCCAACATATAGGTGTTCGTCATACGGGGCATGGGCGCGTGGGCATAGCTTTCGCGCCGGCCATTACCGGTTGGGACAACCCCCATAAGGCGCGCGTTTTGGCGGTCCTGCATGTAGCCAACTAAAACACCGTCATCGATCAAGATGTTTTTAGCAGAGGGCGTGCCTTCATCATCGACACTGATTGAGCCGCGGCGATCAGGAATTGTCCCGTCATCCAAGACCGTGACCCCTTTGGCAGCAATGTGTTCACCTAAAAGACCTGCGAAAGCGCTTGAGCCTTTGCGATTGAAGTCGCCCTCAAGGCCATGACCAATCGCTTCGTGCAGTAAAATTCCCGGCCAACCTGGGCCCAAAACTACGTCCATAGCGCCAGCAGGTGCGGGGACGGCGTCAAGGTTCACCAAGGCAACGCGCAGGGCCTCGCGGGTTTTGCCCTGCCAATCTTTGGGATCCAACATGCCATCAAGGCCAACACGGCCGCCGCCTCCTGCACTTCCTGATTCGCGACGGCCATCTTTTTCGACGATAATTGAGACGTTCACGCGGGTCATTGGACGGATGTCGCGGACTGACCCACCTTCAGGGCGCAAAATTTCGATTTCTTGGATTGATGCGGCGATGCTGGCTGTAACTTGTACCACACGTTTGTCGAGAGAGCGTGCAAAGTCATCCATAGCGCGCAATGTGTCCAATTTGACTGGGAAAGATGCACCAGCAATCGGGTCTTCGTCAGTATATAGCTTAATATTAGTGGCTTGTGGGGCATCTGCCCACGTTCCACCACCATCTACAACAGCCAATCGCGCTGTTTGAGTTGCGCGCTTTAGTGCGCTTTCGGAAATCTCAGTTGAATGGGCATAGCCAACGACTTCGCCGCAAACCGCACGGAGGCCGAATCCCTCAGAGGCGTCATAGCTGGCTGTTTTGAGGCGACCATCGTCAAAAACCATTGCTTCAGAACGGCGGCGTTCAAGAAATAACTCGCCGTCATCAGCACCTGCGGTTGCTTTGCGTAGGTTTTTGAGGGCGACTTCGCGGTCCAAATTGGTCTCAAATGGCGAAAAGTGGGTGTCTGACATCTGTTGGTTCCTGTATTTTATTGGTGCTTTTTCAGCATTCATCCTGAATTTGGTGAAAAAGCGTCCGTTTGCCGCGCCTGAACATCTTTATCTTGTAGTCAGAATATGATTGTAAGCACGAATAATACAACGGGCGGTGAGCGTGTTTAGCACTATTACCTTCCATGCGAACCAACAGTGATGACTGGATCAGGACGACACATGAAAAACCTATTCTCCACCACCGGCCTTTTGGCTGCGTTCGCGGCGGCCCCTGCGCTAGCCCAAGAAAACCTTGAAATCATCGGTGCTCCGATTGATGGCAAGATGGGCTTTCAGCCAGCAGCCACTGAACTGGCCCGTGATATTCACGCGTTGGACAACCTGCTTTTGATCGTGATCACGATCATCACAGTATTCGTTACAGCTTTGATGCTTTGGTGCATTTACCGTTTCAGCAAGAAACGTAATCCAGAAGCAGCAAGCTTTACGCACCATACCACGGTTGAAGTATTGTGGACCGTTGTTCCAATCGTTGTTCTTGTCTTTATCGGCGCTTATTCATTGCCGATCTTGTTTAAGCAACAAGAGATCCCAACAGCAGACGTGACAATCAAGGCGATCGGCAATCAGTGGTATTGGACACACGAATATGTGGAACACGACTTTGGG
>Ga0209712_10000886_pt1 | contig 25790 bp, 14 predicted proteins | sample ArcOceMetagenome_FD_187443 | JGI IMG/M metagenome (GOLD analysis project Ga0209712, IMG submission 187443) | Marine eukaryotic phytoplankton communities from Arctic Ocean - Arctic Ocean - Greenland ARC118M Metagenome (SPAdes) (version 2) | ecosystem: Environmental > Aquatic > Marine > Oceanic...
ATATTCCATCAAATACGGCAACGATTGTACGGCATACCAAGCAGGATTTGACGTAAATTCTAACGTCATTTCATGGTTTTTCAAAGTCGAAGAACGTGTTGCTTTTTTCATGGCAGCGAAGTTAAATTCCTTCGTCATTCCGCCACGAACTGGCAACGGCATCGTTTCCACCAATAACATTCTATTCGTCAAAACTGGTAAAGTCGCTTCTTCGCCATCAGAAAAATTCCCTGCTTTCGCAACGACTCGATATGTCACGGCATTCACTCCAAAATCTGGAAGATGCAGCGACCAACTTACGGCATCGGATTGACCTTGTTTCGCTGTGAAACTTACTTTTGGAATATTATTACCCAATTCCGCATCAATCGGCTGCATCGTAATTGCATCAAATAAAAGCAATTTCGCAACGCCCGTCAAGTCTTTATCCGACAAATTAGAAATCTTAGCGGTAAATTCAATTTTATCATTTTCACGGAAAAATCTCGGTGGATTTGGCATCACCATCAATTCTTTTTGCGTCACGACTTCCTTTTGTGTGAAAGCGTATTGCAAGTCTTTAGTGTGTGTAAAACCTAAGAATTTCCAACGAGTCAAAGCCTCATTCATTTTGAATTTAATGATGATATTGCCTTCTTCATCGGTCATTAAATCTGGATAGAAAAAGACCGTTTCGTTTAAGTTGGTGCGAACTTGAACTTCTGAAAAATCGGTTTTATTAGGTTTTTCAAATTCTGCTTCAACTATATCAGGAACTCCATCATTATCAGTTGAGACTCCTCCGATTAAACCAAGTCTACCTCCATCATTTGATACAGATTCTGTTTCCTTTTTATTTCGTGACAGTTTCGGTGCAGGTACAGAAGACATTACAGTAACGTCCAATGAATATTCCTCCGCTTGCTCAACTCCTCCATAAGCCCCATCAACCGTTGCACGAGAAGCATAATTATACGAATATTCATAAAAAGTAAAACCAAACCAATTCAACGCAGGATACGTGCGAGAACTTGAATAGGAATGCGTCGGCTGCCAATTATTGGCGATCAAAGAGGTGCTGGTTTGATTAAAACCGTTACCTTTCGAAATCGCTCGTTGTGCATAACTTTGACCAAAGAATGTCGCTGACCAACTATTCGCTTTGAACGCATCTAACGAAGCGTCATACATCGCTGCCACCATTTCGGCTGCGACTTTATCGCCTTTCGCTCCCGAAATTTTGATTTGCCATTCTTCATCCGAACCTGGCAACATCTTGTCTCGGAAAGTCATGTATTCGATAGTTAAATCCTTATTAGACCATGGCACATTTACCGTTTGTGATTCGGAATGAAAACGTCCGTTCTGAATCGTCATTATCGTATAGTGAATATTTCCTCGATACGATTCGTTGATTGGTAAATCAATCGTTTGTTTACCTTTTACAGCTAACCATTTTGACGATAAGACTTTTCCATCTTGCTCGACTTCATATAATATGTGTGATTTCTTGTAACCTGAACCTATTTGAATAGAAACGGTTTCTCCCGGTTCTGCGGTCGTTTTATTGGTAGTAAACCAAAATGCGTCGTTGGTCGGAACGGTTTTTTCGCTTGGAGAAAACAAAGTAAATTCTTTAACTTGTTCAATCGGATTGCCGAATTTATCTTGCGTTTTCATCGTCAAACGATAACGACCTTGCTCCCAATTTTTGATTTTCTTTAAGGCCACTTTCGTAGATTTTTCGGTATCGAATTTAGTATCAATAACCGTTTCCACGACTTCCCAATTCTTCGTCAAATCTTCTTCACCAAACGCATAATTTGGAAAGTTTTTATTAAACTCTTTTTCTTTCATCGTAGAAAATTCTCCACGAGTCCAAAGTCGATTTTTATACACATTTTCAGGTGTTTTTAATCGCTCAATTTTGACCGTTCCTTTTGCCGCTTCAAACGTTCCACTAAGGTTTTTGGTAGAAATTTCAAACGCTTCTGTTTCTGTTTTATTAATTTGTTCGCTTACGACAATATCCGCTTCCAAACCAATATGACTGACCTTAATTGTAGTTTGTGAGGTGTGCGTTTCGCCTGTAATATCCGTGATATCCGCATAAACGGTAAAGTTGAAAAACGGTGTTTTATCTTTCGGAATGGATTTATCCGCCAAAGCGGTGAAATCAACTTTAAATTCACCGTTTTCGTCCGTTGTTGTTTCGCCATTTTTAATTTCAGTCGCTTGTGTGTTATAAGGGTTATTTCCCCAATTCCACCAACGCCAATATGGAAAATACGCTTGACGAGTTACTCGGTATTTTACGGTTGCACCATCGACATTGCTACCAGCGTAAGCTTTTGCTTTTCCAGTTGTAATGACTTTCTCATCCAATTTGAAACTACCTTCTATGGGATTAAAGGTGACTTCAAATTTCGGACGTTTGTATTCTTCAACACTGAAGTATTTATTTCCTGAATGACCTTTAATACTGGTTTGAATTCGCATCTGTCCTAAAAGTCCACCTTGAGGAGCAATGAAAGAACCGTTGAATGTTCCAAATTCATTCGTCTGTAATTCGACTTTTTCGACTTCTTGATAATTTACATCAAGGAACTGAACGGTTACTTTTTCATTCGTAACGATAGTCGGAACTTTACGATCCGATTCATTTTTTACCGCTAAACCTTTGTAATAAATCGTTTGTCCAGGTCGGTAAATCGCACGGTCGAGGAAAATATGCGTCGTAATATTCGTACTTTTATTGCTTCCATATTGATAATTAGAATAACCATCTTGGAAATATAAAATGTCGTCACCTTTTGAGAACTTCACTTTGAAATATCGATTCGCATTGACACTTGCATTAATAAAACCTCGGTCGTCACTTGTCTGTTTTCCAACCGATTTGTAAATATATTTTTGTTTAACTCGATTATATTCTTCTACGAAATATTCCGCTTCCACATCTTTCTGTGGTTCACCAGTTTTTCGATTGGTCAAAATAAAAACCGTTTTATCTTTGTCGTCTTTTCGTTGGGCGAAAGCCAAGTTTGAAATATGAACATTCGTATAACCCACGGCGTGATTTTCGTAAGAAAAATCAGCATTATCGGAAATCAAAACGTAATAAATCCCTTTGTCTAAATCATCAATTTTGAACTCTAAACTGTGCGGACGAAAATCACCATCATTCGTAAAGTCTAAAGAAAAACGCTTAAGTGCCGTTCGTTTATTCAATTTCTTAAACCAAACATCTTGATCAAGCTTTTCAAATTCCCGCACTTCGCCATGCGTTGTTGATATGATTTTCACATAAGCTTTTTTGACATTTTTATAATACGCTATAGATAAAATCGGTTCATTCGAAACATTCACTTGTTCCATTGTAACGCCCAACGATTTTTGTTCAATATTATTAATAATCACTTGACATTGACTTGCACCGATTGAGTTTGGATGTTTTTTAATGGCATCACTTGCAATCGTATGAGCCGTATTAAAGTCCCATTTGTGGTCATCGCCTTTTTCTTTGTCGTATTTTGCGGCTTCATTCACAGAAAGTTGAGCGATTTTTGCTGCAATTTCTGCCGACATTGGATTTTCCAAGTAGCGTTTTTGCATATTTTGCAAAGTCCCTTCGTAGAAATTATTTTTACCGACACCATTATAATTGTTATAAACAAAAGTCAATCGCTTCAAACTCACATCAATTAATGCACTTTTGTCCGTATCGTCCAAATGCGATTGTATCAACTCTTGATAAATCAACATTGCTTTATGTTTCAAAGAAGCGGAATCTCTTGTTTCGATTCTTAATTTTGAAAATGCTTTCGCTTCCGCAAAATATTCCGATTTATCAACCGTAAATTGATAAGCCGGTTTTGTTAAATACGTCCTATCATTCGATAAGTAATCTACGGCTCGATGTGCCAAAAAATCATAAAGCGTTGCACGAAGTGTGAGATCATCTTTGTCCTTATAATATAAGATAGCACTAAAATCGGCGAGTTTTATTTGCTTAATTCGTTCGTCATTCAATGAAGCCAAGTATAATTCCACGGTTTTGTCGACAAACTTTGATTCGTCCCAAGTTTGAATATCCTCATTTTTAAAATCAACCGTTGCCGTTCTATTTCTAATTTTCCATTGTTGATTATTAAAATAACCATGATAAGCTTCCGCCAACATAGATTGTAAAATCAATTTCACCGGAAATTCAGATTTCTCGACTTGCTCCGACATTCTATTAATAGACTTCACCAAACCATCTTCCTCCAGCATCGCATTATAGCGATTCAGATAAATCGTTGATTTAATGATTTGAGTCGGGTTTTCGTCTGTTGCTGCCTTTTTATAAATTTTATTTATGATTTCAAGTGCGGATTTTGGCTGTCCAAGTCGGTCGAGAGAATCGACCTGTTCCCATAATTCGGGATAATTGTCATTCATAAACTTTAGCATAGATTTCTGTTTCATTTGATAGCTGCTCAAAGTGAGCGAAAAAGCTAGAAAAGCGATTGCGACAAAAGCAATCGTGAGGATATTTCGCTTGTTGTTCATCATAGTCTTTTTTTTTGATATAAAAGTAGAAGGAATAATAAGATGTAGAGGTACTTCAGATTGAGCCTTTAAAAAAAAACTCAAAATATCAACACCTTATGTGTGTATTCACTATTGCTTCCAATATACCGTATTTATAATATATTTTCAAATTGACTTTCGTCAATATTATGGTAATTGAAATAGAACTCAACAGATGATTTTTTTACTTTTTTACTAAAATCAAAATTTTTTCAGCAAACCTTTACTTATTCATAAAATGCCCTTTTATTTAAAAAAAAAGTATTCTGATAAATATGCAACAATTATCAAGGATTGAATGGAAATAAATACAAAACTTAAGATGCTAAGTAGAAATGAAGTGACGTATTATGAGAATATCATAACTTTTATTTAACTAAATAAGTCCCTGAAATTGAATTATGAGTTTTTTTTTTGTCAAAAAAACAGGTGCAATCAAAATTTAACATTTGAAAATATAGATAATATGATTGAATAATTGTGTTTTTGTCTTAACTTGAAACATTATTTTGTTTTTAATGGTTATTGCAAAATAAATGAAAAGAATTAATGTTTAGTTAATACGTTGTCAGAATTATCTTTGGAATAAAAATAGACACCTAAATAAAAATTATTTTAAAAAAATATGTTATATGTCTAAAATTCAATTGATTATGTATTTGTAATTATTTTATGTGTCAAGAAAAAGGGAATTAAAGTGTATAAGTGACACATACATAACTTCCTTTAAAGTTAACATTAATTTAAAAATTGAATTAAATTTACGGTTGAAGCAATTTTATATCATTAACTAAAAGCAGTATTGCATGAAAAAATTCTCACTAATTGTAGCAATGTTATTGTTCGTAGCTACAGCTACATTCGCACAAAGAACAGTAACAGGTACGGTGACGGACGAATCAGGTGAAACCCTGATCAGCGTGAACGTTGTCGTTAAAGGTACGACTATAGGTTCCATCACAGACTTAGATGGTAAATACTCTATTAAAGTACCGGATGGTTCTAACACTTTGGTATTCAGTTACACAGGTTTTTCTTCTCAAGACATTGAGTTAGGAGCATCAGATGTAGTGGATGTTCAAATGTCAGAAGGTATATTTTTAAATGATGTTGTAGTTACAGCATTAGGTATTAAGCGTGAAAAGAAAACGTTAGGTTATGCTACTCAAGAAGTAAGCGGTGACGAAGTTACAAAAGTAAAAGATGCTAACTTTATCAACTCTTTATCTGGTAAGGTTGCGGGTGTTGACATTCGTCGTAGTAACCAAATGGGTGGATCTTCTAACGTTATTATTCGTGGTTATAAAAATTTAAATAATAACCAAGCATTGTTCGTAGTAGATGGTATTCCATTAAGTAATGATAACACAAACACTTCTGGCCAACAAACAGGTCGTGGTGGTTATGATTTCGGTAATGCTGCTATGGATATTAATCCAGAAGATATTGAAACTATTAACGTATTAAAAGGTGCTGCGGCAACTGCGTTATATGGTTCTCGTGCATCTAATGGTGTTGTTTTAATTACAACAAAGAAAGGTACAAAGAAGAAAGGTTTAGGTGTTACTGTTGGTACAGGTGTTACTTTCGGTCAAATTGATAAATCAACACTTCCTCGTTACCAACAAGAATATGGTCCAGGGTACGGTAACTTCTATGCACAAGGTGGTTTAGATGAATACGATTTTGGAAATGGTGCTGAATTAGCAACAGCGGCACAAGAAGATGCTTCTTATGGTGCTAAGTTTGATGCAAATACATTAGTTTATGATTGGCGCTCTTACTACCCACAGATGACAGATTGGTTTGGTAAGCAGTTTCCTTATGTAGGTAGCGAAAATGACGCAACTACATTTTATGAAACAGCAGCTACTTATAATACTAATATCGCGATTTCTGGTGGAACGGATAAAGGTTCTTACCGTTTGAGTTACACAAATTTTGATCAAAAAGGTGTGTTACCAAATAGTGAAATTGATAAGAATGTATTGTCATTTAGTGCTGGTTACGATGTAACTGATAAATTGACTGTTACTTCTTCAATTAACTATGTTTATACAGAAGGTTTAGGACGTTATGGTACAGGTTACGATAGTAGAAATCCTAATCAATCTTTCCGTCAATGGTATAACGTAGGTACTGATTTTACTGATCAGAAAAGAGCTTACGATGAAACAGGATTGAATCTTTCTTGGAATCCTTACGGACCAGGTGATCCTGCTCGTGCTACGACGCCTCATTACTTTGATAACTATTATTTCAACCGTCATGAAAACTTCTCTACAGATAATCGTTCTCGTATGTTCGGAAACATTTCTTTAGATTACGAAGTAACAGATTGGTTGAACTTAACAGGTCGTGTAACAACGGATCGTTATAATGAATTACAAGAAGAACGTATTGCAGTTGGTGCGGTAGATGTACCAAAATACAGTAGATTTAATAAGAGTTTCTATGAGAATAACTTTGATTTATTCTTAAATGCAAATAAATACTTAGGTGCAGGTGACAAAATCAACATTAGTGGTATGCTTGGAACGAATATCCGTACATCAGGTACGAATTCTATCTTTGCACAAACAAATGGTGGATTAGTTGTACCAGGTTTATATTCTTTAGGGAATTCTATAAGTGCTATTGAAGCACCAACAGAATTTGATTATAGAAAACAAGTAAATGGGTTTTATGGTCGTGCTACTATCGGATATGCAAACATGTTATATTTAGATTTAACAGCTCGTCAGGATTACTCTTCTGCGTTGCCAGCAGATGGAAATGGATATTTCTACCCGGCAGCATCTTTAAGTTTCGTATTTTCAGAATTAATGAATTCTTCATTAATTGATTTTGGTAAATTGAGATTGAATTATGCAAGCGTAGGTAATGATACAGATCCTAATAGACTTCAAGATGTTTTCTTGATGGGAACTCCTTTTGGTGTGCCTTTAGCTTCTGTACCTTCAAGAAAAAGAAATTCAAATTTGGTACCTGAAGAAACAAGAAACATTGAAGCAGGTTTAGAAGTATATTTTTGGAATAGCAGAGCTCGTTTAGATGCATCTATTTATAGATCTAATACTTTCAATCAAATTATCCCTACGACTGTTTCAGGTGCTTCTGGTAACTTGTCTCAAATCGTAAATGCGGGTGAAATTCAAAATCAAGGTGTTGAGTTGTCTATAAACTTACAAGCTGTCAAAACTGCAAACTTTTCATGGGATATCGCAGTGAATTGGGCGAGAAATAGAAATGAAGTTATTTCATTATATGAAGATCAAACAAATTTACAAATGGCTTCTATGCAAGGTGGTGTGAGTATTAACGCAACTGTAGGACAGCCTTTCGGTACAATTTGGGGATCTAACTACGTATATGATAGCTACAATGATGATGGAACTCCTACTACAGGAGCAAGTCCAGTAGTAGAAGCTCACAATGTTGGTGGTGTACGTTACCAAAGAACTGGTTCTCCAGAAGTTATTGGTAATATTAACCCTGATTGGAAAGGTGGTATTAACAACAGTTTGACTTACAAAAATGTATCTTTCAGCTTCTTAATTGATATGCAGAAAGGTGGTCAGTTTTTCTCATTAGATACTTGGTACGGATTCGGAACTGGTATTTATGATTGGTCAGCTGGTTTGAATAGTGAAGGCGTTGAAGTAAGAGCATTACCAGCAGATGGTGGTGGTATCTTTGTTGATGGTGCTGTTATTCAGAATGGTACTGATGCTAGCGGAAACGCTACTTATGAAGCAAATTCAACTGCATTCTACGCAAGTGATTACCGTAATGCTTTTGGTTGGACTCGTGCACCTAATGCATATCATGTATGGGATGCTACTTTCGTGAAGTTACGTGAAGTAAGTTTAAGTTACTCTATACCAGGATCTGTTATTGCAAACTCACCATTCCAAGGAGTAGATTTCTCTTTAGTTGGTCGTAACCTTTGGATTATCCACAAAAACTCTGAATACTCTGATCCTGAAGCGGGTTTAAGTTCAGGTAATATTCAAGGTAATCAATCAGGTGCATACCCTTCTGTTAGAGAAGTTGGTATTAACGTAAATGTTAGATTCTAAGATATAGAATATAGTAGTAAAGGCAATATAGCATGAGGTTAGCTCATGCTATATTGATAACAGAATGATAAATAAAAATGACAACACTTTAAGCGGTTACATTTTTCTTATTGTTCATTATTAATACAATTAAACAAAAATATAATGAAAAAAATCTTTATAATTTGTCTTAGCATTGTTGCCCTATCGGCTTGTGATCTCACAAGTTTGAATGTGGATACCAAGAATCCGACAGAAGTTCCAGCGGGTGCTTTATTTGCTAATTCAACTGTTGAATTGTTCGATTATATGGTTAGTACCAATGTAAATGAAAACAATCTTAGATTGTGGTCTCAATATTGGACACAAACAACTTATATCGACGAATCCAACTACGAATTAGTAGAGCGTAATGCAAATGGTCGTCTTTGGAATAAGTTATACGCAACAGTTATTCGTGATGCTCGTGCTGCAAAAGCAATTATTGAAGCTGACGGAACACTTTTAGCTGATGAAAAAGTAGTGCAAGCTGCAATGTGTGATTTATTAGAAGTATATTCTATGCACGTATTAGTAGATTTATTTGGAAATGTTCCTTACACTGAAGCATTAATGATTGCTGAAGGTAATGCAAATCCAGCTTATGATGATGCTAAAGCTGTTTACACAGATTTATTAGCAAGATTAGCAACGATTTCGAATAACCTTAGTGGTGATAGCGGAATGGGAGCTAATGATTTGATCTATGGTGGTGATGCTGCTCAATGGAAAAAAATGGCTAACTCTTTGAGATTACGTTTAGCTATTCGTTTGGCTGATAGTGACAATGCTGCTGCTAAAACAGCTGCTGAAGCTGCTATTGCTGCTGGTGTTTTCACATCTATGGCTGATGATTTTGAAATCGCTTACCAAGATGCTCCACCTAACACAAATCCTGTATGGGAAGATTTAGTACAGTCTGGTCGTTCTGATTTTGTTGTTGCAAACACAATCGTGGATTACATGAATACATTGAATGATCCTCGTCGTGATTATTACTTCACAAAAGCTGACGGAGCTACTGATCACATTGGTGGTATTTATGGAGCAAGTAATAGTTTTGCAAGTAATTCTCGTCCTGGTGTTGCTATGTATTCTACAACTATGCCTGGTACGCTTTTAGATTATACAGAAGTAGAATTCTTATTAGCTGATGCTGCTGAACGTGGTTATGCTGTTACAGGAACTACTGAAGATCACTATAACGCAGGTATCGAAAATTCTGTTATGGAATGGGGTGGTTCTGCTGCTGATGCAACGGCTTATTTAGCTCAAGCTGATGTTGCTTATGCTACTGCTGCAGGTACATGGAAAGAAAAGATTGGTTTCCAGAAATGGTTAGCAATGTATAATCGTGGATTTGAAGGATATGCTACTTATAGAGTATATGATGCTCCAGTATTGAATATCGCAGCTAGTGCAGGTACTTTACCTCCAACTCGCTTCACTTATCCTACAGATGAGTATTCTTTAAACCAAGCAAATATTGAAGCTGCGGCTTCTGCTATGGGTGGAGATGTTCCAACTACTAAACTATTCTGGGATGCTAATTAATATTTAGTTAATCCTTATTAAGATTAAGAAAAGGCTTCTCTCGAAAGAGGGAAGCCTTTTTTATGGTTATGTCCCGTCCTCAAATAGGGTTACAGGTAAAATCTTATTAAGATGGAAAAGTACAAGGGAGTCAATATATGTTAAGCGGACACAGAAAGATTATTTATATGCTGTCCCGTCTTAAAGTCTTAAAGTAGCGTTACAAAAAAAGCTATAAAAATGAAAAATTAAGCCAAACAAGTTTTTGCACCTTCCTCTCCAATCAAACTACCAATCGCAACGCCCATTCCACCCAGACGAACGGCAACTGTTACATTCGGAGATACATTTTGTACAATTGGTTTTTTGACATGACCAACACCCAAAATTCCACTCCACCATTGTTCGATTTCAAAATCTTGATTTGGTAAGATATGTTCTTTAAAAATTGAAATAAGGTTTTGTTGAACTAAATCTGTTGTGCCAAAATTAGAAGTAGTTTCACCTTCTAAATCTAAATTTCTACCACCACCAAATAATACTCGATTGCCAACGTTCCTGAAATAGTAATAGCCTTTATCCAAATGAAATGTTCCTTCAATTTTCAAATTACTAATTGGTTTTGTAATTAAAACTTGATTTCGTGCAGGCGTAACTTGTAGATTTGGCAAGAGTTTTTCAGTAAAACCATTAGTCGCAACAATGACTTTTTGAGCTTTGATTTTCCAATCATTCTGAGTTTGAATCTCCACGTGAGTTTGGTAATCTTCAATGTTTTCTACCGTAATTCCGTTATATATTTTGATGCCTTTTTCAGTTGCAATTTCGATCAATCGCTGCATCATTTTTCCAGTATTAATCTGTCCTTCTGCTTGAATCTTGATTTGTCGATTCAAACCATTGAAACCAAAAATATCTCTTTTAACGACTTTATAATTCCGATTTATTGGAATTATTTTTTTTAGGTTCTCATTTAGGTACGGGAGAGCAGCAACACATTTTTTATATAAATCTACATCCTTTTCCATGAATAGTTCATGTCCGCCATATTGCTCGAACTCCAAGTTAATATCGCCGACAGTATCTAATAATCGTCTTAGACCTTCCCAGCGTTGCTGCACTAAGTCAAAGACAGTATCTTCTGACTGATACTCTAAGTCGTCTAAAAGTTCTGAAGGACTTCCAAAACAAGCAAAACCCGCATTTTTTGTACTTGCACCACTTGGTAAGATACCTTTTTCTAGAACGATGATTTTCCAGTTTGGCTGGAGTGATTTTAACGTCAAGGCAGCATTTAAGCCGACTAAGCCGCTGCCAATTATTGCTGCATCTACTTCTGCAAAGAAGGTAGAATTTTCCCAAAAGCTGAGGTTCATAACTTATTATTGGTTGTTATTATTATTCCCCAAATGTAGCCTTTTAGTATTAGAATGGCAAAAATTATTCAGGTTGTGGGGTGCGAGTTTAATTGTACAGATATGACCGTTTTTGATGTAGATGAAATATGAATATAAAATTCAGCGAGTAGATAACAAATAATCTACTTGCTCTAACTCGTTATTTTCTCTCCTGAAAAACATAGATAACAATTCTGTAGCTATCCTTTGCACCTGTCTTATGAATTATTTAGAAAAAAACCTATCCGTTTGCACAGCAGGCGGGCCTAGTTATAACGGCTAGTTTATTTATTGCCTGCTCCCTTACATCAGAAGATTGCGTGTATATGGTCAAACTTATAACACCTAAAAAATGATAATATCAATATTTTTGATCGTTTCCTCGAACCATGTAATTGGTACTTGAGTTTTATCGCCTGTTTGTGTATCACATTTAAAGAAAAGGTAAAAAAGTTGAAGATTATTATCCAAACGAAGCAATAAGTTATCTAATCGTTTTTGAGCTGCTTTTTTTTGTAGCGGTTTTCGCTGTAATTTCCATATATAATAAGCTTCGTCATGCAATTCGATAATATTTAAAATTGCTTGATTTTCAGTGAATTTCTCTGAAAACTGACGGGCAATAACAGCGTGATGCTGTGACCAATCTCGAGGAAAACCTCGATGTTCTTTATACTTAAAAGTATCATGTGTTAGTGTGATAAATCTAAGATGCTGTCGAGTTAACTCATTCGTATTCAGTTTCTCTACATTTTCCAAAACTTCCTCAATATGATACAACACTCTACCTTCAGGATGACCAAATCTTGGTTTCCCCCAAATCACCCCTTCTCGCCATTCAGGATGCTGAATGATTTGCTGTTCCTGTTTCGTTTCGTGATTTAACCGTTCCTCTATTTCATTAAAAATTAGGGATGTATTCATTTTATATAGGACTAGTATTTTTTTAATTGAAAGGGATGATTGCTCGACGTATTATAGGGGTTGATTCTTGACCTTTATTCTTGGCTGATACATTTGTATTCGGAGTTAGTGAAAGCTATTGGTCCCTCATTTCTTAACTTATTTCCTGATTTATTTCCTGATTTATTTCCTGATTTATCGGAAACTCAAGTGTAAATGTTGAACCATGATTTTCATTAGAACTAATCTTAATATTTCCATTATGTAATTCCATAATTTTTTTACAAATCGCCAAACCAATTCCTGTCCCTTGGTAAACCGTATTATTGTGTAATCGTTTAAACATATCAAAAATTTGTTCGTGAAAATTCTCTGAAACTCCGATTCCATTATCCTCAAAAGTAATTTTAAGCATCTTTTTACTTTTATTCACACGAATATTTATAGTCGGATTTTTATTTTCATTATACTTCACGCCGTTTTCTATCAGATTTTGAAATAATTGCTTAATCTGAATTTTATTTACTTTTATAGTTGGTAAATCTTCAAAATTAATAGTAGCATTATTTTCATTAATATACTCGGATAAATTATTGATTACTTCTGGAAGTATATCATTTAAATTTACAATATCGTTTTGTTCGTGAACTTTTGAAATTTTAGAAAACTCCAAAATATCTTGTACCAAGGTGTGCATATAACGAGCATTGGAACTTGCAAAATTGATAAACTCATGTATATCTTTGTCCGGATTATTTTTTAATTTTCGCTCAATCAATGATAAGAAACTAATGATATTTCGCAAAGGTGATTTCATATCATGTGAAGCGACATATGCAAACCTTTCCAGTTCTTTATTTGACTGTTCCAGCTGTTCAGAATAGTCCTTCAGCTGGTTTCGGGCTTCTACCGTTTCCGTCAAATCGGTTAAAGCGAATAGATAACCGACTGGAGTATTTTGTTGATTGTAAACCAAAGAGACGGTTATTAATAAATGGAAATTTTGTCCATTTATCTTGAAAGCAAGCGTTTGTTCCTCTTGTTCTCCTTTTTTTAAGCTTTCAATTAAGTCAAACTTTTCTTTTGAAATTTCTCCGTATTTTTTTGCCAAACTTATTAAAGATTGATTTAATATATTTTCTCGGTGGATACCGAACTTTTCAAACGTATCATTCGTATATTTAATTTTCAAATCATTATCTGTAATAATAATAATATTGGACATAGACTTTAAAATATTATCAATAGCAGCGGTTGGATTAATCTCAAACAATCTGAAATTTGTATAAATCCAAGAAATTATAATAAAAATTATAGCGACGTAAGGCGTAAGATTATAATTTTCTTTATTCGTCGCAATAACGGGAAAAATAAACTGAGCAACAAAAACTAATGGAACAATCGTAAAAGCGATGAAGAGTAATAATTTTAATATTGTATCTGTTTTACTACTCGCATGTAAATAGGCAAAATAATGACTTAACGCCATATAAACAGCAATTATAAAAATCCAAACATTAAATAGTAACGGAATGAATCTTTTATTATTAATATCATATTGCCATTCGCCATTAATGATTTCGTGATTCGTATTTAATACGATTCCATTAAAAAATAAATTATAGATGATTATAATCATCGGAATCACTAATAGAAAGCCAATCACAAGTCCAACCTTTTTCCATAATTCAGAAAATGGAGCTGCAAAATAAAAAGCAACAGAACTCGCCATATAAAGTAACAACATGGATAATAAGTTATGCCACAAAGCGTAATATCTGACCGTTTCTAAGGATATTATATTCGCTATTTCGTATTCTAAAATACCAATACTAATCAATACTAAACCAGAAGTCGCAATAGAACGGTGGAGCGGACTTTCCGGATTTAATAGATAAATCCTCGTGATAATCGGTAATAGAACTAATAATGAAATCAATAATGTAATAATAGCAGGCATCTATAATATTGAATATTAATTATTAAATACTTATCGTTTTATGGGATAGGTAAGAAGTAGCCTATCCGATCTAATTCGTCAGAACAGATAGATTATTTATCATTTGCTCCTCTAACTTAAATTTTTAATTTTTGGACGATTCCTTTGGAAACTCAACAACAAAACGACTTCCAATACCGTCATTTGATTCCACATAGATATCGCCATTATGTAAATCCATTATTTTTTTACAAATTGCTAAACCAATTCCAGTACCTTGATATGTTGTGTCATTATGCAAACGCTTAAATATATCAAAAATCTGTTTATGAAATTTTTCTGAGATTCCAATTCCATTATCTTCAAAAGTAACTTGCAAAGAGTTTTCCGTTTCCGAAATTTGAATATTTACACTTGGCGTGTCACTTTCATTATATTTTATTCCATTCTCAATTAGATTTTGAAATAGTTGATGAACTTGAATTTTATTTGCCGTGATTACTGGTAGAATACCAAATTCAATACTTGCATTCTTATCTTGAATATAATCAGGAAAATGACTAATAATACTTAATACAACTTCTTGTAAATCAACTTCTACGAAGCTTTGTTCCGTTTTTGATATTTTAGAAAACTCCAAAATGTCCTGAACTAAGCTGTGCATATATCGAGCATTCGAACTTGCAAACTCAATAAACTCATGAATATCTTTATCATCATGATTTTTGAGCTTTCGCTCAAGAAGATTCAAAAAACTCACAATATTTCGAAGTGGCGTTTTCATATCATGCGAAGCAATGTAGGCGAAGCTTTCTAATTCCTTATTGGACTGTTCCAGTTGTTGCGTATAATTTGTTAATTGATTTCGAGTTTCTACGGTTTCCGTTAAATCTATTAAGGCGAAAACGTAGCCAATTCTAATGTTTTGCTGATTATATGTAGCCAGAACGGTCATTAATAAATGATAAATTCGATTATTAATATCGAACATAATAGTCCGTTCTCGCTTTTCAGTTTGTTTTAATTGTCGAATTAGTTCAAATCGTTCTGGTCCAAGATTTCCAAATTTTTGAGCAGCTCGAATCAGTGATTTTCCGGTAGCATCTTTACGTTTTATTCCGATTTTTTCAAGTGCTTTATTGACATATTTAATATTAAAATCATTATCTGTAATGATGATAATATTCGACATAGAATCCAAAATATTATCAATGGCAACAATAGGGCTTATTTCAAATAATTTGAAATTCGTATAGATCCAACCAATGACAAAAATGACAATTGCTAAAAACGGAGTCATTCCATAATCGCCTAATTCTTGATCATTTACACCATAAATGAAAGTATAGATAAGGTATCCTGGAGTCGTAGTGAAAACAATTAATAATAATAATCGCCAAAACTTATCTCTTTTATATTTTGACTTTCGATAAGCAATGAAATGACTAATAAATAAGTAAAGCTGCAGGAGTAAAAATGAACTGCCATAAATCGTTGGAATGAATCCGTCTTGTAATACAGTATATTGCCATTTTTCATCAATGAATTGATGATTTGTATCCAGAATAGCACCTTCAAAGAATAAATTATAAATCACAATTAATGGAGGAATCGCTAAGGCAATAATGGAATAAAAGCCCCATTTTTTCCAAAATTCAGAATGTGGAGCGACATAATAATAAGCTCCTAAACTGGTGACATAGATAAGTATTAATGCAGAAGAAGAGTGAAATAATGCTAAATGCGCTACCTCTTCTACTGTCGTCGTATGTCCGATTTGATATTCTATTACTCCGACCACACCAATTAAAAAACTTGATAAGGCGGTAGAACGATGTAAAGGATTTTTAGGGTCCAAAAAATAAATTCTTGTCCCGATAGGTATTAAAAGTAAGACTGCGATAATAATTAATACTAAATATAAGGACATAACATTTTGTAATGATGGCGACGCTGAAAATTTGAGGTGTTAAATTTACTTCTCTAGAAAGTAAATATTTCTATTATTAGACAGTCAAGAGTTTATCCAAAAACAATAAAAATAGATTTAAAAGTTGTTTTTTGGTAAAAAAAATAGCATTTAAATGAATACGGCATAATATGGTAGTAGATTATGCCGATTTTCTAAACAGCATTGACTCACTTTTTAATTTTTAAGTCCTAATTTTTTATATGAATTTAACAAGATTTGAAAATGAATTTTGAACCATAGAAGTTTATGGAACGCTTGATTTCGATAAAGCCGAAAGACGAGAAAGATTCACAAAGTGAATTATAAAACTTAGGTGGCTTATGTAGTTTTATATAGTTCAAAATTGAAACGTACGAAAAACATTATAAACTCGTATTCAATTCCCAATAATTCTGCTCTCTGATTTCGCTGATAATCTGTAGATAGTTATTGTATCGTAAGGAACTTATTTCGCCATTTTCAATACGCTCTTTTACCGCACAATTTGGCTCATTCATATGTAAACAATCGTTGAAGCGACAGTCCTTTGAAGCTCTAAAAAATTCCAAAAAGTTATGAGCAATATCTACTTCCGTCAAGTGATTAAACGCCAAACTTTTGATTCCGGGTGTGTCAATAATGCTTCCGCCAAATGTCAAATCATGCATTTCTGCGAATGTCGTCGTATGTTGTCCTTTTCCGGAATGATCTGAAATATCCTGTGTACGTAAGTCCAGCTGAGGTTGTAACGTATTGATAAGCGTAGACTTTCCAACACCGGAATGACCACTAACTAATGAAATTTTATCCTTCAGAATTATTTCTAACTCCTTGATATTCGTTCCATTCAAAGCCGAAATTAACACAACATGATAGCCGATTTTTTCATAAATCACTTTTAGATTACGGAAAATCTTCAAATCCTTTTCGTCATAAATATCCGCTTTATTGATAATGATATAGGTAGGAATATCAAAAGGAGCAGTCATCAAAAGAAATCTATCAATGAAACCTTGTTTTAATTTTGGGCTTTTTATCGTTGTAAATAAGATAGCTTGGTCAATATTAGCAGACAAAAGGTGTAAATGAAGTCGTTTGTGTGACGATTGTCTGGCGATATAGTTTTGACGGGGCAAGATTTTTTTAATCATCCCATGTGCAGCTTCCGTTTTTTCCACCTCAAACTCTACCAAATCACCAACGGCTACAGGATTCGTTAATTTTTTTCCGTTAATTCTAAATTTCCCTTTAATTCTGGCTTGTATTACTTTTCCGTTTTCATCCTTTAGCCAGTACCAGCTACCTGTAGATTTTATGATTGTTCCCTTCAATTCTTAATTATTTTGTTATTTTTAATAATAATAAGCCTAACCATAAATTGCACATTGAAGTTTCATTTTTTAAAAATTAGGCACAGTAGAATGCACCGCATCCGATAATTCTATTAATAAAGTTGGGTCTTTTTCAATTGCATTTCCAATTACAATAACATCTGCACCAGCTGCAACATTCGCTGCCGCTTTCTCAGGGGTTCGGATTCCGCCACCTATGATTAAAGGAATAGAGAGTTGGCTGCTGACCGTTTGAATCATACGTGTACTTATGGCTTGTTCTGCACCACTTCCAGCATCCATAAAAATGGTTTTCATTCCCAAAAGTTCGCCTGCCAAGGCCGTACATAATGCAATATCATCTTTATCACGAGGAATCGGATGTGTATTACTGATGTAAGAAGCCGTTGTTGGTTTACCACCATCAATAAGCATATAACCAGTTGAAATGACTTCTAACGGACTACGATGCAACATCGGAGCGGATTCTACATGACGACCAATTAATAAATCTGGATTCCGTCCTGAAATTAAAGACAAATATAAAAAGGCATCCGCATTATAATTGATTTGCATTGTACTACCAGGAAAGATAATAATAGGAATATTCGATACTTTTCGAACCCTGTCAATACAATCATTCATCACATCATTAACCAGCAAACTTCCACCAACAAAAAAATAATCAACGGAGGCATTTTCTGCCAAATGAATGATATTATCAATATTATTCATTTTCAGTTTATCTGGGTCAATTAGCACCGCAAACTGCTTCTCTCGTGTTGTTTTGGCTTTTAATAGAGATTGGTAAATATTGTTACCCATACTAAAGTGTTTAAATTTTCCTCAAAGTTATGGAAAATAAATAGACTTGCCTATTCATTATAGCTGTAAAGGTATAAAGGTATAAAGGTTTATGGATTCATAGGTCGTAAAACCTTTATACCTTTGCAGCTATAAAAATATTTATATCTTGAAAATATCTTTAAAATATATCATTGGATTACTATTTATCGGATGTTTAATTCTCCTTAGTTTCTTTACCGAACGAAGCGATTTTTACCAGTTAATATTACTTTATACCGCATTATTCAGCTTATCTATTTTTGCTTATCGCAATGCTAATGACCGGACGACCGTTCGGTTCTTTATAGTAATAGCAATACTTGCAAGGTTTATCTTACTGTTTTCTTTTCCGAACTTATCGGATGATATTTTTCGTTTTATTTGGGACGGAAAATTGTGGCATATTGGAATGAATCCTTTTGATGCCCTGCCATCTAATTATATGAATAATAGTTTTCCAAATGGATTGAGTAATGAATTATATGAACAATTAAACTCGCCAAATTATTTTACTATTTATCCACCGATTGCACAATTTACATTCTATGTAGCCACTTTTATAGATGATTTTTGGTGGAATTCCGTCATTATGAAATTCTTCTTACTCGCTGCCGAAATCGGAACAATCACTTTATTATATAAATATATTTCCAATAAAAAAATTCTTTTATATGCTTTAAATCCATTGATACTCATTGAAATAATGGGCAATTTGCATTTTGAAGGAGCGATGATTTTTTTCTTATTATTAGCATTTCATTTATTAAAGCAACAACGATTTAACGTTTCCGCTATCGCTTTTGCTTTGTCGATTGCAGCCAAATTATTACCATTGATGTTTTTACCATTTTTAATTCACAAACTTGGTTGGCGAAAAAGTATCCAATATTTCGTCATCGTAGGAACCGTAACTTTAGCCCTATTTTATCCACTTTTAGGGTCGTTTTTTATGGAGAATTTCGGGAATAGTTTAAATCTTTATTTTCAAAAATTTGAATTCAATGCCAGTTTATACTACGTTTTTCGTTGGATAGGATTTAAGATTTTAGGCTTTAATTTGATTCAAGTTCTTGGACCTGCTTTAGCTTTAATCGTCGGAATAACAATTATGGTGAAAGCGTTAAAAAATAAATCTACCAACCTCAACGAATTGCCACAACAATGGCTTTTTGCCATCACACTTTACCTTTTTTGTATAACCACTGTTCATCCATGGTACGTCGCTTTACCGATCGTTTTATCTTTGTTTACTAATTTCCGTTATCCGATTATTTGGTCAGCTGTTATATTTTTGACTTACGTCAATTACAGTTATGTGGAGTATTTTGAAAATATTTGGATGGTCGGAATAGAATACGTTTTGGTATTTGGATATTTGGGTTGGGAAATATTTGGACGAATAAAGGAGGACGTTGACTTGTATTGAAAGAAATTATTGGTGGAATGTGTATTTTGTGGAGCGACCTAATTTTATAAAGGGCGAACGTGCCGAAATATGATTGTAATTTTCTATTGGTGTTATGGATTGACATTTTTGATTTTAGGTTGAAAGTATTGAAAAAGTGTTAAGAATAGACTGCTGTTTGAGTGCAGCGAGTTTCAGGCTGTTTAGTTCTTTCAATAATTTCGATTGTTAAAAATCAATTAAGCCTTGATTCCTGCCTGCTGTGCGAACTGGCAGATTTGCCTTTTTTTATCAAGTAACAGAAGAACATTTTTTAATCGCCATATTTTTTTAATTGATTTTAAACACAAAAACAAGATAATATTTTAAATAAATGCGTTACGCAAAATGATCTGGTGCGTTTGCCCTTAATTTTATAGACAGTTACTTTCCTTTATCATATTTTTGGTCACGGCAAATTGCAAAATATTTTTTGAATACTTTTACCTCTCAAAGTCTGACTATGAAAGCCTCTGAGAAGTTTGAGCGGCTTGTATGAGTTGAGCTATTCAAAAACAGCCTATCCCGACTTCTCTTCGGGATAAGCTGTGAGCCATTTGAGGATGAAATTTCTCTTACCTACTCGACGGTGTCTTTTTTACATTAAAATATTATCTTTAGCAGCTATCGGAAGCGGTAAATCATCTTCTCCTAGCATTTGGCGCAAGTCAATTTCTATTGTTCTACATAATGAGAGCATGGGGATATCATTGGCCATCCCTTGAAATGGATTTTCGGTATAATCCGCTGTGAATTCCATCATTAAATATACAAAAGCGATCAAAGTAGTTATCGGCACAGACAACCAAAGTCCGGTATTCCCTAAAGTCATTAATGCTGGAATCATACTAAAAGGAAGTAAAATTATAAATATTGTAACAAATATTCTACTTGTTGTGGCGTACTGTCGTGGGAATGGCGTTTTCTTAATTCTCTCGTTCTTGCCTTGTAATTCATAGAATTGCTGTAAAGTTTCCATTAATTCTATGTGACGAAAATCTTCTATAATTTTAAGTTTCCTTATCTCTCTTAGGTCTCGAGACTGTACATTTATAAGTTGAGTAGCTCTGTTTTTGGCTTTCTCTAATTCTTCTAATTCTTGAGAAGAAACTAAATTTTTCATTTTCATTTTCGATACTTCATCCTTTACTAGACCTATTCCATAGTTTTCTTGGAAAGAATTTGCGAGCTTAGACGTAGCTCCTCCTTGGCTAATGTGTTCCCAAGGTGTAGCAACTAGCAATTGATTTCTATGAGTGTACAGCCAAGCAAAATGGCGATAAATTAATCGTTGTTTAATAGCTTGTAATTCATCGCTGTTGATTTTATCATTAAACGTATTGCTAATATATCCATCTACTTGCATTCCCCAAGTTCTACTATTATTGATAATACCTCCCCAAATCTTGCGAGCTTCCCACCATCTATCATAAGCTTGATTATTTTTAAAACCAACAAAAAAAGCGACAGCAGTACCAATTACGGAGATGGGTAACCAAGGAATTTTTATATTAATAATTTCAGAATAATATAATACTGCTATAGCCGAGAAACATACCAACAATAATAAAATTTGAATCCAAGACCATTTCAATAGTCGAAAATAACCTACACCTCTTGATACTATCATATTTTTATTTATTTTCTTAGTCTGTAATTATTTATAACATTAAATACATGAATCGGAGCCTCCCTAAAGTTGCTATCATTCATATATAGTATAGACGTGGGCTTCCTTCTAATTTAAGCTTCTATACTCGGAGAAGGGCTTTCCTATAAAAAAAATAATCGTGATGAAAATGATTGATATTTAGTGTTTCGACAAGTCTAAAAATAACCTCAAATTAGCTTGTCTGATTTTATAGTAAAGCAGTTTATAGTAAAGCAGTTCATAGATTTCAGATAACATTTTTTATTCTCCAACTACATTAGCAAACATTTTTCCTGCGATGTTCAACATCATCTTTCTTGGTAAATGACGACCTAATGCAGTCATAATTTTGTTACTTCTCCCGGTGACGACATACATTTTGTTCTTCAAAAAAGCATCTAAACACTCATTTGCTACGGTTTCTGCACTTAACATGGAGCTTGAGGCTTCCATTTGATTTACTTTTGCCGTTATCTTTTCAGAGTTTTCACTTGCTACCGTTGAGAAATTAGATTTCGTTCCTCCAGGGCACAATGCCATAATTTGAATTCCTTTATTTTGATATTCATAGCGCAGTGCTTCCGTGAAATTCAATACATATGCCTTTGAAGAAGAATAAACATTGCCATAAGGAACAGGACTAAATGAAGCAATAGAACCGACATTGATAATGCCGCCACTTCCTTTTTTGACCATATCTGGAATAAACAGATGGCATAAATCCGTTAAAGATGTAATATTGAGTTGAATCATTTTTGCGTAATCTTCCCGCTCAAAGTCTGTAAATTTTCCCCATCTCCCATATCCTGCATTATTAATTAATAAATCAACAGATAAGCCTGCTTGAGTAATTGTATTATATAATGTTTCACCTGCATTTGGAATGCTTAAATCACCGACAAAAACATATGCTTTACTTCCTGTTTTACGAAGACTTTCAGCTACCTCATTGAGTTTGTTTTCTGACCTTGCAGTAAGAATCAAATTTGCTCCTCGTTTAGATAATGCTTTTGCTATTGCTAAACCGATACCTGAAGAAGCTCCGGTTACCAGTACGGTTTTATTTTTGAAGGTTGTCCACTTTTGTTTTGACATGATATTTTATTAATGTAGTTCAATGCACACAATGCTTAAAGCATGTAGCGTTTCAATAATCTTTTGTTCAATTGAATCGTGACTCTCGATTCTTAATATATTATCACAATCTTCTAAGTCCGTGTTCCATTTAATAACTTTATTGCAGCGGTCTAAAATGGACTTTATATCGACTAGATTATTTTCAGTGATATTTGTTTTATAGATGGAGATAATTATGTCTCGAGTACGCATCATTCACAAATATTTTTCAAGGCTTCATTTAGGATTGTGTCGTACTCAGTCATAATTACTTTGACTTTTTTTGGTATAAAAAAATACTTAGCACACCATTCATCTTTTATTAATACCACAAATTTCAAGCTTTTAGATTAGGCCGGGTGTATACTTATCGCAGAAAGTTGGATACATTTCGCAGAAGTTTAATTTTTTATCCTGGATCTAATATCCTTGTATGGACGATGGATATGAGGGCATTGATACTTCGTTGGCATTCGTTGTGTGCCTTGACGGTCTATCGGATACAATTACAAGATAAATAAATCGTGCCATAGATGAGGTGAAATAATTTTGACTTTTTTAAACAATTAAGATTTAAAAAATCATAAATTAAAGGGTTTTGGAATGGGTATTTAACAAGTATAAATATTAAAAAAGGCCTGAATTCATGGCGTATGTACAATATTGGTTACGGCAAATCGAAACCGATTTTTATCGAAAGTTCTGTGAGCCGTTTGAAGGTTAAATGCCCTTTTAACGAATCTAGATTAAATCACTTTTATTTCAATTTAGTGATTTCTTTGTCGAACCAAACATCTGCATATCCATTTTTATTAACTAAAAACCTGAATCCAACATCAAGGCCTAAATATTTTATTATTTCAGGCCTTCTTTGAAGGAGGTGTTCTGCACAAACTGGTCTGAAGAAATCGTCTTTCTTTGAAAGTTCTCCACTCCAAATAAGCCAACCTGTTGTTCTTTCTTCCTTCGGACGTCTTAAACCGCTTATTGGTTCTTTATCTAAATTATCAGAACAACCAATTATTAATTTCTTATTTACTGGATTCCAATTTGAATCGAATTTTCCGCAAATTTTTTTTTGCTTTTCGATATGTGAATTCCAACTATTGAATTCTGGTAATTTGTTTTTTCCTGTTTCTAACCATTGTTTCCATAATTTCATATTTACTTTATTAATTGGATAATTCATTTTTTCAGAATCCCAAGCATAAATTATTTTTGAAATTATCTCATCATCCCATTCATATTTATCGTTAATAATCAACTCATTTGCATACCTCAATACTTCTTCTTTTGAGGTATTTCCCAAAAGGTATTCATTGCATTTTCTGATTATATTTTCCTTATTTATTTCGATCATTTTTTTTATTTTTCATAGCAGCCAATATCTATACGCACATTTGATTGCAACCTGTAGTTAAATATACTGATATTTACCGCATGTATAATGATGGAATAATCAACGCATTCCGAATATTTCTAAAGCAAAAAGGGGCGACTTTGTACGAACAATGAAAAAATATGGATATACTTTATAGATGTTTGAATAGATTTATACACATAGATTTGATTCGTTTTAGAATATGGAACCTCTATTTCAAAACCCCCAAAGTGTCGCCACCAAACGTCTGAAAATCATAGCCTTTCGAGTGAAGCCAAACTTTACATTCTGCTAAATCTGAATCGGAAAGATTCTCACTTTCAAAAATAATAATTTTTGGCAAAAAGGTATTGAATTGAAATAGTTTCAAAATTTCATAATCAAAACCTTCCGTATCAATTTGCAAAATATCAATTTTTTGGACAGCATACTTTTTGAAAATCGTTTCGAAAGTCAAACAATTGATTTTCTCAGAACCAATCCAATCTGATTTATCTTTTGGTAAAGAAATACCTGTCTTTTTAGCTTTCTTTTCAATATAACCATCTTTGATTTTTTCCTCCAAATGAGATCGTAAAAACGAACTCAATCCACTTGCCCATCGAGCATCTGTAAATGCAATTTTGTACAACTTCCGAGTTTTATTCTCGCTATCAATTGCAGCATTTACAGGCGTTACTTTATCCTTTTTATAAATCTCTGTTAAAGATTGAAACGGTTTGATTTGTGGCTCAATCGTGATGCCTTCCCAACGGTGACGTTTTACGAATTTACAAATCAAATCATTCTGGAAACCGTCATTTCCACCGACTTGAACAAAGAAGGTGTTCTTGTTTTTTTTAGAAAAACCATCCAAAATAGCGGCTAAACTATTCGGTTTTGGTTGCCAAATATATTGGTAGTAATACATTAAACCAAAAAAATTATTGCTCAATAACTTTTTTCGTAATTGGCTGAAAGGCGTTTTAATCGCTGTTTTGAAATTCATAGAGGAAAGTATGATTTATTTAAATAAAAGGATAAAGATAGGTCTTTAATAAGTAATTCTAATGGAAGATAGGAATCTAGCGTTTTGGATGATTTTAATTGAGAAGAAGCGTTAAAAAGGTGATTTTGATGTAAAATATTAAACTGGTTTAATAAAAAAGGGAAAAGTGAGCCGAAAGTTTGCGAGCCGAAAATTCCTATCTGATATTGTAGATATATTCAAAAATAAAGTGTGATTACCTTGAATATAATTATTAATGAAAATATGATAGGAGTACTTTTTTGAAATGAATTTCCTTGGTAACATAAATTTCATTTCTTCCCATTTTATAAAAGTAGAATTAACAAATAGAAACCAAGTAACTCATTTCTAAAACTACTTCTTAGCTATAATTTATACACGACGAAAATAATATTTTTTGATTACGGTTGAGTTAAATTCTTAATCGGAATTAGCTAATTGTAAAAAATAATAATTAACAAAAAAATAATAAATAAGATGAAAAAAATAATCATTTGTACATTATTAACAGCGTTTGGGTTTGCAATTATAAACGCACAGGGAGAAACACAACCTTCACTAACGGTCTTAAATATTGATGCTCAAGGAGTCGAATATACTTCTATTCAGATGGGGAATTTAGTCCGTTTGGAAAT